>Ga0247758_1000565_pt1 | contig 32487 bp, 30 predicted proteins | sample UWRJL156409C4_FD_180950 | JGI IMG/M metagenome (GOLD analysis project Ga0247758, IMG submission 180950) | Plant litter microbial communities from Arlington Agricultural Research Station in Wisconsin, United States - UWRJ-L156-409C-4 | ecosystem: Environmental > Terrestrial > Plant litter >... | reverse complement strand
CGGCCGTTGCGTTATTCGCGAGCGTCTCGATCAGTAGTGCTCAGCAGAATCTGACCGGCGGACTAGACGCGGCTGCACACCAGTTCGATCACAACGCGGATGTCTGGGTCACCTTCCCTGGCGTACCGAACATGTTCGCGACCACCGCGATCCGCATAGACAATAGAACCGTCGACCGCATCGCCCAGCTTCCCGGCGTCCGCTCGGTTCGTCCATACCGCGGGGGTTTCCTGGACATCGGAGACCGAAGAGTGTGGGTCCTAGCACCCCCCAGCCAGGCACCAATGCCGCTGCCAACCCAGCAGATCATGGCTGGCGACGCACTCGAAGCAGCTGCTCAGTTTCGCCGCGGCGGGTCAGTTGTGCTCTCGCAAGGCGTCGCTGATGCTTTACGTGTGCGCGTCGGCGATCGGATCCGCTTTCCGTCACCAAATCCGCTAGCCCTTCGAGTGGTCGCGCTCACCACCAACCTCGGCTGGCCGCCGGGAACGGCAATAATCAACGCTGACGACTACGCGCGTGGTTGGGGCAGCTCGGAGACGACGGCTGCGCTCATCGACGTAGAACCTGACCAGGCGGCTCCGGCCCTCGTCCCACAAGTAAGAGAGCTCCTGGATGCACGTGCCCCGCTCACCGTCGAGACCAAGGCCAAGCGAGAACAGCGACAGCACGTAGCCGCGCGCCAAGGCCTCGCCAGAACCTCCCAGATTTCGGCGATCGTGCTCTGGGCTGCGATCCTCGCGCTGGCTACAGCGACCGGGGGCGTCATCTGGCAACGACGTGACACGCTTGCACGCCTCAAGGTCGACGGGCTAACGGAGTTTCAGCTCTGGAAAGGGCTACTGCTGGAGTGCGCTGTGCTGCTCGGCGCAGGCTGTATCGCTGGGGCTGTCTTTGCGCTCGGAGGCCAAGCGATGCTCACACGTGGTCTCGTGGCGATCACCGACTTCCCAGTGGTCGTTACGACGAGTCTTCCGCTGGCCGTCGAACGAGTGGCGATCGTTCTGACGGTAGCGCTCACAATGCTCGCGGTGCCCGGCTTGGTCGCTGTCCGCGTCAAGCCAACAGTTGGTCACTCGACCTAAGGTCACGGCCTTCCGAGATCTCGGCGTCGCAGCACGACACGTGCACCATCCTGGGGCGTGACAATGAAGCTTCGCCAGCTCCCTCCTTCTAACCGCTCGGAGAAGGGCTCAAGCGTGAAGCGCTTGAGAACGACCCGTATGACCGTCTGCATCTCGAGGAACGCGAGATGACGGCCAGGGCAACGCTTGCGCCCTCCCCCCCAAGGCAACCAGAAGTCTGGATCCGGATGACGACCCAAGAACCGCTCGGGACGAAACTGGTGTGGATCCGAATAGAAGCCTGGATCGTGCTGGATTAGATAGATGGAAGGCATCAGGTAGACCGAGGGGGGATAGGTATGGTCACCGATCGTCGTCGGTTCGCTGACGACGCGCGGAATCGCGAACACGAAGACCGGCCGATGGCGCAACGCCTCGAAGACCACCGCTCGGAGGTAGGGCAACTCCGCGTCATGATCGATCTCATCTGCCGCTTTCCGCTGCGCGTCGGGCGCATGCGCGAGCAGCAAAAGCGCCCAGGCAAGCGCAGACGCCGTCGTCTCGTGTCCCGCGACAATGACCGACATGACGCTGTCGCGGACATGCGTCGGCGAGAGCTGCAGTCCTGCCGCGTCGCGCGCGTCGAGAAGTGTGCCCAGCGTTCCGTCGTGATGACGTTCGTCGCGACGACGACTATCGATCAACGAGAAGAGGAGCGCATCCACCTCGCCTCGGCGCTGCACAAAATTACGCCACAGCTTTCGACCGTAAGGCAGACGCTGCGTTGGGGGAACCGATAGAACGATGCTCGCGGTGATCTCCAACATCTCAAGCAGCCTCCGGTAAAGCTCATCGACTCGCGCGCTGTCTTCGTCACCAAAGATCGTCCGGACGATGATCCGTAAGCCGAGCGCGCGAAGCAGACGGTGGAGACGAACCGGCTGACCTTGAGGCCAGCTCTGTACTGCACCTTCCACGGCCTCGCGCACCATGGTTTCATTGCGTCTCGCCGTCGCAACGGTGAACGCATCTTTGAGGATCATTCGACCCTCAAGGTGGGCCACACCGTCCGCCAGCATCCACGAGCGTCGACCAACGATCGGCATCAGGAGCGCGCCTCCTTCGCCCGGATGCAGCAGATTCGCAGGGGCGTTTAGCACCTCACGGGCCTCCTGCGGATCGCTAAGAAACACCATTGGAGGAACCCCCGGCGACCGCATGGTGAACCGAACCCCGTACCGGCTGCGCCACCGCTCGAACGTCGCAAAAGGCCGGTAGTTCACCGCGAGCATCTGTCCGGCCGCTGGCCATGCCGGCCCTCGCGGCAACCCCCTTCCTACACCCACACCTGTCGATCCTACGCATGAGCGACTCTGCGCTCCTTCGCGTGAGTACTCACGCGCGAGAGACCCGTCGGGGCCCCTCGGCGAACAGCCTCCGTGTCGCGCCTCGCTAAAGCACGATCACAGAGGTCGCGCCGATCCGACCGACTGGATCAGGCCTGGCCAGGCTGCTCGCGAAGAGGGAAGTCCAGCACAACTCCGAGCTCCTGCGGAGGCGGCCCAATGAGACGGCCACCGCTCAGCGACCAGACTTCGTGCGACCGGACCATCGCCGGGACATCGGGTACCGCCATCAACACGCCGGCGCCGGTTTGCTCTGCAGTGGTCCGGAGCAACTGAAGAATCCGCTCTCGATCAACGATATCGAGGCCCGCCGTGGGGTCATCGAGGACGAGAAGCTGCGGCTCGCGCACGAGGGCATGCGCAATCGACACATGGGCTCTCTCGGCATCAGATAGGTCACTCCACAGCGCAAGTGCGCATTCCTTCGCGCTCACCTCGGCAAGAGCAGCAATCGCCATTCGCCTGGCCGTACCGTGGCCGTGTGAACTGAGCAGCGGGAGAGCGATGTGATCAACCATGGTCAACTCGTCGCTCCGGGGCCCCGCCCGGTCGACCCACGCGATCTTTGTCCGGTGTACCGAGGCCAGAGCTGACGCGGAGAGCCTGTTCAGGTCTTTGCCCGCGAACTCGACCGTTCCACTGTCGGGCCGCTCAAGGCCGGCGGAAATCTTCAAGAGCGTCGTCTTGCCCGACGACCGTTCACCAAAGACCGCAACGAACGCCCCGTCGTGCACCTCAAATGACTCATCCGCCAACACCTTCAACGAGTACGTGCCGCGCACGTACGTCTTGCTCACGCCACACAGCGAAAGAAGCGGCGTCACGACGGCGGCAATTCAGCGGACGCGCGGTCGTGCTCCATGACCCGCCGCTGCAGCACCGACCGCACCTGCTGCAACCACCCAATCGTGGCCTGAAGCCGGCGGGCGTGGGCGTCGTCGACGAGCATCGCGGCGACGGTTCCCCATGGGACTTCCTCGCCGTTCGGAACGTTCGCTGCACGAGGCCGCTGGAACGTCGCGAGCTCAGCCAGGGTCTCTCGCTCCTGATCCATCACCTGCTCAATCAGCCGCGGCAGGTCCTCCGCATCCGAGAGGATCAGCTTGGCGTGCAGCGCGTCGCGCACTGCGGTTGTCGCGCAGGACTGGGCCATCCACTGCTGGAACTCCGTGGTGCCGGCGTCGGTCGGCGCGTAGGTGACGCGGGGGGAGCCGCGGCGGGTTCCGCCGATCACCTTGCGCCCGCTCTCTGCGATGTAGCCATCGCGCTGGAGGCTGTCGAGCAGGCGGTAGATCGCGGTCTCCGAGAGCTGCAGGAACGAGAAGCGCTCGTCCATCCGCTGTTGCAGGTCGTACCCGTAGCCCGGCCGCTCGAGGAGCAACCCGAGCACCACATGTTTCGTCGACAGCATGTCCCCGCGTCACCCCCTAAGGCGTAGAAAACAGAAGAGTATCCGAATGCAGGGGTGGTCTGCACGGGAAGCCCGCTAAGACTCCAACGGGGCGTACGTGCTCCAGGCGTGACCTACCAGCGCCGGCAGGGCCATCCTCATCCCCGCCAAGTCGCGCTCGGCGCGCAGGCCGGCGAGGACCTCGAGGATGCCTCCGAGCAGCATCAGGTCACGTGTGGGCTTGAGCTTGCGTCGCGAGCCAGTGGCGCGCAGGGCGATCAGCTCGGCGATCTCACCAACGACGATCGCGCGCCGGTCGCGGACTTCGAGGCTGGCCTGCCGGACCGTGAGGAACCACAGGTCCGCCGCCGCACCCCCGGTGCGGGCGAAGTCGACAAGCACCGAAACGCAGCTCGCGGTGTGCGCCTCGCGAGAGACGATGCCCTTCCCGCACGCCTCGAGCTCCTCCATGAGATCGCGGGAGATGTCGTTGTACGCCTCCAGGATCGCCGCGTCAGAATCGGCGCAGACATCGCGGAACTCGAAGAAGGTGACGGGGCCGCGGTCGCGGATGGCGCACGGACCGACGGCGGTGTAGCCGCCCTCCCCCACCAGCTCGATCACGGAGCGCACGATGCGGGTGCGCTGGCGACCCTGCTCTTTGCGACGCGCCTCGGCGCGCAGGCAATCCGGGCACTCCGGCTCGGGTGCGGGCTCGGGGCCCTCCCCCCGAGGCCCATGATCGTGCGGTGACACGGGAGCGTGGGTCGCGCCGGATCGACGCCGGTTGGCACCTTTCCAGCGAAGCGGCGGACGATCGGCACAAGCGGGGATTTCAACGTTCGTTTCGATGTAAGCCACGCTACGTCTGCGCATACTCCACCGCTAGACCCTTCCGGAGAATGCTCACGCGAAGGGGTGCGCAGTCGCTCGTTCTCGGGGTTTTGGGCGACCGGGCGTTCGATCCTCACGCCAACTATTTGGCAAGTTCTTCGGCGCCAGCGACGCGCTCTTCCCGAGCGACGAGCCGCGTTCGAAGATCGGGCCCGACTACGAAGCGCAATGCGCGCGCCTCTCCTACCGCCCCACCGCTCGAGCCTGCTGGGGAATGCTCACGCGAAGGTGTGCAGTCGCTCGTCCGCGAAACAGATGCGCGACCAACAACATGTCGCCTTGTACATCTACTACGTGTAGAACGCGACCTTCTTCGTCCGCGTTGCTATGGTGCCGTTGTACACGTACTACGTGTAGAAGGGCACCTTATGCGGCGCGACGTACTTGAACTCCTCGACAATCTCGCAGCGGATGAGCGCTCACGCCTTTCCACGGCCGAGGTGCGTGAGCAGCTGGGCCTCTCGTCTCAGGCGGCGACGAACCTGCTCAGTCGCCTCGTGAGAGATGGCCTTCTCGATCATGTGGCCCGAGGCGTCTACACCCTGAGGCCTTTCGGCGTCCTGGGTACCCGCGCCGCTTCGGAGTCCACCCCGCTCGCCGTCGGCGCGGTCTTTGGTGGTCAACCTCATCGCATCGCGTACCGATCAGCCTTGGACCACCACGGCCTCCTCGTTCATCCCGTCCGCACCATTCAGGTCGCATTGCCGCGCCGCACCAAGCTCGAGCGCATCAGCGGTCGCCGGCTGCAGCCCATCGTCGAGTCGCCCGACCACATCGGGATAGGCAGCCAGGCCGCCGGTCACGATGCGTTCGTCTCGACGGTTGAACGCGCACTTCTGGAGAGCGCAAACCGTCCCCATCTCGCCGGCGGATGGCTTTCCGTGGCCGAGGCCGTCTCACATGGCTCATGGGATCCCAAGGTCATTCGTTCGCTGGCTCGCGACCTGGATGCGGAGATCGCTCTGCGACGGTTCGCCTCGATCGCCGAGCAAAGCGACCACCCAGAGCTCGCCGCGCGCCTCCCGAAACCCAAGCCGACAGCCCATCCGATCCCCCTCGACCCCCGAGAGCCCAGCGATGAGCCGTGGCTAGATGCTCGCTGGCAGGTTCGTTGGCCCATGCAGCCAGACCGCGCCCGGGAATTGGTGGGCGCATGATCAGTCGCAGCTATTTCACCCGCCGGGCCGACAGCGTCGGAGTCGATGCGAAGACAGTTGAGCGCGACTACGTCCTGACCCACGTTCTCGCGGGTATTTGCCTGCAGCAAGGCAGTGAGCGGATGGCGTTCAAGGGAGGAACCGCACTTCGCCTCTGCTTCTTCGAGGACTATCGCTATTCCGCGGACCTTGATTTCAGCCTGATCGACGGCATGACCATCGCGGATGCGAGCGAACTTGTCAGCAACGCTCTCATTGCGCTCGAGAAGAGTCACGCCTTTCCGCTGCTCGAGCTGAACGCCGACGCCTCACGCGTCGACTACATCGGTCCCCTGGGCCGAAGGCGCAACGTGAAGCTTGACCTTGCGACGGATGAACTGGTCCTGAATACGGAGGGCGTCCCGCTTCTCAGCCGGTACGAGGATCAGCCGCGGGTCGATGTCGTCGCCTACACCCTCGACGAGGTGGCAGCCGAGAAGTTGAGATGCGTCATCCAACGCGTCCAAGCTCGCGATCTCTTCGACCTCCACCAGCTCTTCGTCGAGCGCGGTGTCGACGTCGACACGGTCTGGCTTGACTTCGAGCGCAAGACCCGTCACAAGCGCATTGATCCTGCGCGATTCCCTGAGATGTACGAGCGGCGCCTGCCAGCGTGGGAGTCACGTTGGGACGATGAGATGGAGGCGCATGTGCCCACCGAACTCCGCCCCCATTTCGGAGCCGTCAAGCGCGAGGTGACCCGCGCGCTGCGGAGTCACCTGGGCTGACGACCGAAACCAGCTCGATGACCGAGCGCACGATGCGGGTGCGCTGGCGACCCTGCTCCTTGCGACGCGCCTCCGCCCGCAGACAGTCCGGGCACTCCGGCTCCGGCGCGGGCTCGGGGCCCTCCACCCGAGGCCCATGATCGTGCGGTGACACGGGAGCGTCGGTCGCGCCGGATCGACGCCGGTTGGCACCTCTCCAGCGAAGCGGCGGACGATCGGCACAAGCGGGGATCCGAGGCGCACCCGTTCACCGACGGCAATGGCCGGATCGCCCGCATCCTGATGAACGCGGAGCTCACCACGACAGGAGCGCACCGGATCATCAAACCCATCGTCTACCGCGACGACTACATCCAGTCCCTCCGAGCCCTGTCGCGCAACGCGAACCCGACCCCGCTGCTGCGCGTCCTCAACGTCGCCCAGGACTACACGTCCAGGATCGACTGGTCGACACTCGACGACGCCGAACAGACATTGCACGACACCCACGCATTCCTCGAGTCATCCGAAGCCGATGAGCTGGGCGTGCGGCTCGTCTTGCCGGGAGGGTGACGGACTCGGTCGCCTGGCTCGTCGCGGGGCTCAAGCGAGGTGACCGGGCCGTGGTCGCAGATCGCGCACGGACTGACGGCGGTGTAGCCGCCCCCACTTTGCGGCGAGCTTCAGCGCGCAGTGGGTCCGGACACTCCGGCTCCATGCAGGCTCGGAGCCTCCTCCACTGTGGTTCTGGGTCATGAGGAGACACGGACGTGAGCCGCGCCGGATCGCCGATGGTTGGCGCCTCTCAAACGGAGTCGCGGACGATCGGCACAAGCAGGGACGTCCACGTTCGTTTCGATGGAGGCGATGCTACGTGCATGTGCATCCCTATCGCTAGACCTGCGCGGAAGACTTAGGCGAACAGGTTGCCAGTCGCCCGTTGCCGGGATTAGGGCGCCGTTGGACAGGGCGACCACCGGCCGCCGTCGGCTGGGACACCGACGGCGGCCGCGTCGCAGGACTACTTGTTAGCGCGTGGAATCGTGATCTGATGGGACCGACCCTGACCGTCCACGAAGGAGGCCAGATCCGCCTCCGTGGTGGCAACGTAAACGTTAGATTCAACCCGGACCGTGCGAGCAGACGCGTCGTCGAGATCAACCGAGGTGACGCCGTCCGGCAGGACACCAACAACGTGCGCTTCCGGCGTATCTAGCTGGCTCGACGAGAGGATCAGGCGCCCGGCCGCCGCGTCATCACTGGTCTGACACGACGCTCCGCCTCCCTCTCCTTGCCTGAGATACAGGCAGACCGCGTCCTTGCCAGGCACTAGCCAAACCTGCTCGCTACCGGCCAAGGTGCCCTGCACGAGTCGGGCGGCCGACACATCCGGGGCGAACTGCTCCACGTAGTACGGCGAGGCAAGCGCGTCCACCAAGCCCTTGGGTGGGGGATGGTGAAGCCCGCCGAGAGCCGCAAAATAGGCCCGCCCAGACGAAGCATCCGTCCGCGCCTGATTGGGCGAATCCGAAGCAAACGCGTTGCTTGCGACCGCGACGCCCGCGACACCAATGAGCAGGGCGGTGAGAATGAGCTGTGATCGGCGCATATCAGTACGTCCCAAATCCGTAGTAGACGCCGGTGCCGGTGTACCCGGTCCACACGCGCGGGTAGACGAGGCGGCACCCGCATTGGGCTTGACTTGAGTTTTGAATGCCACAGTAGATCGGCGACGTGTAGCTGTCGTGATCCGTGGTGAGAACGCAGACCTCTTCGTCCCATTCCCCAATCGCGCTGTTGTTGGTCAGGGTGTGCCGCGGTCCCTCACAGGCCGCGAGCGGATACAAGTACACGCCGAAGCAGTAGTGGTATTCCGTGGCGTTAGCCGTGGCGGTTCCGAACGAGAAGGAGGCAAGCCCCGCAGCAGCCGCCACCAAGACGGTGACGAGCGATCTGCGGAACAGCCTTTGATGTGGTTTCATGCGCCAACACTAGATACGGTGCCATGTCCATATAGCCGACTCCTGCCCTTTGTAAGGCTTGCGGTGGCAAATCGGTGCAATCGCGCGAGACGCACAACACATGTTGTTTATATTGGCGCGACAGGCGCCGCATAGCGTCGCGTCACATTCGGACGTACGTAGGCCACCCAGTACCTGCCGGCCCCAGTGTGGGCGGCAAAACTGGCGGCCCAGGCCACCCCTCTAACAACTAGGTCTGCTGGCCAGCGGGCTACTTCTTAGCGACGGCTTTGCGCTTCGCGGCGGCCTTCCTTTTCGCCGCCGCGCGCTTCTTGGCCGCCGCCTTCTTCTTCGCGGCAGCCCTCTTCTGAGCCGCGGTCAGCTTCTTCTTGGGCGTGGCCGTCGCGCTCCGCGTGGTGGCGGACGGTGGTGACATCGGGTCGAGGCGGCCCACCGTGGCTAGCCAATCTTCGTTCGCGTTGTTCTCTGTAAACCAGAGAAACCCGTCTCCACCGAGCGTAATGGCGTTCGGCACTTTGTTGACGATCGCCTTAGACGCGGGCAACGGATACTCCGTGACCTTTCCGTCCATGGTGATGCGCCCAATCGAGTCCGTTCCCGGATCGGTAAACCACATCGCGTTATCCGGACCCGCCACGAGGTTCCGAGGGGTCGAACCCTTGATGTTCGTCTTGAACTCCTGGACTGATCCGTCAGACGTGATGCGACCGATCTGTCCGACGCGACTCTCAGCAAACCAGGTAGCGCCGTCCGGTCCAGGAGCAATCCCATACACGCCGGCACGAGCGGTGGGCACCGGGAACTGCGTCACGCTGCCAACAAGTTCGGGAGCCTCCGTGGCGATACGACCGATCTTGTTGCCAGGCTTTTGGGTGAACCACATGGCACCATCGGCCCCGAGGGTGATCAAGGCCGGTCCATTGGTGTACTCGGCCAGCGAGAATCGATCGACGGTCTGCGCTATTGGGTCGTACCTGACAATCACTCCTTGAGCGAGGGCAACCCAGAGAACACCCGTACGATCGGTCGCGATTCCAAACGGGATGTCGGTCACCTGAAACTGCTGCACGATTGTCGCGATACCGTCCACGAGCGACCCAACACCCGGAGAGGCGAACACAGGCGATGCGCTAATAGGAATCGTCGTGGTGTACCACAGGCCGCCAGGTCCGTTGACGAGCGCGCCGGTGCGACAGTTCTGCCGCTCAAACAGGCATGGCACCGCCCGTCCTGCCGTTTTCGGTCCGGTAAACGTCACGATCGAGGCGACTGAGGTGCCTTGAAGCAGCGTGACGGATACGAGCCCATCGGGACCCGTAGCGATCCAATCCGCGAGAGACCCCTTCAATGCTCCGGGCACGACCTGTTCCGTGATAGGCGCGGCGTGAGCGCTCGGTGCCGCAGCGAGGACGACGGATACCACGACCCCCGTGACCCACTTAACGGCACCCTGCCGCATGCCAATTGGTCTCGTTTGTCGCCTCATCGTGTGCTCGGCGCCTCCGTGAGATGTGGGTAGCTACTCGTAATGCCATTCCACGAGAACGGGCCTTGCTGCTGGCATTGCGGCGACGGCACCGCAGAAGACTCGCCGGGAGAACCTTGCTCGGCCACCCCAAGATCCGCTAGCTGGTCCGCCATGGACTGTGGCTCCTCGGGGGTCGGAGCACCCGTGATTACTGGATTTCCACTGCTGCAGTTCGCGGTGTTGAAGACCGAAAGGCCTGCCACATCTCCAACCGTTCCGGCCTTGGGGTAAGCGTTGCCTCGGTTCGCGCCTGTGCGCCGAGACAAGATGCTCAGAGCCGACTGATTGATGGGCGCCTCCGCTCGGATGGACCTGAGCAGTGCTCCGGGCTGGTTGTACGGAGGCGACTCGAACTTCTGACTCGAGGCCGTCACATTGGCGATCGCCGCGCCTATCTCGGGCATGTATCCGCCAATCCAGGTCAGCAACGGATTGAGATTGCGCAGCGGCGACCGGAGATCCTTGAAGATCGTCTGCAGCTCGCCGGTGATATCGACCAACGCCGGGAAGCCCTTCACGGAAGCCGCCGTCAAAGCACCCAGGCCGTCAATGGTGCCCTGGAGGTTCGGAGCGGTCTCAGCCAGCGCATTGAACGTCGGCGTCATCTGCTTGACCGCCGGCTGCAGTTCATCCAGCAACGGACTCGCGTTGTCAGCGAAAGCGTCCAGTTGCTTGAGCGTCTTACGTGACGCACGCTCGAAGCCAGGGAACTGGCGGAACGTCTCGGCCAGGGCAGCGTCGCTATCGCCGATGGCATTGAACGTCGTGTCGGCGTCGCGGATGAGACTCTGGAGCTGGCCGGTACGCCGGCTGAGCGCGTCGAAGACCGTGGCCGTACCGCTGATCGCCTTCTTGACGTCAGCCGACTGGCTGCGCGCGATCATCGTAATGGTGTCCGCGTTCTCAGCGAACGGCACGAGATCGCCGAAGGCGTTGCTGATGTCCTTGCCGCGGCCACCGTAGCCCATCGCCATGCCGACCATCCAGCGCTTCCAGTCCTCACGCGTCTGGGCGTCAAACGTCCGGAAGATCTCATCCAACGCCACACTGGGCGCGACCCGCGTGCTGGCCAGCTGACCGCCCTCGATGATCGGCGGCGCGTCCTTGGAGCCCGGGGTGAGCTCGACGTACGTCTCACCCAACAGCGTCTTGGAGCGGAGGATCGCCTTCATGTCCGATCGGGCCGGCGCATACTGCGCGTCGAGCTGGATCGTGGCGCGGGTGGTGTTGTTCGGCCCGAGTTCAAGGCGCACGACCTTGCCGACCTTGACGCCTGAGATGCGGGCATCCGCTTGCTCAGCGAGCGTGGAGGCCTGGGGCACGTCGATGTTGAAGCGGTATCCCTGCGGCTTGAGTGGACTCGGACCACCGAAGGCGAGCCATAGATACAGCAGCAGACCGAAGCACGTCAACGCGAAGAGCGCGATCGCGGCGAACTGGTGCGGCTTGGGCGCGAGCTTGTTCATCTGCGTACCGCCTTCGGTGCAGGCGACCCATCGTCCTCTGGAGGGCAGTTCACTTGCTCCCGCGTCGGCGGTCGCAACAGACTGAGCAGAAGGCGCGCGGTTGCATTGACCTCAGCCACGCCGTCGAGAACCTTGCGCGACTTGCATTCGAGCAACAGCAGCCCGCGTCCCATGGTTCCGGTCGCGTCCTGCATCGAGAAGACCGAGTTGAGGTTATGGCTCGCCCAAGCCGCGAAGAAGAGGAAGCCACCCTGCTTCTTGCCCGGGTTGTAGGCCATCGCGTTGAGGAACTGGTTGAAATAGTCGAAGGCGTGCGTGGCCGACTCGGTGAACGGGATCAGGTCGTCGACCGCCGGCACAAGCTGATCGAAGAACGGCTTGGCCGTCAGAGCGAACGGGCTGATCTCGTCGTTGATGATCGGCGTCGTCTCCTTCAGCATCGGGTTCGCTGCCGCCATGCCGTCCGCCAGGTTCTCCGACGTCGGCTTCAGCTCGTCCAGCGTCGGACCGGCGATGTCGGCGAAGGCGGCGAGCTTGCCAAGGCCGGCCTGCGTGTCCTTCAGCGCACCCGGCAGCAGGCTGAGCGTGTCCTGGATGCTCGCGCTGTTGTCGCTGAACGTTCGCAGCGCCGCCGCGGACGAATCGACGAACCGCGTGAGCTGGGCGTCCTTCGTGCCCAAGGCCTCGACGAACAGGCGGAAGTCATGGATCGCGCTCTTGATGCTCTCGTGCCGATGCTCGAGCAGCTCCGTGATCTTCTTCATGTTCCGCGCGGTCGGATCGAAGCGCTTGAACACCGCCGCGAGCTTGGAGCCGTTGCCCTTGAGACCTTCGCCAGCAGCATGGACGAATAGCTGCAGGTACGTGCGGGTGTCGGCGTCGAGAGAGGCGAGGAACTCGTCGAGGTTGACGTCCGGCTCGGTCTGGGAGACCGGAAGCGTGGTGCCGCTCTCCAGCTTCGGCGCGGGAGCACGGCCCGGATCCATCGCGACCGCCATGTCCTTCAGGCCCGTCTTCGGGCGAAGGAGCAGCGTGGCGTTCTGGTGGACCGTCACGTCGTTGTCCGGGTCGAGCAGCATCGAGACGACCGCCCGGCCGTTCTTGAGGTCGACGCTCTTGACCGTGCCGACGGTGACGCCCGCCACCGTGACCGGCTGACCCTGACCCGGCATGACCGCCTGAGCCGTCTCGAACTCGGCGTTGAGCGCGAAGCCCTTCTCACCGACGAACGGCACCCAGGCAGGGACGGTCAGCCGTTGATGGGCGACGATGTAGCCGCCCACGAACACCGACACGATGACCAGCGCGACAACGAAAGCGAAGTCGCGGCCATGCTTGGAGATCTGTTCGCGAATGCCCATGCGTCAGCCCCCCACCACGGCGTCGGGCTTGCCCTGCGAGAGCGGTCCGTTCACATCCGGCTGAGCCTGCGTACGACAGGGCACGTTCGGCTTATACGCAGGAACCTTCCCGCCGCCCGGATAGGCAGGGCTTGACCCCTTGGGAGGCTCGACAGCACGGCCGCCGGCGATGCTCAGCACGCGCTTTTCGTCGGAGCCCTTCGGTGGGTATGGATCACGGCTGGAGTCCGTTCTGATGATGGTGTCCCCACCCGCGCCGAACAGATGGGAGAACGCCCCGTTGCCATCAAAGTTCTGCCCCGCGCCGGCCAGCCCGACCAAGCCGTGCCACAGCTCCTGGTAGTTCGGCTGCCCCGTCGAAAGTGAGCCGTCGTCAAGCTTCTTCTCGAAGGTGGGCAGCACCACGTTGTTGCCGCATACCGCCGAGTCGTCGATGAGCGGCGTCAGGCCCTGCTGACCGACGACGAGAGCATCCAGGTTCGGACCCATCTTCTTCAGGTCCTTGGCGATACCACCGAACCGGTTGGGAGCCATCAGCTGCTCCACTGCGGTGAACCAAGGCTCGGTCGCCTCGTACGTGTCCGGCAGCTCCTCGGCCACCTCCGTGAAGCCCTTGGCAAACGTACGCAAGGACGGCATGGCCGCGGTGATCGACTGGAAGGCGGAACGCGTGTTCGTCAACGTCGCCGGCAGGATGGAGAGCGCCGCGGTGAGGTCGGTGGACCGCGAGGCGAAGGCGCCGAGCGTGCCGTCGAGCCCGATGATGAAGTCGCGCAGCGACGCCTCGTTGGCCCCCAACTCGCCTGTCGCCTGCCCGATGGCCTTGACGAGCTTGGGGAGATCGTCGCGCGTGCGTCCTTGCAGTGCCTGGTTGACGATCGCCGTGCCCTTGAGCGCCGGCCCGCCAACGCGGTAGGCGTTGTTGAGCCCCTCGGCGCCGGTAAGGCCGCGGACGACCGGATCCTGATCCAGATCCTGCGCCTTGGTCGGCTTCTCGGTGAGCGCCGCGCCGTAGCCGACCAGCAGTTCCTGCAGGGACTTGCGGGTGTTGGCCTGTAGCGCGGACAGGAGCTGATCGATCTGCACCGGATCCGACGTCTGGGTGATCGGAATCGTGCCGCCCTCACCGAGGTCGCCCGCCGACGGACTGCCCGGCTTGAGGTCGACGAAGAAGTTACCCTCGAGAAAGAGCCGCGGACGGATCTTCATCGTTGCGTCCTTGTGGATAGGAAGCGCCTTGTCCTGCAACTCCATCGTGACCTTGGCGGCCTCGGTGCCGTCGCCATAGCTCTCGACGTTCGTGACCTTGCCAACCTCCACGCCGGCGATGCGTACCGGGGACTTCGGAGAGATGTTGACCGCCGTCGGGAAGATCGCGTGGATCTGGTACCCGTGGGTGAACGGGATGGACTTCGTGAACGCGAGATAGAGGATCGGCAGCAGGAGCACGAGGGCCAGGACCCCAAGCCGTGCGTTGCCGATGCGATGCTTTCCGGGCCTCATGGCGTATTCCCCCAAGACGGCGGCGGAACCTTGGTTCCAAAACCGTCGGAACCGAGCTTGTTGGTGCTCCAGTCCGTGTTCTGGCCCTGGTTCCCTGGCAGATTGCCGAGCGTCGTGTCGCCAACGCTGTAGTACTCGTTCCCGGCCTCGCACTCCTGCGTCTGCCCGGGCTGCGCCGTGTTCGGCACTGGGTTGGAGTGCAGATGGTTGTCGATACTCGGACCGTCTGCAGGCTGCGAGGAAGGACCGCCTTCATTGTTCGGTCCAACGGGGGGAAGAATCGGCACGATGCGCAGCCAGTTACCAACCGAGTCACCCGCAGAAAGTGCGCTCGAGATATTCCGCAGGAATAGCGCAGGGTAGTTGCAGATGCGTTGCATGCCCTCAAGCGCGCTGATCAGCGGCAGCGCCGCCTTCGCGGTCGAGGCAAGATCGCTGACACCGGCGAGCGCCTCGTCATCCTGGCCGAACTCGGCAAACGCGCCGAGCACGTCATCCAGCCGCTCGTTGAGGCCGACTGCCGCCGTCAAGACGGGAGCACCGGACTCCACGGCGTTGCCGAGGGGAGGAGCCGCGACGACGAGTGCGCTCGTCGCGGGCTGAAGCTCGGTGAAGAAGCGGGTGGTCTTGTCGAGGAAGGCCGCCTGGTGGCGGAACGAGTCGGTCGCCACCCGCAGCGTCTCGGGCCCCTCGGAGATCGTGTCCTGAAGGTATGGGCGTGCAATCGAAGCGAGGGCGCTGAACGTAGCGTCCAGGCCCGCGAACCAGCCCGCCTGCTGCTGCGCGACCGGGGCCACCGCGCCGGCCGTCTGAGCGAGGGCCTGGATGAACCGGCTGAGCCCGGTGGACGGTGAGGACAGGTTGCGCATCACCGGACCCAGGTTCGTGAGCAGCCGCGGCAGCGTCGCGATCGTGTCGTTGAGATCCTGCCCACGACCGGCCAGCGCCTGGCTGAACGTGGTGAGGTTGACCTCGCTCGCCTCGCGCGTGTCCTTGTCGAACATGCTGAAGACCTCGTCGATCTCCACCGGCTGCGGCCGGGCCTGCCGGAGCGGGATGACCGCGTTATCTGGCCAACCCTTCGGGCTGGTGCCCTTGGTGATCTGGACGTACTTCAGGCCGAGCGCCGACCGCGCCCGCACGATGACCGTGGAGTCGATCGGGAGCGGCTCGACCGACTTGTCGAGCTTCAGCGTGACGCGCGCGACGACCTTGCCCGTGCGCGGGTTCTGCTCCGGCGTGATCGCGGTGATGGTGCCGATGCGCGTGCCGGCAATGCGCACGTCGTTGCCGACCACGAGCGCGGCGGCATTGGGCACCGTCGCCTTGACGGTGTAGGACGGCACGAAGGGCAGGCCACTGTTGGCGTTGTAGGCCAGGAACACAGCGACCACAACCACGAGGACCGTGGCGGCGCCGATCAGAACCGGGTTGGACGCGATGGAGGTGCGGCGCCTCATTTCGGCGGCACCTGCCCCGGGTCGCAGCTGCCGGGCACGGGCACGTACGGCGCGGATCCGTCAGCCGTTGCCTGGGTGGCGCCGCCTGGGCAACGGTTGGTCTTACCGGTTTGCACGCCGGCCAACGGATCGGTCGGCGGATTCGGCGTGAGCGTGCCCGGGTCGCTCCCATCAAACTTGTACGCGTTGAACGTCGCCGTACCGCGGATGTAGTGACCGTTGGCGTCGTAGGCTCCACCTGACTGCCCGAAGTTGGTCAGCGCGGCCGTGAGGTCGGGGCCATATGGACGCCCAAACGCCAGCATCGGATCAATGCGCTTGAGGGCCTGCGCGGAGTGCCTAGCCGCTGGCCTCATGATCTTCTGGAGCGCAGGCAGCTTGTTCGTCGCCGAGACCACGCCTGGCTTGGAGGGATCAAGGGCCGAGGCAAGATCACCGAGCGGCGCGTTCGTCGTCTCCAGGAACCGCTGCGTGTCGAGGAAGAACGGCTGTAGGCCCGGCGCCACCGGCTTGGTGGCGTCGACCAGCTTGTTGAGGTCGGGCAGGGTCTCCCCCAGCGCCGTCATCGCCTCGTTACCGGCAGCCAAGGTGCTCGGGGCCTGCTCGATCGAGGTCCGCAGCGCCTGCTGCTGTGACGCGGTCGCCGAGAACGTCGTCGCCCCATTGGCGACCAACGAGTCGATCTGCGGGCTGGTTTTCGCCAGCGTGGACATCGTGTCCCCGGTCGCCTTGAGGAACTGCTGGAACGCCGGGCGGTCCTCGACGAGCTTGCCCAGGAGCTGGCTCGTGGTGCTCAGCGCCGGGCTGAAGTACTTGGTGGCCTGCTGCAACTGCGGCGCCACGTCCGCGTACTGGGTGGCCGAGCCCTGCACCACCTGCTGCAGCGCGTCACGCGTGCGCTTATCGAACGTGTTGAACAGTTGGTCGATGTCGACGATCTCGGTCGTGTCGGCCGTGCCGAGCACGGCGCCGTTGTCCAGCTTCGGTGCGCTGTTCGGCCCGGGATGCAGCGCGATGAAGCGGTTGGCCACGCCAGAGAGTGACGCCCCACGGATCTCTGCCGTCGTGCCCTCGTGCAGCGGCGCGAACGGCTCATCGACGTTGATGACGATCTTGGCCTGGTTGTCATTGGTCAGCGAGATCGAGTCGATCGTGCCGTGCGGGACGCCACCGATCTGCACCTGGTTACCGACGACGAGTTGCCCGGCGTTGCGGAAGAGCAGGGTGTACTGATGGCTCCCGCCGCTGAAGATGACGAACAGCACGACGACGAGCACGGCCAGCAGCGCGCCGAGCGCGAGCCAGCGCGCCCACGGAGAACCGGACGGCTTCGTGGTGGTGATGGGCAGCGGCTCGCTCATGGCGCCAGGAGGTAGTCGGCGAGGGAGGCGGTTGGATCGTCGGGCGCTGAGGCATCCGGGCCTGCAGCGGTGGCAGCCCTACCGGCATCCGGGTACTGCGAGAGAGCATCAGCGGGCGTCATTCCCGACAGCACTGCGTATGCGCGCCGGAGACTTGGGTCAGATGCCTCGTTCAACTCAGATGCATCGGGTGAGGTAGCGCTTCGTCGTGAGGCACCCTCTCCCTTGGGGAAATTCGATATGCAGCCATTGGAGCTCTCTGCCACGACGGTGTAGGTCGAGCAGTTGCTAGCGATGACCGAGCCGCGGAGGTAGTGGCTGATCGTGTCGTAGCCGTTCGTTGCGGACGCGCCGTTGAAGACGAACTCGAGGAAGCTCTGGATCCCGCCGTTGAAGTCCAGGTAGTAGAGAAGCAGCGCCAGCTTCTGGATCGGCGGCCCGGCGACGTTGGCCAGGTTCGTGAGCGCGGTGATCGCCGGCTCGGCGTCCTTCACGGCGACCGACCCGTCCTTCGCTGTCTCACCCAAGCTCTTGAAGTACGGGCCCGCCGCCTCGGCCAGCGGCTTCAGGCCGACCGAGAACTGGTTGAGGCCCGGCGCGGCGTTGCCCAGGTTCTGCACCACTGGGGTGCCGGCGGCCGCGAGGTTGCCCAGGCGATCCATCGTCGGGCGGATCTCCCGCAGGAAGGCCGGGAAGAGCTGAAGATCCTGCGCGAGGTCGGCGCGGCGCTCGGCGGTCGCTTCCGCGGTCGCCCCGCTGGCCCGGATGGCCCGGGTCACGTGCGCGCGCTCGCGGGCGACGGGAGCCAACGCCACCGCAGAGTCCGCGGCCAGCTTGTCCAGCGTCTTGTTGTCGTCCGCCAGGATCTTGAGAACGTCGTCGGTGGCCTTCAGCGCCGGGTCGGCGCGACGGATCGCGTCGTGCAGATCCTGGCCGCGACCGGCAAGGCCGACGCCGAGTTCGTTGATGATGACCGTGAACCGGTCGGGGTTCGGCGCCCGCATGATGTTGTTGATCAGGTCGGGGTCGATCGGGCTCGAGGTGTGCGACAGCGTGAGCAGGCGCTGGCCGGCACCGGGATCCCCGTCCGGAATGACCGGCAGCGGCTTGGGCTCGGGCGTGCCCGCCTCACGCGGCTGGGTGGGGGTGCAGTCGATGAACTTCTCGCCGATCAGCGACTGGAGGCGGACGGCACACTTCGCGTCCCGCCGGAAGTCCTGAAAGCCCGGGTCGTCGACCTGGAGGACGACGGCCGCATAGCGGTTGTTCACCACGTGCAGCGAGGAGACCGCGCCGACCTTGACGCCGGCGACCTTCACATCCTCACCCGGAATGACGTTCGCCGCGTTGTCGAAGATGGCGCGCACCTGGTAGGGCGCCGGGCCGTCGTCGCGCAACAGCAGCGTGGCCACCACGACGGCGGCCACGACGAGAGCGACGAGGGCGATCGCCCTCGCGACCTTCCGCCCGTGTGGTTCCTTCATCGCGTCATGCTCAGGCCGCGGACCCGTCGCAGGGTCCACCCCCGTGCGTGAGCCGGGTGGGCTCACGCACGGGCGAGGGTGCCCGCAGCGCAACGCGCGACCCGGAGAGCGGGGTCGCGCGCTGCTGCCACTTGGTCCGCATGCCGCTCATCGCTAGCGCCGCTTGGCGCCCTTCGGGCACGGCGAGAACGCGCTGGCGGCGGCGGTGCTGCCGTCGGTGAAGCCGAAGTCGCCGGCCCACGCCAGACCCTGACCGGAGCACACCGTCGGCGCCGTGATCAGGTGCTTCGTGACCTTCTTGCCCTTCTTGTCCCGCACCACGACCTTGTCACCCACCGTGACGGTGAAGTCGAGGATGGACGCGTCCGGCGAGCCGGGCGTCGTGTGGATCGGCGGGATGTCGACGTCCAGGTAGTCCCCGTACGGCGCCTTGTCCTTCTTGAGCACGCCCTGCAGGACGATCTGTGCCGAGATCGGCGAGCGACCATCGGCGTACATGTTCATGACCGGCTTGCCGCCCTGGAGCGGACCAGCGTAGGCCGTCACCGAAGCCCGCTCGTACACCGGCTGGTTACCGAGACGCGTCCCGATGTGGGCGAAGCCCGTACCAACGATGGACTCCTTCGGGCAAGCCTGCGGTCCGCGGTTGAGGATCGTCTCCTTCTTGCACGTCTGCTTCAGGAACGGCTTGAAGTCGATCTTCTGCCCCTTGGGCAGGTGGATGTTCGCGTGGTTGCCGGGCGGCGGGTACTCGTCCCCGGGCTGCGCCGTGACGACGACGTTGAACTTGACCTTCGTGCCGGCGCCGGCCTTGTTGTTGACGTAGGTCGGCTTGATGACGACCGTCGGGTCCGCCATGGCTACGGCGGGAATCGTGGCCAGGATGGCCAGTGCGCCCGTCAGGGCGATGAGTTTCGTACGCATTGGTTGGTTCTCCCTCTTCAGATCCGTGCGGATGCTTGTTGAAGCGGTGGGTGAGTACCACGTAGGACCGCCGCCGCCCGATCCGTGGTCGCGGCGGCGGTCCTTCGGGCACTCCATCCCATCCGTCCAACGAACGACAGCCCTCGCAGGGGACTCGGGCCGCATCCGGATGGAGCTTGTGTTGACGCCATCTGGCGCCGAAATCTGTGCATGGTCTGCTGCGACATCGAAATGCTGAACAGACCACCGCGCCGCAGCGCGTCTGGACCGTACCCTCCTCCTTGTGGGCTCCCCTTTGGCTCTCTCGGGCCGCCGGACGACGTGGAAACGATGATAGACGGGCTCGTCTCCGACTGTCAACGAAGAACCTACCCGATCCGTACGACGTCGTGTCCCGACGTTGGCGCCTGGCCCGTCTCCGAGTCATCGACCGAAGACCGGCCGCCCGACCGATCCGGAACACCGCCGCCCCGGAACCCCCGAATCCAGCGGATACGCTGTCCTCGGCGCCCGATCGCGGCCGAACCCGACGATTGGGGGCTAGCCGTAGCCTTGTGAGCCGTTTATGTTTCTAATCCGTCATGTCCGCTTCCCGGTCCCGAGCCCGCCATCCAGACCAGCTTCCTTCCGGCCGTCACGGCCTGGAACCGACCTTCGTCGCGCAGAATCAGCAGCGCCGGATGCTCGATGCGGTCGTGGAGGTCGTGGCCAGCAACGGGTACGGCGCGCTGACGATCGAGCAGGTCGTCGTGGCCTCCGGTGTCTCTCGCCGGACGTTCTACGATCACTTCGCGAACAAGGAGGACGTGTTCCTCGCCGCGTATGACCAGATCGTCGATCGCCTGCTCGAGGTGGTCGACGTGGCGTACAACGAAGGCGAGACGTGGCTCGAGCAACTCCAGCGGGGCCTGTTCACGTTCCTGACCTTCCTCGGCCGCGAGCCCGCGGTCGCACACGTGTGTGTGGTCGACATCCTCGCCGCCGGGCCCACCGCTCTCGCGCGCCGCACCGAGTCGATGGCCCGCTTCCGGGGCTTCTTCGTCCCTGACCCCGCGGTGCGGTCGGTCGAGGTCATCCCGCCGCTGGCGGCCGACGCGGCGATCGGCGGCGCGTACGAGGTGGTCTACAGCCAGATCCTCGCCGGGAACGCCGCGCGCCTGCCCGAGCTGTTCCCGGATCTGCTCCACGGACTGCTCGTTCCGTTCGTCGGTCCGAAGACCGCGGCCGAGCAGTATGAGGCCGCTCGGACGCTCCCGCGTCCGGACCCATCGGTGTCTTAGCCCCGTTAACGCGGCCTCAGAGCGAGCGTTAACGCGCCAGCTTTTTGCGACGGCTGTCTTTCAAATCGACAGCATCTGTGACTAACCACAGGAAACGTCACCCATTCGCAACATCAAAGCGCGATAAAACTTTCGCACCGGAAGTGCCTTTCGCCGCAAAGCCATGTAGATTTCATTCGACCGTGGCAGCCAAGAAGAGAGTCCAACAGCGCGAACCCCACCAGCTTCCGGCTGGTCGGCATGGTCTGACGCGCGAGTTCGTCGTCAACAACCAGCGTGAGCGCATCCTCAACGCCGTGGCCAACGTGGCCAGCGTCGCGGGGTATTCCGCCATGTCGGTCGAAGACATCATCGCGACGGCCGGCGTATCTCGCCGGACGTTCTACGACCACTTCAAGAGCAAAGACGACGCCTTCCTGGCGGAGTACGACATCATCGCGTCGAAGCTCTTCGAGTCGGTCACCGTCGCCTACGACCCCGAAGCGAGCCTGCAAGATCGTGCGCAGACCTGCCTCGAGGCCGTCGTCGACTACTTCTGCGATGAGCCGGCATACGCCGACATGTGCATCGTCGAGGTGTTGGCGGCCGGTCCGGTCGCCATCGAGCGTCGCGACAACTCGCTTCAGGCCCTCGCAGCCCTTATCGATCAGGCAGTCGAAGAACTCCCCAAGCGTGGCCGCCCCCCGGCGCTCACGTCGCAGGCGCTCGTCGGCGGCATCTACGAGGTCATCTACTCCCGCGTCCTGCGCGGGCAGCTGGATGAGCTCCCCGGCCTGGTGCCGGATCTGCTCTACGCCCTCCTCCTGCCCTACCTGGGGCCGGAAGTCGCGGGCGCTGCGCAGAAGAAGGCCAAGCGGCGCACCCGCAAGGCCCCCAGCGCCAGCACCACCGAAGCCGCAACCGCTTAGTAGTCCTCCAGGAGGTTCCCGCGCTGCGGGAGCCTCCTACAGCGTCTGACCGTCTCGGCCCATCGGGGTCGAGGCGAAGCGCTGCTTCGCCGCGTCGCGCCCCAGGTACGGGACGACGCCGAAGTACAGGAGCTCCGCGAGGAGCTCCGGCAGCGATGCCGTCGTGCCGCGCAGCACGCGCTTGTACACGACCTCGTAGATGCCGCCGACGATCGCCTCCGCGGTCAGCGGCGGCGGGATCTCGTCGCCCGACATCCCCCGGCCGGCGGTGTCGAACATCGTCGCGAAGTCGCGCATCAGGTGGTCACGGCGCTCGATCGCCGCGGGCCCCGCGGCCAGCACCTCGACGATGCACATGTCCGCGAACGCGGGCTCAGCGGCCAGGAAGCGCAGGAAGGTGTCAAGGCTGTCGCGTAGCCGCTCAAAGTCGCCAGGGGCCCTCGTATAGGCCTCCACCACCAGTTCGTAGAGCTGGACGCACACGCCGTCGTACGCGACGAGGAACGCGTCCTCCTTGCTCTTGAAGTGGTCGTAGAACGTCCGGCGCGACACGCCGGCCAGGGAGATCACGTCCTCGACGGTCATCCCCGCGTACCCGCGGGTGCTCACCGCGCCGGCCACCGCAGCCATGATCCGCTCGCGTTGGTTGCTCGCCACGAAGCTCGGAGCGAGCCCGTGACGGCCCGAGGGCAGGCGCTGCGGCGTGGGCGAGGCCCCTTCCTTCTCGGCCATGTCGAGGAACATATCTGTCTCAGCTCCCAAATGCGACCCGTCCCAGGCGCAAAGCCGGTTTCGGGCCATCGGGAGAACCCCTTGTTTCTCTAGCTGGGTTCGGTTACCTTGCCCAACGCCCATGGCTCTGCACTCCGTTCCCTCGCCCACGCGCACCTTCGATTCGCGGCACACCGCGGACGACTGCGCCTTCTGCGCCGCCTTCTGCACCGGCGTCACCACGATGGTGGTGAACGCCGGGTCCTGCGACGGACTCCGAGAGAAGGACCTGGTCGCGCAGACCGATCTGACGCGCGGGATCTTCTCGCGGCACATGGGGGACATGCAGCGTTGCCTGGTCACGACCTACGTGCGGATGGCCGACGAGCTGCTCACCCGCTTCGAGGACCTGCTCGCCTCGCGCCCCAGCTGGGACAAGGGCATGCGTGACGGCATCATCGAGGGCGTCCGCACGCTCGACGAGGAGCCTGGACGCGCCTTCTTCTACTTCGTCGCGGTCGACCGCTCGCGTGACCCGGTCATGTGGCTGGAGCGCCGCGTCGTGCAGGAGCGGTTCGTGCACGCGCTGGCCAACGCGCCGTTCGAGGATCCGCTCGACGAGATCCGCAGCGAGATGTTCAGCGGCGCGTTGCAGAGCACGATCCGCGACCGGCTGCTCGCCGACGGCGGCTTCGGCGACTACAAGGCGCTGACCGCCGACGTGACCGCGCTGCTGGCCGTGTTCCACCCCGCTCGCGATTGAGAGACGACAGCGTCGCTTTGTGTAAGCGACGTGACCGAAGTGCTGCACGGCCGTTCGTTTTGGGGTACCTTCGGTGTATGAGGTCCCCTCGAACTGTCCCCCTCACCCTGGTCGCCGCGCTGCTGACGCTCGCGATCCCGACCGCCGCCGCGACGGCCAAGACGCCGAAGGAGCGCAATCTCGACGCGTCGTTCCAGACGACGATCACGCCGCCCACGGGCGAGCAGGTCCAGACGACGCGGATGATGACCATGTGGGTGCCCAAGGGCGTCCGCGCCGCCGGCGAGAAGATGCCCACCTGCGACCCGGTCCAGATGGAGGCCCGTGGCGCCCAGGTCTGCAAGCGGCTCTCCCAGGTCGGCAAGGGTACGGCCAAGGGCTGGGTCTTCGACACCGTCGAGCCGATGACGATCACGCTCTACAACGGGCCGAACAACACGCTGCTCGCCCGGGTCGTCGGCCTCAGCCCCGTCTCGCTCGACGTCGTCGTCCGGGGCAAGATCACCAAACCCAAGGGCGGCCGCTACGGCTACGGGCAGAAGCTCGAGTTCCCGTTCCCCGACTCGCTGATCTACCCGGTGCCCGGCGCCACGGCGTCGCTGATCTACATGTCCGCCCGGCTCGACAGCAAAGCGGGGTGGTTGAGGAGCACCTCCTGTACGCCAGAGGGCTGGTCCCTCGGCGCGCTCCTGGAGGGCGTCGACGGGAGCATGACGAGCATGAAGGCCGACATCGCGTGCGTGGGGGCCGAGTCATGAGCCGCGCACGCGCACTGGCGCTCATCCTCGTGACCGTGCTCTGCGGAGCGGTCGCCATCCCCGCGGTCTCCACCGCCAAGACCACCAAGAAGACGGCCAAGACCACGAAGGCCAAGGCGAAAGCCAAGCCCGCCAAGGAGCGCAACCTCGACGCGTCGTTCGAGACCACGCTGAGCGTGGCGCCAGGGCAGATCATCCAGCCCACCAAGGCGATCACGATGTGGGTGCCCAAGGGCGTGCGCTCCGCCGGCGAGAAGATGCCGACGTGCGACCCGACCCGCCTGGCGGCCGAAGGCGCGGCCGCTTGCCCGCCCAAGTCCCAGGTCGGCGACGGCCAGGGCACCGGCCTGATCATCACCGGCGGCAAGCCGACCGGCAACGAGACGCTCACCGTCACGCTGTTCAACGGCCCCGGCAACACGCTGCTGGGCCTCACCGTCGGCGCCACGCCGATCCCGATCAATGCCGTCGTCACCACCACGGTGAGCAAGGCGTCGGGCGGGACGTACGGCTACGGCCAGATGATGCGCTTCGCGTTCCCGGAGACGCTGATCCACCCGCAGCCGGACGTGACCGCCTCGATGGTGTCGCTGTCGGCCCGCCTCACCGGCAAGGCCGGCTGGCTGCGGAGCAAGTCCTGCCCCCGCAAGGGCTGGTCCCTCGGCGCCCTGCTGACCAGCGTGGACGGCGGGGAGACGGCGATCATGGCCGACTTGGCTTGCGTGTGATCGGGGTGCCCACGGCGATCGTCCGGTTCGCGATCGAGACGTTGCCGTGGGCGTCGCGCCCCTGAACGGTCAGGCGCACGTCGAGCCGGACGGTCTTGCGCTGCTTGCGCTTGGCGACCAGGGCCCGCTCGACCCGGCGGGCCTCGGCGGCGCTGAGGCGCAGACGGACCTTCACCGTGCCCGCCTTCTTGGTCTTCCCCTTGCGCGTGTCGAGCGTGACGAGCTTGGGCCGCGCGACCGAGCCGCGCTTGCCCGGCACCGTGCCCAGACCGGAGGTGCGCAGCGTCGCGGTGATGGAGCTGGCCTCGTCGGTCTTGACCGTCACCGTGAGGCCGTTGGTCCGCAGCGTGGCCAGGCTGACCTTCTTGGCCACGGTCAGGCGCAGCTGCGGGGCGTCGACGTCCTCCTCCGTGTGGGGCGGGACGAGCGGCGTGGTGGGCGTCGTCGGGGTGGTGGGCGTCGTGGGGACGGCGACCGCGGGCGGGTTGGCGAGCGGCGGCGCGCTGGTGACGCTGGCCAGGCCGCCCCAGCCCGGCCGGGCCGCTCGGAACGGGCCCGTGACCTCGAAGATCGCGCCGTTGCCGCTGCCGTACGCGCGCTGCGAGGAGAAGTACAGGTGATCGCCGTCCGGGGCGAACGTGACGCCCGAGAGCTCGGAGCCGGCGTGGATCGGCCCCGTGGCCCGCACGAACGAGGAGAGCGTGCGGTCGGCGGTCATCATCACGATGTCGAACTCGGCCTGGCCGTTGTCCTCGCAGACGAACAGGTCGCCCGAACGGGAGACCGTGACGTTGTCCGGCCCGTTCAGGTAGCCCGAGTCACCGCCGGTCGCCGGGTCGTAGAGGTTCTCCAGGACCGACGTGTTCGTGTCGTACGCCCACAGCTTGTGATCGCCCTTGCTCGTGAAGTACACGACGCCGCTGTCGAACCAGATGCCCTCGCCGCCCTTGAACTTCGTCGCGGCCGGGACCTGCAGGCGCGTGGCCGTGCCGATACCGGCCGGATCGGGGACGACCGCCCAGGTCGTCACGCCCCGGTCGCCGACGACCGCGACCTCGAGCCGGCCCTCGCGCAGGTCGCCGTACACGGTCGGCGTGAAACGGTAGAGACAGCCGTCGCCCTTGTCCTCGGTGAGGTAGAGCCGCTGGCCGACCGGGTCGACGGTGACCGCCTCGTGCGTGAAGGTGCCCAGCGCGGGCCGCGACTGGGCGGGGAAGCGGCCGAGCGGATCGCACTCCCACACCAGCCCGCCGGCGTGCTCCTCGCAGGTCAGCCACGTGCCCCACGGCGACGGGCCGCCCGCGCAGTTGATCTGGGTGCTGGCGATGCGCTGAGCGCCGCGGATCGTGCCGTCGGGCGCGAAGCGGATCGACGAGCAGCCGCCGCCCAGCACGGAGACCGTCTCGGAGTTGGAGACCAGGACCCAGCCGCCGTCGGCCTCGGAGAACGCGGCCTGGCCGTCGCTGTCGGTGTGCCAGGCGTAGCTCGTGTTCTCCACCGTCTGCTTTCCGCGCGCGACGAGGCGGGAGCGGAAGCCGACCGGGAGCTGCAGGCCGTTGGCGTCCGCCGGCTGCAGCGGACCGTACGGGCCCACGCCCACCGTGGCGGGAGCCGCGAACGCGGCCTTCCACAGCTCGGGGCCGAGGGCGAGGAAGCCCGCGGCGACGGCCCCGGAGGCGAGCAGTTCACGGCGACGGATGGTGGTCATGGCTGCATTGAAGGGCGCTGATGGACCCGCGAAGTTGCGCGAATGTAAAGCGTCTGCGGGACCCCTGCCGAGTTTTGGGACCCCGTCCGGAACGGGGCGCGCGAGGCTGGTTCAGGCCACAGTTTCGGCCGTCGCGGGCAGCGCGAGCACGGCCATCGTGACGCAGAGCGGGGCGTAGAAGCGCCGGTCCATGGAACGAAAGCGGGATGAGGTCGAGCCGGGCACCAGGAGGTCCGTGCGGCCCGCGAGTCCGAACGCGCCACGCACCGTCAGCACGGCGACGACGCCGGTGGAGGCGGCGCGCTGGACGCGGGGCCTTGCGCGGGGGAAGCCGGCGAGCACAGCGGCCGCGGTGGCGAAGGCGCCGGCCGCGCCGAGGCAGGCGATTGGGCCGGGCGCGTTGTCGGGGTCCTGGCCGGCCACCAGGTCGGTCAGCGCGGCCGAATCGCGGACCGGCCAGGTCGAGCCGGCCGCCCAGGCCACGTGGATCGCGCTGATCGCGGCGAAGGCGGCGGCGCTGACGAGCGGCGCGTGACGGACGGTGGCGGGCATGGGCCCAGCATCGCTGATCGTGCGGCTTTGCGCCCGATCTGTTTACACAGAACGATGTTCTGTTGATTTCCTTTACAAGAGGGGTACTCTGTGTCCATGTCCACCGGAACGCAGGGCGCATTCGACGCGCACGAGCACGAGCATGGTCACTCGCACTCGCACGCCCACGACGACGGGCCGGCCCCGGAGGCGACCTGGCGCGACGGCAAGCGCTACGCCTGGCTGCTCGGCCTGCTCGTCCCCACGCTGCCGTTCATCTCCTGGGGCCTGGTCGAGGCGACCGGGCTCGGCGTGTTCTGGTGGTTCGGGCCGTTCGTGATCTTCGGCGTGTTCCCCGTCCTCGACCAGCTCGTGGGAACCGATCCGAACAACCCGCCCGACGGCGTCATCAAATGGCTGGAGCAGGACCGCTACTACCGCTGGTGCACCTACGCCTACATCCCGATCCAGTACGCCTCGCTCGTGTTCGCCTGCTGGTGGTGGGCGGACGGCGGGTTGTCGGTGATCGAGAGCGTCGGCCTCGCCGCCACCGTCGGCTGCGTCAGCGGCGTGGCGATCAACACCGCGCACGAGCTCGGGCACAAGCGCGCCAGCCTGGAGAAGTGGCTGAGCAAGGTCGCGCTGGCCCAGACCGGGTACGGGCACTTCTTCATCGAGCACAACCGCGGCCACCACGTGCGGGTCGCCACACCGGAGGATCCCGCCAGCTCACGGCTCGGCGAGAGCTTCTGGGCCTTCCTGCCGCGCACCGTGGTCGGCAGCCTCAAGTCGAGCTGGGAACTGGAAGCCGTGCGGTTGCACCGCGCCGGCCACTCGCTCTGGTCGCCGCGCAACGACATCCTCGGGGCGTGGGCGATGACCGTCGTCCTGTTCGCCGGCCTGACCGCGATCTTCGGCTGGGTCGTCCTCCCCTACCTGCTGATCCAAGCGGTCTTCGGATTCAGCCTGCTGGAGGTCGTCAACTACCTCGAGCACTACGGGCTGCTGCGGCAACGGCGCGAGGACGGACGCTACGAGCGCACACGCCCCGACCACAGCTGGAACAGCAACAACGTGTCCTCCAACGTGCTGCTCTACCACCTGCAGCGCCACAGCGACCACCACGCCAACCCCACGCGGCGCTACCAGGCGCTGCGTCACCACGACGAAGCCCCGGAGCTGCCGTCGGGGTACGCGACGATGATCGTGCTGGCCGTCGTGCCGCCCGTGTGGCGCCGGGTGATGGACCCGCGCGTGATGGCCCACTACGACGGCGACGTCACCCGGGCCAACATCAATCCACGGGCCCGAAAGCGCATGCTCGCCCGGTACGGGAAGGTGGCGGCGTGAGCACCTTCGCCTGCCCGGTCTGCGGGTACGCCTACGACGAGGAGCGGGGCAACGCGCGCGAAGGGTTCCCGCCCGGAACGGCGTGGGCGGACGTCCCCGACGACTGGGCGTGCCCCGACTGCGGGGTCAGAGACAAGATCGACTTCGAAGAGCGGCCGGCGAACGACGCGTGACCGTCGGCTACATTCAGCCGATCGCCCCGGACTCCCCCACCCCCTTCGCCGTCGCCGCACGCGACCTGCTGCGCAACACGGCGCTCGACGCTGCCCGCACGCTGCTGCTGGAGAAGCCCTGGCCCGACGTGACGATGAGCGACATCGCCCGGGCCGCAGGCGTGAGCCGGCAGACCCTGTACAACGAGTTCGGGTCCCGCCACGGCTTCGCCCAGGCGTACGTGCTGCGCGAGACCGATCGCTTCATCGCCGCGGTGGAGACGGCCGTGCACCAGCACCTGGACGACCCCGCCACTGCGCTGGCCGCCGCGTTCACCGTCTTCCTCACCGCCGCCGCCGAGGATCCCCTCGTGCGCAGCATCGTGTCGGGGGACGGCAGCGACGAGCTGCTCGCGCTGGTGACCACGCAGGGCGAGCCCGTGCTGCACCGGGCGACCGACCGTCTGAGCGGCGTGATCATCGCCGCCTGGCCCGACCTTCCCACCGCCGACACCGCGCTGCTCGCCGAGACCGTGGTGCGGCTGGCCATCAGCTACGCCGCCCTGCCCGCCGGCCCCGCCGGCATGACGGCCGCGTCGATCTCCACGCTGCTCGGCCCGTACATCGAGCAGCTGCTCGAGCGGATCGGGCACGGTGGGGGTTCGGTGGGGGCGGGGGTGGCCGGGTCGCCGGCGGGTTCGGCCGGGTCGGCCGAGCCGGCGCCGGCCGGGCCTTAGCCGGCCCACCCGTACATCGTGATCGCCCAGCGGGCGTGATGTACGCCTCGGTGGGGATGGGGCGTGGGCCGGGCTTCGCCGCGCGTATCTCGTGACGCGCGTGCCTCCTGGTCCTCGTGATCAGGAGGTAGGAGCACGAAGAAGAAGGGCCCCGGCTGACACCCGGGGCCCTTCGCCTTTGCGGGGGTCCCGTGTACCCAGGACCTCCGCTCGATCAGGCCCCAGCCGGATGCCGGGGCGATGGACGTGCCGGGCGATCCCGGCGGAGGTCACCGATACGGCGACCACGACGAGGGACGATCCTACCACGGACACAGTCTCGTCCGGGAACCAAATGCGTCATCTTCGGACCGGTTTGCGTCAAAAGCGTTACAACTCGGCGGACCCGCTCTCCGGCGTGGCTATGGTCAATGGCGTGACCACGAGCTCCCCCGATTCCACCTCCGCACCCCTCGACCGCCTGCGCGCCCTGACCGGCGATCCGGCCGCGACGTTCCGCGACGGACAGCAGGAGGCGATCTACGACCTGGTCGACGATCGGGCCCGCGTCCTGTGCGTGCAACGCACCGGCTGGGGCAAGTCGGCGGTCTACTTCGTGGCCACCGCCTTGCTGCGCGAGCAAGGGGCCGGCCCCACCCTCATCGTCAGCCCGCTGTTGGCGCTGATGCGCAACCAGATCGCCGGCGCCCAGCGGCTCGGTTTGCGCGCCCACACCATCAACAGCACCAACCGGGACGAGTGGGACGCCATCCGCGCCGGCCTGGCCGCGGACGAGATCGACCTGCTCTTGATCAGTCCGGAGCGGCTCAACAACCCGCGCTTCCGCGACGAGATGCTCCCGCTGTTCGCGGCCAAGGTCGGCCTGCTGGTGATCGACGAGGCCCACTGCATCTCCGACTGGGGCCACGACTTCCGGCCCGACTACCGCCGCGTGAAGGACATGCTGGCGGCGCTCCCCGAGCGCGTTGCGGTCCTGGGCACCACGGCCACCGCCAACGACCGGGTGGTCAAGGACGTCCTGGACCAGCTCGGCGGCGGGCGGGACGAGCCGCTGCGGTCCTACCGCGGTCCGCTCGGGCGTCGCAGCCTGCGCCTGGAGACGCTCGAGCTGCCCGCGCCCGCCCAGCGGCTGGCCTGGCTCGTCGAGCACCTGCCGAGCCTCCCGGGCTCGGGCATCGTCTACACGCTGACCAAGCGCGACGCCGAGCAGGTCGCGAGCTTCCTCACCGACCACGGCATCTCCGCGCTGTCCTACAGCGGCGACCAGGAGACGGAGCAGCGCGTCATCGCGGAGGAGCGGCTGCTCGCCAACGAGGTCAAGGCGCTGGTCGCCACCAGCGCGCTGGGCATGGGCTACGACAAGGCCGATCTCGGATTCGTCGTCCACTACCAGGCACCCGGCTCCGTGGTCTCCTACTACCAGCAGGTCGGCCGTGCCGGCCGCGGCGTCGACCACGCCGACGTGGTGCTGCTGCGCGGCGCGGAGGACCGGCGGATCCAGGACTTCTTCATCGACCAGGCCTTCCCGGGGGAGGAGCGGGTGCGAGCGGTGCTCGACACGCTGGAGCAGGCGGGGCCGGCCGGGGCCACGAGCCGCGAGCTGATGGCCGCGGTCAACCTCGGCGCTGGCCGGATCGAGGCGATGCTGAAGATCCTCGACGTCGAGGGCGCGGTGACCCGCGACGGTACCCGGTGGGTCTCGGTGCCCGGCAGCGACTGGCACTACGACGGGGAGCGCTACGCCCAGGTGACGGCGCTGCGCCGGGCCGAGCAGCAGGCGATGGCGGCGTTCGGCGTGGACGGCCGCTGCCTCATGCGCGCGCTGGAGGAGGAGCTGGACGACCCGGAGCCCGCCGACTGCGGCCGCTGCTCCGTCTGCACCGAACGGCGCTTCGACCAGCTCCCCGCGCCCGAGCTCGTCGAGCAGGCTCAGCGCCACCTGCGGTCACGGCCGATCGTCCTGGAGGCGCGCAAGATGGCGCCGGATCCGGCGGGTTCGATGCGCAAGATCCCGGAGGACGCCCGCACCGCGGACGGCTGGGCGCTCGCCCGGCTCGGCGACGGCGGGTGGTGGCCGGCGATCGAGCGCGGGCTCGCGGCCGGCCGCCTGGACGACGAGGTGATCGAGGCGGTCGCCGAGATGGTCCGGCAGGGAGGGCCAGCGCCCGGCTGGGTGGCCTTCGTCCCCTCCACCACGTGTGGACCGCTGCTCGCCGACACCGCCGCGCGGCTGGCCACCGTGCTGGGCGTGCCCGTCGCCGACGTGCTGGAGCGGACCGAGTCGCGGCCGCCGCAGCGGGACATGGCCAACGCCGCCCAGCAGGCCAGCAACGTCCGCGGGGCGTTCCGGGTGACCGGTCCACCACCTCCCGGGGCCGGCGTGCTGCTCGACGACCGGCGGCTGTCGGGCTTCACGCTGGCGATGACCGGAGGACAGCTGCGCAAGGCCGGTGCGACGGCGGTGATCCCGGTGACGCTCGCGACCCTGGTCTAGGGGCCCCTCCCCGCCGAGACGTACATCACGCTCGCTCGGCGGTCGTGATGTACGGGTCGGCCGCATCCGGCCGGCCGCGTCCCACCGCTCCGCGCCGGCCTAGCGCTCCAGGTCCGGGATCGGCTCGGCCAGCTCCGCGCGGCTGGGGGCCGCATCGAACGGATCGGCGAAGTACTGCGTCTCGTGCACGACGAGACCGTCGACGAACTCCATGATGCTGATCGAGTGGGTGGGGACGCCGTCGTAGGTGATCACGCACTCGCTCACCCAGAGGTCGCCGCCGCCCACGATGCGGCGGACGGTGAAGTGCCGTTCGGCCGGATGGCCGCCGCGCTGCGCCTGGATCCGGGACCGACCGGTGAAGCGCTCCCCCGACTGCGGGTAGTCCAGGACCGCATCCGCCGCGTAGATCGCATGCTCCGCTTCGACATCGCCACGCTCGGACGCCTCCCAATGCTCCAGGAGCCGCGCCCGGACGTCGACGTCCCGATCGCCCGTGCCGCCGTCGTTCACCTTCCCGCTCCCATCCCTACTCGCGCACGACCGTCAGCTTGTACTTGACGGTCGTCGACTTCGAACCACAACCGGCCCTGCGAGCCCTCGTCGTCGGGGTGACCGTCGTGGTCTCCGTGCCGCTGAGG
>Ga0247758_1000564_pt1 | contig 32516 bp, 22 predicted proteins | sample UWRJL156409C4_FD_180950 | JGI IMG/M metagenome (GOLD analysis project Ga0247758, IMG submission 180950) | Plant litter microbial communities from Arlington Agricultural Research Station in Wisconsin, United States - UWRJ-L156-409C-4 | ecosystem: Environmental > Terrestrial > Plant litter >... | reverse complement strand
ATTCAGGCTTCGTCACTCCGGTGGCTGAGGCTCACTGGCGTACTGGCAGTGCCAGGTATCCAGTCAGCTCCGCTGACTAGATGCCCAGGGCCTCTGAACCCCCTTCTTTCTGACAGGTTTCAGATGCACGGCACTCTGGATTGCAACAGTGTGATTGTATTGCTTGTCCTGGCTCTCTGGCTCTGCCAGAGAGCTTTCCTTATAGTTGTGAATGGTGGCAAGCTGCGTGGCAAAGCCACGCGGCTGTCTGTGGCAATGGTTACAAATCTATGGTTCTGGTGGTTTCCAGGCTCTTCTGACAGTTCCGGCCCCTGGCCAGAGCCCCCTCCTTTCTAACAAGAGGTGCTATACCCCTTCACTGCACTACTTTACGTAACTAGGCTCCCCCGCTATTGAAGGTGTCTGTTTCCTCCACTACCTACCTATTATCCCCTTATAACTGTTTTACTTCTCTATTTATTTTATGTTATACTGGTAGCTGGTCCTACATCCTAGCCACTTTCCCTGCAACAAACTTGTACAATTCTTCCTCTATGTCAATCATATAATCTTTTTTAATACTTTTTATGACTCTTTACATAGTTAAGCATACTATAGTATGCCTTGGCTCGTGTATAGCCCCGTACTTATACTGTAGTTTGGGTTTAGGGGTAAGTTTGAACTTGTGGTGGTATGAGACGAAGTGGCTGTGTCTCGTCCTGTAGGCTACCAGGGCTGTTATATAAGACAAATCTGTACACACAAATTTTCCCTTTATATACCTTACTCGTGTGACACTACTCACCCCGGCTCAGGCCCGGCTCAGTCTTTACTCAAGCTTACCCACCTTTACTCAGGCTAAATATAATTTTCGGCATGTTACACCCACAGCATGCTGAATTACTTCAACTCTAACCGAGTGTGACCAGAATTAGTCCTATATATATCTAAAATTGGCAAAAATCGGTCCCCATTTTAAAAATAAACAGCCTTACCTTTATCTCTTATATTCTTTCGTATTTCTAAAGAGAGAGCGATGTTAGCAAGGGATTAGACTAGTGGCCTGTAATAGTAAAGAAGTGAATCAAAGTAAGCTGATTATGGGGGAAACAAACCTCGGATCCATCAGAGACTGAACGAGCAGCAGCGGCAACCTTAGATTCTTCGGATAAAGGTTCTTAGCCACTAATGCTTAGTTAACTTGATTTTTCAGTAGTAAAGACACTGTTATTCTATTAAGCGTTATTACTATTATTTATCGTAGATATGTTACTTACAGTGCTATCTAAAGTAGGACTGCTTAGTTGACTTGTGCACGAACTCCAGAAGCGTGAAAGAATCATCATCTAAGTATTTCCATGTTAGTCCAGCTAGTTAAGTTTGAATGGAAAGCGGATGATTACATATAATGAACTGGTGCGGTGACGCAACAGGGAAGAAACCACGAAGAGAACCACACCCACAGAAGGTTGCTGTCGGCCTGAAAGGCCGACTCCCAGACTAATGGTCCTCCGATCGGAGGGACACAAATGCAACTGACGTAGAAAAACAGATACGTACCTAGTATGGAACAAAACCTAGTATGTGACGGTACCTAGCATGAAACGGAGCCTAGCATGGAACAACAAAGGAAACGCGACCGTGGATTAGGTCATCTTCCTTCGATCGAAGGGCCAGAATGTCACTGGGCTTTCAATAGGAGGTCTTCGTGGTGAAAATCCTCGGATTCATTATTGTTGAAAGACGCACGGTTCAAAGAACCGCGCGGCGCGGCCCCTTTTTGACGGTGGCACGCGCCAGAGAACGCATCGCTATGTACATAAGCGGCTACAGTAATACTACACACAGAGCCCAAAAAGAACGACAGGGTCGGCCTGAACAAACGCCCCGAGTCATTGGTTCGCTTATCAAATACGTTAGCTAGATAATAAATATAAATTTAACATAAGCCCTGGCTTACTTTTAAAGACGTTTAAAACTTATCTTTTAGAGTCTAGAGCTCCATTGGCTCTTTAGCTACTGGATTTTTAAATTCCTACGCTATCCTCTTAGCTTCTGCCAATGACAGTTTTTCGTACAGAATTTACGTCTTAGATCTGCTAATAGCCCCTTTTTCGTTCACATCTTTAAATAACCCTTAAAAAGAAGCCTTGCCATTAGTTAGTCCTGGCTGAAAAGGAGTGATCACGACTCCTCTAGATAGCGTTAGGCTATTCTCCTTAAAATACTTAGTAGTGAGAGAAGTAGGTTCGATTAAAAATAACCGACATCGACCTCTGGAATAGTGCAGGCCAAGCAGCCATTCATTTTGCTTTCTCGTCCAGGAATGCTCTAATTCTTCGTACCTTGCTCGAAAGCCCTCGGGTTGACCAGAATGTCAAAGACGATGCTGGCAGAAACGCACTCATCCTCACATGCGGCTTGAAACTAATCGACAAGTCTGTCTTGGAGATTGTGGAAATATTGGTCTAAAGATCGGATTTTACAGAAAATCTGCAGGACGCGCTGGACAACACCGCTTTGCACGTTTTAATACGCAACTGCGTCAGCAATATGGACAAGGGTGAACGACAGACATCCTACGATGCTATTTTGATGATACTGCAGAGGCGAGGATTATGTCTGAACCCGAATCTCCAGGACGCCCAAGGGCGGACCATTCTCCATTTACTTTATGGAGGAGTTACCAATGATACTGGCTATGGCAGCGTCGCGCTTTCGGTAGCACAGATGTTGTTGGAATCTCACGGCATCGACATCAATCTACCAGACCTAGCAGGGATGACTGCCCTTCACACCACGTACCAAACGGCTGGTCTTCTCACGGCGTGTTCTCCAGGCTCTATATATAAATTCAAAGAAATGGTGCAACTTCTCTTGGAGAATCCTCACGTTCAAATTAATCATCAAGATGGAAATGGAATGACTGCCTTGCACCACGTTTGCAAGTGTGACGTCGCTGGGCTTGGAAAAGATGTTGTGAAAATGCTTATGGGACGTTTTTCCCTCAACCCCAACTTGAGAGAGTTTCCTGGGTCAACCGCAACGCACGGATGGACAGCACTTCACCATGCTGTGAAAGCGAACAATGCGGATCTCGTCGAGATGATCATTTCATTGCCAACATTCGACCGCGAGTATCATAACGGCCCTCGTCACTACAGTGTCTTTCACATAGCTGTTGACGGTGCAGCTGAACCTAGGAGGTGGCGTTCAATGCTTAAGTTTCTCTTCTCCCAAGACTTCCTGGACGCAGACATTCGCGACCAGAGCGCTCTTGGGCTGACACCGCTCATGAAGGCAGCAGAGAAACAAGATATAGCTTGGGTCAAGCTTCTCCTGAAGTCTGGGAAAGTCAAAGCAGATCAGTGGAACTGCCATGCGCTCGCGCAGCTTCTCACAAAGTACCGTCTTTGGGTCTCAAAGTGGGCTTTCAGGGATTTTGATTGCCTGCTTCGATTTGGAGGTAAATCTGTGGTTAAGGAGGAAATGATATCTCTCCTGTATGAGAAGGATCTCCGAGGGCGGACTCTAATTTGGCCCGCCGCCATTGAGGGATGTTTTGTGTTTTTGGAGCAGCTTCTTGACATCTGTCCGATGGAACTTGATCTTTCTGCCGACAGCCACGGGATAACGCCTCTTCGGTGTCTACAAGAGCATCTGTTCACCCACAGGTTCTCAACAAGTGGCGATGGTGATGGATTTCGAGTTGTGCTCCAGATGCTTGCCACCGGGATGCAGAGCCCTTCAGGAAAGGAGAGGATGGGAAGAGTGCTTGGGGCGTCATCAACTCTGATACTGGCCGCAGCCTGCTCGCTGGAGCAGATTTCTATAAACAGGTTAAGGAGGCATACAATCACACCCGGGGTTCGCTGAGCGATAGCATCTCATGGGCGAGAAATAGGTACCCCACTGCTAAGGTCTGAATTGAGTGTCAGGTATCTCAAGGCAAATTCCATCTCTCTATCGTGACTCTCCTCCTTAATAACACCACGACCTAGGGGGCACATGGTTCATACCACGTACAACTTAACCAGCCACCTAGTTCAGCGTCCCCTTAACCATACTCACCAACAGCCCATTCACATAACTCGGACTCCTCCAATCACTCCAATCATGATTCATCAACCCCCACCCCTCATCATAGTCCTGCTTGCCCGAGCGGATATAATAACTCCCCGCCAGCACCCAAATCATCCACCCCGCCTTCTGCGCCGTCACAAAGCTCGCCAGACACGTCGAGTACGTATTCCTCCAGGTCGTCGCGTCCATCTGGAAGCCAAACTCTGTCAGCATCACCGGGAACACATTCGGCGTCGTCCCCGACAGGGCATCAAAGCCGTTGCGGTTGAGGTTTCCCTGGAGGGTGTTGCAGTTTGTGGCGGTAGTCTCGTAGTTGTGCAGCTCGAGGACGATCTTGTTGGCGGGGAAGTCGGCGAGGTTGAATTTGCCGGTGCCGGGGGTTAGGGCGGTGTTTTGCACGACGGGGGTGAGCGTGGTGTCGTAGCTGAGGCCGGAGATGAGGATGAGCACGTCGGGGTTGGCGGAGGAGATGGCTTTGGTGCCTTGCTTGACGAAGTTGTACCAGGATTGCCAGTTGTAGGTGTTGCGGGTAGCGGCGTTGTTGGAGGGCTCGCGGGGCTCGTTGCGGAGGGACATGGAGGTTAGGGCGGTCCAGGGTTTTGCCTGGGGGGGTTAGATTCCTGGGGACAGGAAAAGGGGGATGGACGGTGGCTTACGTGGTTCGCCATGTAGGTTAGGCCGCGGACCCAGTTGGCGGTGTTGAAGTAGGTGTCGCCCCAGAAGGTGTTGCCGTCGTCGCCGGAGCAGCACCACATGCCCTTGGAGATGTGGTTGTCTAAGAGGACGTAGATCTCCTGCTTTGCGCACTCGGCTGCTACGAGGTCGAACACCTGTATCATAATCAGCTTGAATCTATCCATTGTTTTGAAATCGACTCACCTGCAACCTCGTCGTCGAGGCACTCAAGCTCGGATTCTTCGCCAACACCTGGTTCAACACCTTCGTTCCATTCGTCTGTCCCAGCGCCTGCACAAACGCCTTCTGCAGCGTGATATCCTTACCGCCATTGGCGTAAATCTCATCGATCATCTGGATGGCATACGTCAAGCGGATCACGTTAATTCCCAGGCTCTTGATCCTGGTAACAATCGTTGCGATCGACTGATACTGCAGACCCTCGGGGATCATGACATCGGCGTGACCCGGCCAGTTGGTACCGGCGTAGGTGATGTTTTTCCCGGTAGCATCGCGAACCCAACGGCCGGACGTCACGTGGGGGGTATTGGGCCAGGCGGCGCGCTTTTCGGGGACGACATCGAGAACCGGTTTAGGCTCACTCGAGCTGGTCGGGGACGCGAAGGCGAGACTGGCGAACACCAGGATGGCAAGAATGAATCTCATCGTGCCTGGCGGGTGGTCTCTGGGGACGAGATGACGTTGGGAACTGGCTGTGGAGGCTCTTCATCGCAGGAACGGGAAGCGGTAGATATATAAATTGTTTTCCAAATTGGGACGGTTGTTTTGGCCAAGGAGGCTATATGAGTCCTGCACGGAGCCCGTTGGCCTAATACATTGCAATTCGGGTACTGGACTGACAAAGACGCGAATTGTCGTTCAATCGGTGCGTCTAGTCCAACTTCGGCTCGACATTGTTCTCATCGCGCCGTTATGGAGAGCCCGAGTCGTCAATTTCCATTTAGGAAGGTCACTCTCTCAATCGCAGTTCAACTTTGCGGGGATCCCCGGCTCCGGCTCCCCCGGTTGAAACAAAACACCGGAGGCAGAGAAACACCCGCGTATCGATTGGCGGATATCAACATTTTTCCGTGCTGGGGTTGGAAGCGGAAGGTTGTAGTTGACGTCGATTTTGCCGAGCGTTCCCTCCTTGGTTCACTGGTTCAGTGCCTGTGGGCTTTAGCCAGACCCCACACTCTTGGCAGACAGAGGGAAAACTGGAAGGTCATTGATCACACTCTGCCAAGTTTCCCCCCTAAATGAAAGGTGAATATTAAACACTCGTCCAGTGCAAATAGGGAAGAAACCCAGGAGGCTGGAGGCTAGACACAGAATGGTTCCTGGAAAGGTGGCTGCAGCTGGCTGGCGGGGCCATGCACTGCAGCTCAGGGCAGGCCAGTCGCATGGCCCGTGCGCAGCGGTGGTTGCGGGGTGGTGGGGTAGTTTCCATCCATCAACATCTATGCCACAGAAATAGGTAATAACTCCATGGCTCCGCTACACTGACCATACTTCGTCAATTGGCAACCAGACCCCTCGAGGCCTCCAATCTCACGTCGCCAGCGTCCCCTTCCCTCTGGGCAACCAAACTCAACCGCAACGACTTCACTCACCAATCTCGCGTTTCCTAAACTCGACCATCGGCCCCTCCTTCAGACTCGTAAACGTATCCACGAGCTGGAACTCCGTGCTCCTATGCCGCCCCCACTCAGCGCCCGTCTTTCCCTCGCCGGGATCAACGATCCCCTGCGCGCGGCGCAAATCATACAAAAATAACACGCGCGCCAACGTAATCGCCATCTCGATGTACGCCAACCCCTTCCCGATACACCCGCGCGGCCCGATCGAGAACGGACAGAACGCGCTCTGCGCGACCGCGACGTCGTGCTCGTTGACCCTCTCGCTGGTAAACCATCGCTCGGGGATGTATGCGAACGGATCGGGATAATACGCTGCGTGGTGGTGGATCGTGTAGTGCGGCGTGCCGACTACCATGCCGGAGGGGATGTACTCGCCGTCGATGGTGATTCCGCCGGGGAGAACCTCGCGCGGGAGGAGACCGCCGACCGAGGGGGAGAGGCGCATGGCCTCGTCGATGCAGGCGCGGAGGTAGGTGCATGAGTTGAGCTGGGGGCCTTGATGGATGTCTTCGACGGTGGTGAACTCCTTGCGGATCTCGGCGGTTACCTGGGCGAGTGCCGAGGGGTTACGAACGAGGTAGAAGAGGGTTGCTGCCATGGCTGTTGAGGTTGTGTCGGAACCGGCGATGATTCTGCGTCTGTTAGGCTTGACTTCGAGGTTGCGGGTGAGATTGACTTACAGTAGGTTCGACTCGCCCCAGAGCTCGGGGGTGGTGAAGCCCTGGCCGGTTTCCGGGTCGCGGGCTTTGAGGAGGTGGTAGAAGAAATCGCGACGGTCGGTTTCGTCGCCGAGTGCTGTCCGGTCGGCGAGCTGGGCTCGGCTGTAACCCATGTATTTCGCTCGCCCTGCCGCGATCTTGTGGAAGAGTATCTTGTCCAGGCTGAGCTTGTCGACGATGGGCATTGTGCCGCACTTCTGCGTGTCAGCTTCATCGGATGAACTCGGGTATGGTGGGACTCACGATGAGATGCCTCTGCGCGGCTACGCCAACCAAATCTACGGCGTAGCGGTTGTCCGGGCGGTCCAACATGTGGAATGCCTTTCCAAAGCACAAGTCTCCGAGAATGTCCATGGCGAGCCAGTTACACCAATCGGCCATGTTCTTGGGGGTAGTCCATCCCTTCTTTTCATCTATTTCACGGCCTAGGTCGCCAATTGCGTCGCAGAAGGTCCTGATGTTGGAAAGGATGTAGCGCTCCATCCCCTTGACGGCACTGTCCGAGAATGCTTGCGAGAGCACGCGGCGCTTTCGAGCATGGACATCCTTATCACGAGTGTTGTGTGTATTCGGTGCGGGATGAACAAAGGCATCATAGAACTCGGACTTTCGGACATTGGCCTTGAAGCCGTAGATGTCCTTCAGGGCCGTGCTCGAGTTGACCGAGAGGGAGTTGGGGCCGAAACGCACGAACTTCCCATGCTTCTCGTGCATCCGCCAGAATTCCAGATGGCGGTCACCTTTCCAAGCATGATACAACATGTACGCATCTGTGAGCTTGGCCAGGGGCGGCCCTGGATATTTGGCCAGCGGATGAAAGAAGAGTCGGTAGACCACGAGACATGTTGCCTGTCATCGCTGTCAGTCAGCACGTGTGGGGCACTGAGCACACAATTTGGACGTTCAGGTACTCACGTAGATAAGCCCCGATATCCCTAATGTGCCGAGCCAAAATAAAAGGTGAGCAGCGTGGAGAGCCATGATGCTATTCCTTCCTCTGTCGATGCTGATGATGCCGAGGGAGATGGGAAACCGAACAAAGGTGAGTCTGGGGCCGTTTAAACAGGAGATTAAAATCCAGGCACATGACGGCACACGCCTGGCTTTCAACGGCCTGCCCCGTCATCGTTGTCCTCCAAGGGGATCGGGGTGGTTGAAGCACAGTGCTAACTACGCTCGGCTTGCCGCGGCACAAGCCAAACGGCGCGCGATGATGTCGACATTCCTCTTTCGGCGCAGCGTGTTCACTAACAGCCCAGCTGCCATATGCCCAGCAAACTCTAATCGGAGCAAGAGCTTCGGAAATACACGGTCCCATGCCAAAGCCATGAAATTCCGCTATTGCTCCCCTGTCTGTACAGTGTGAGTAGTGTAAACTCGGATCTGGCAGGGGCGGCGGTGGTGCCGCACCGTCCGTCCGAGGCCATGCGTTCCTGAACTAGCAAGGCCGAGTTTCATGGTGGTTGGGCCGAAGACTTGGACTTTGATGACTGCTGTCCCGACGAGGGCCGAGTTTTGTTGACGATTTAACGTGGCAGACACCTCAAGACCTCGCCAGGGACGTGCTCTCAGAAGTAGCTCGTGCTCCAAAATGAGAAATTCCGGGACTGGCAGGCAGTTTCTCTCAAAGACAGGGCTTTGTTCGTCGAGTGGTCCTTGCAATACCTGCCTGGTCGATTGAGCGGAAGGCGGGGGAGGGGCTACAAGTTGGGGGAGGTCGTGGTTGGCGGTCGGAATGGAGCCATTCAGCCATTGTCAAACAGTACGTAAATCTCGGCTTACACAGGAGCCAGCTCCGGGATGTTGCATGGAACCTCGACTCTACAAGATCACGTCCCGATCAGTGATCGGCGTTCTCGAAGCTCGGTCTGGGCGGCACTGGCGGCCAGCAAATGCAGGGGCCAAGCGGCGCGTGGGGAAGCCCCCCGCCGAAACGCGCCCCACTAACGCCAAGCCAGCCAATGCAAGGCTGAGAGGCTGGAAAAAACCCGCCAGCTGCCTGGACGCGGATTCTGCCAGCCTCCAGTCGCGCTCGCAACAGTGTCCGTCGAGCTGCGGAAACACCAACTTGCACGACGCCGACGACCCGATGTAGGACGAAAAGACGAGGACTAAAGTGTACCAGTCAAGATGACGGTTTGCAAGTTCTGGCAGAACGGCTTCTGCCGCAACGGAAGTACGATTGCCCCCTCCCCGCTGCCGCGCTTCTCCCTGCGCTCAGCACACACCACCAATGAGATCGGTTCCCCGCGCGGCTTTGTCTCTCGCGGCCCTCATTCGTCTCCAGCACCTTCATTGTTTTCTCATTCGCATGCTCTCATCTGCTTGCATTCCCGATCGCTACTACCTCCGTTGCTGACCCGCGCGACTCCAGGCAACTGCCGTTTCGAGCACCCGCCGAAGAACCAGCCAACACAGAGTACGAATAGGTTCGGCGCGCTGGCCCCGTCCGCGAACATGAGCAACAACCGTGAGCCCACCCAAAGCCCAGAGGTTGTTCGCAGCATATTGACCCCTACTCTCAAACAGAGCAGCTGCCATACGGGCTGAGCGCCGAAGTCATCCAGCGAGATCTCCAAAACGAGCTTCCACCATGGATTCTGTCCTGCTACGGTCCCGGGAAGGACGCGCCCGAGCAACTCTTCGGAGGATATCCGCGAGAGCTGAGCTTCGAGGAAGTCCGGCTACATTACCAGCAGGGTGCGGCGTCAGGAAACCCAGAGGGTGCCCTTAACGAGATCCAAGGCCTCTATCAAAATGCCAACCAGCAAATCCAGCACACCATCACGAACCTGAATTCTGCGATACAGTTCGTCGTCGACGCAGGAAACAAACACCCGAACCGAGCCGATATTTGCAGGGCGAGCATGCCGGAGGGCGGGACGACGGGCGAGTTTGCGAAAGACAAGCCAGCTTCTACCAACGCTTTTGGAAGCACGAATAATGCCTTTCAGAACAATGCTCCGTCGAGCAATCCGTTCGGGGCTCCCGCTGCGGGAGGTGGCGCATTTGGGCAGCCGTCGACGATGGGTCAGAAGCCCAGCCCGTTCGGCACCCCGGCTTTCGGCCAGCCTGCTCATTCAACAGCGACATCCGCCTTCGGAAAACCAGCCCTTACATCTGCTTTCGGCCAGCCAGCGACATTGGGAGGGACCTCTGCGTTCGGTCAGCCGGTCCAGGCGTCTAGTGCCTTTGGCCAGGGGGCGACACTCGGCGCAAAACCCAATCCCTTTGGCACACCAGCCTTTGGACAGCCGGCGCAACCATCGGGCGGATCTGTTTTCGGTCAACCCTCTCAGGCAGGGGGCGGATCGACATTCGGACAGCCCTCACAGCAGACATCTACATCAGCCTTTGGACAGCCGTCACAGTCCGGGGGTACATCTGCTTTCGGGCAACCAGCCCAGCAAACCAGCGCTTTCGGGCAGCCAGCGGCCTTGGGTCAGAAGCCCAACCCGTTCGGTGCCCCGACCGGAGCAAGTCCATTCGGTGCTCCCGCACAACAGCCGCCGGCGTCAAATCCATTTGGGTCACCAGCACAAACCACTCCAACTGCGAATCCATTCGGTCAACCGACGCAAACCACTCCGGCCCCGACTGGGTTTGGCCAACCTACGCAAACTACTCCAGCCCCGACCGGGTTTGGCCAACCAGCGCAGACTACCCCAGCCTCGACTGGGTTTGGTCAACCAGCTCCGAGCAGTGCTCCAGCTACCAACCCCTTCGGACAACCGCCAGCCGCTGCTTCTACGAATGCCTTTGGTCAGCCGCAGACAACGGCACCAGCTACTAACCCTTTTGGAGCACCGGCTACGACCAGCGCTCCAACGAATCCGTTCGGCCAACCCCCTGCCACGACCACCACCGCGTTTGGCGCCCCTCAGACGACCCAGCCGGCGTCAACATCCGTCTTCGGTGGTGGCGGAGGTGGTGGTGGAGGCTTTGGTAGCGTGCCTCCTCCGGCCACGGGAGCCCCGGCAGCGACGCCCCAGGGAGCGCAGGGTCAAGGGCCCTACGGCCCGGGCGCGACGCGCCAGCATCCGGACATCACACAATACAGCACCAAGGGCCCAGACAATCGACTGCGTATGTTCAAGGGCAGGCCGGTGACGTACCAAGTCCTCAAGAGGGATGATAAGGAGGTGCCTGTGATAAGGAACAATGACGGCAGCGTGACCAAGATCTGGTTTCCCGACGGCGCGCCGATTTACACGGCAGACACGGAGGCGTCGGACCCCAACGCATACAACGACCCGCAAGTACAGCAGCAGTGGAACTCATTTATGCAGACGCGAACCTTTGCCGGCGGATTCATGCCCGAGGTTCCTCCGAAGAGAGAGTTCTGCGCATGGGACTTTTAAGGGCGAGAGGAGGAGATGTATATGATATGCATTGCTGGCGTTGGGCTGGTGGACTCATCATAGTCAGAAGTCCTCGGGGGTTACGAGGACATATTTGATGCGTTGTCTTGCACCGAGATTACGATAGCTCGTGCAGAACTTGGGTTATTATGAATGAATTTCCTAGCGGACGGCATCATACATAGTTAGATGCGCTTGGTCTAGAGCGCCACAAAGATAGACCCATCAGAGGGAGGTAGAGAAAACCGATGTGATATCTTTAGCCGGGCAGCCCGCCTCTCGCCATCTTCCTCGCCCGTTGATCTCGTCGGTTGTGGTTCGCCCTGCTCCCCTTGTTGGCCTCCTTCCTCCGCCTCGCCTGCTCCGTCTCAGCCGGAGTCGGCGCCGCCCCGCCCCGACCACCACCGCCGCCGCCAGGGCCTCCCCGTCCACCACGCCCACGACCAGTCCTTCCCCTTGGTGCACCACCACGTCCCCCCGGTCCCGAACCAACACCATCACTCCCTCCTTCTTCCCCATCCTCATCCACCAGCCCAGACCGCCACGCCGTCGACTCAATCGCATTCTGCGCCCCCGTCCACTCCCCATACCGCACCTGCAACCGCTTCCGTAGCTGCGCATCCCGTCCCAGCATCACCGCCCACCCTTCAATCTGCTCGTCCGCCATCCCCGTCACATCCCTCAACTTCGCACGATCCACCCCCTTCCGCACGGAATTATCCCGCTCAAACACCTTTGGCGTCGCCGTCCACGTCCGGAACAGCGCCTCTTCAATCCCCTCGGCGAGAGGCTGGTCATCCTCGCCTCCAGCGGCATCGACTGTGCCGCCGACGTCGGCCGCGTCGTAGGTGTCGTCGCGCTCGTCGTCGTCAGAGTCGAATGCTGCGAGCGCGGAGAGGATTGCAGCCTTGTTGGGGACCGCGGCGCGGTCGGCGAGGAGGTCGTCTGCGTTGAGGTTGCGCTTGCCGAGCTGCAGGCGGGAGGTGTCGACTTGGAGGAGGTCGAGGTCATCGTTGTCGAAGATGTTGTGGCGGGTTGGGAGGGTTGCTGTGGTTGGGGCGAGGGGGGGTGTTGGGTGGGGAGTGAAGGAGGGGGGAGGCGGGTTGGAGGGGGAGAGTTGTTCGGTGCGGGAGGCGGAGTGAAGGTGAGGTGGGAGGGAGTCCTCGAGCAGGTGGGAGATAACTTGCTCGGTGTTGTCGGCGTATTCGTCGAGGAGCTTGGCGATGAAGCCGGAGCCGAGGTCCGGGAAGAGGTCCTGGATTTGGGAGATTTGGCTCATGAGGTGGATGTGGATTTCTTGCTGGATTTGGGCGTCTTCGTGCGAGGCGAGGCCTTTGCCTTTGTCGATCTTGCGCTTGATGAAGCGCTTTGGCCGGGGCATGCCGGCGCCGAGCTTGCGGAAGGTACCGAGTTCGGTAAGGATGGATTTGGTTCGGCTGGAGGTGTTGCCGGAGTCTTCGAGCTTCCGCTGGAGTTGTTGCAGGACGGGGGTGGATGTTACCAGTTCGGCGACAAGGGAGTCGTTGATGTTGAGGGGCCCGGCTTTGTGTGTGGCGCCTGCTGTCTTTAGGGAGTACAGCTGGTCCGTAAGTGCGGACATCTTTTGGCCCTCGGCTAGTCCTATCAAACAGAGATAGGTGGTTGAGATGATGACCTTCCTGAGCGGCGGGTTCATGACCTTGAAGCAGCTGATGAGTCCATCCAGGAAATCGTCGCCGGCGAGGAAGAAGCCGGCAACCGAAGGCGAGGAATGGATCAGGTCTCCGACCCGGTCCAGCCGCTCCTCGATGGCGCGTAGATCACCCCCTTGGATGCCGGCATCAAGATTCTTGATGAGGAATTTCTTCAAACTGGCTAGCGATGTGTCTAGCTGGGCTTGTGCCGGCCCCGTCAGATGGGAGACCAGAGCCTCGGTTTTCTTCTTGCTGTAAACACGGCTCAAGTCGGCGAGGAACTCCCATTCTGCCAATCCACTCGGTGGCGATGTTGATTGAAGGAGCTGAGACGCCAAGAGAAAGACATCTTTCAGGAGTCGTTTCGCAGATTGCGACGAGCCGAGTATTCCAGCACCGCCTAGTGCTGTCTCCCTGACAAACGACGCAAGGAACGTTGCGAGGCTCTCATCTTTGGTTGAGATATTGGTGAACTCATTTTGCGAAAGGGACAAGTGGCTGTCGACGAGAGCAAGCCAAGCATCCAGGCATGCAACCCATTCGTTGGGGGGAAGCTGTTCCCTCCAGCTCGCGAGCGGAAAGAGTGCAAACGCAGGGAGTTTGGTGGCGGCCATGTTGATGATGTGAGCGCCAAGACTCGGCAGTTAGGAGACCAGAGTGCGTCTATGAGCCCAAGGACAAACGACAAACACCGTGCAACGACCAACCAATGAAAAGAAAGACAAGGCAGAAGTAAACAACGGAAGAAAAGGTCGAGCAGACCAAATCCACAGCTCAAGATGCTGCGCAGGTCATATAACAACAAGCTTGAATGCCCCTCCAAATTGCCCCTCGCTGAGTGAGTCCTCGCCGGGTCAAACCATCCCCGGCGCACCAGCCACATCTCATCCTATCTTGCAGGGGTGCTACGCCACAACGCGGGGGCTGATTCTGCCCTCGCGCAAACCCACAGAATCGCACACCGCCCAGCCAAAAAAAGCTGGCGAAATTCCAAAAGTTGCGGTCCCACCTCCCAGCAGCAACTCCGATCCAGCAACAAAAAATCACCGCCTCTCTCGCCTTCATCACTTTGCCGAATCTCCAATTCGAGTCGTGAAGGTATCTCCTGCAGTCAATTGTAACCTTTCCCAACCACCCACACCACCAACCGTCAAGATGTCGTACAACAAGGCCGAGAAGGACTTTGGCGAGGCTCCCGTACGTTGCGCGCCCGCGCCCGCGCCGACTGCGTCTCCATCCCCGTCGCAGGAGGCATGCTATTCCATGCCTGAGAGCAGAAGCTGACCTCTCCCACAGAAGGTGCACAAGATTCGCATTACCCTCACCTCGCGCAACGTCACCTCGCTCGAGAAGGTCTGCACCGAGCTCATCGAGCGCGCCAAGTCCAAGGACCTCCGCGCCAAGGGCCCCGTCCGCCTGCCCACCAAGACCCTCAAGATCACCGTACGTGCGATCCCCGACGAGACTTGACCCAAGCTATTGTTCTAACGTTTGCTCCTACAGACCCGCAAGACCCCCTGCGGTGAGGGTTCCAAGACCTGGGATTGCTACGAGATGCGCATCCACAAGCGCCTGATCGACCTGACTGCCCCGACTGAGATCGTCAAGCAGATCATCATCAACATCGAGGCTGGTGTCGAGGTGGAGGTTACCATTGCTGCTTAAGAGGAGAGAGAGCTGCAAGAGGGTGCGAGAAATTCGTAAAATGGAGAACTTGGGGTATCGGCTCGGCAAATCCAAGGTACCATATTGGATGTCCTGTCGAGGAATATTATGAGATTCCCCTACAATTTGGCCGTTGTTGCGAATGTGACGGGTTTTAAATGAGAAGTTGCTGGTTCCCCGCCACTCCTTTCCGCTACGCGTGAAAAGCCAGCTTCTTCGTTGCTCTGCCTTCCTTTGCTATTTCCAAGGATTCAGTAACTGTGTGGTGAAGAACAGCAAATGCGCTTGGCTTAGTTTTGATCACGCATCTACATGGTGGTTCGCTAATCACATCAATCAGAGTCAGCTTCAGAGCCAGCTCCTTCTTCGGAGTGCAAGACTCGACGGACCCGGGCCCCGTAAACCTGGCTGGAGATATAAGTGCCCTTCAGCCATCGTTCCCCCTCCGCTGTTGCAAACTGGCGGCGGCCATGTAGTACCCGCCGGTTGTCAAAGATGACACATTCGCCCGGGCGAAGTTTGACCTCCATCATGTTTTCAGGGGCCTCAATGTTTTTCTGGAATTCGGCAGCTGCCTTCCGCCAAAGCGTTATGTTGGACTTGTGGTCGGTGGGCAACCCCCCATCCATGGACAGCTTCGGCTTCCCGAACCTAGCTTGGAATGGAGGCGCCCAGTTCGTCGCTTGCACGCGGGACCCTCCTTTCTTCAGTTGAATCGTGGGTCTTCTTGCTTCGTAGTAATGCTCCCCTTTGTCGTAGTGGAAGCGGACCGACGCAGTAGTCAGCTGATTGTACTCGTCTCGCTGCTTTTGCTTCATATCCTCCGCGGCACGATACCCGTCGCTGAAAAGCGATTCGCCCCCCTCGCAGCTGTTTTCGAGGCAATGCAGAAACTGCAGCCGCGGGACCGGTGTGTGGTACAGCAGATCTTGGTGAAGCCCAAGGAACTTGCTGGTATAAGCCACGTTCTCGGCGTGAGGCTTCGACCTTACATCCCATGTCGAGCCGTAGAATGTGTGCTGCAGGATACCAATGCGGTTGGCAATCTTTTCGACCTCCGTCTCTGACTTCGGCACGTCTTGCACGAAGATCAGGCCCGTCCGAGCCAGCATTCCAAACGCTGACGCGAAGGCCTCGTCGTTATGAAGCCATTCTTCGTACGAGATCCGGCATTGGTCTACGAGCGACTCGTACTCCGCCTTGTTCCAGAGAATGGGAAGGAAGGTCCTCGGGGGCGGGGTTTTGGGCCTCCACGCATCGACCTCCTCTTTCGACCAGACCACCCTATGCGTTTCGCTGCCCTCGAGCATCACGTCGCGCGCCCACTGCAGAACGAGGGAGCCGTCCGGGGTGATTTCGGCGTGCTCCACCACCGGCATGTCGGGGAGCTCGGTGGTCGCGAAGTTCTTCTGGCCCGAGTCGGGGTCGACGCATTGCGTGCATTTGCAGATATCGCGCAGCCAGAGCGTGGAGAGATCCAAGGGTCGAATGCCGTCGGCAAACTTGATGGTCAGCACGCCAGGGCGTTGGACAGCGGCTTCGGTCGCAGTTGTTGGCGGGGCTGTTTTCGCTGGCGGGGCTGTTGTCGCGCTGCTCATGCCCCGCCGTGTGAGACGGGGAGCGATGGCGAATTGCCGAGGGGCGACCATTGCAGGTCGTAGAGCGGGCCCGGCGCATCGAGCAGTGTGGGAGAGAAAGCGCACGGCAAGGGCTGGCAACGCCGTTGGGGCGAGGCGCGCTCCGAGGAGCCCCGCGACGGGGATTCGGGATGGCGGCGGCATCTTCGGTCGGGGTTGGAGGATTGGCGATTGGGTCGTGGAGGTGAGAGGGCGAGGGGATGATCTTCCCTTGCTATCGCAACATTCTGAGGTGGTGTGAGGTGAGGGAAACCGGGAGAAACGCTGGTGCCACCCCTGAGCTGAACGAAGGCCGTCGAAGGGACGTCAAATTGTCGGCGGGGTTCCTGGGCCAAGATGTGGGCCCAGCTCGCGTCCCGTTCCACCGAACTCAATTGACACGTCATTTCGCTCCGCAAAAGAGTCGGGAAAATTCGGCATACATAACCTCTCTGGCAGCTTGAAGTTATCGTCGCCTGATTTTTACCTAGTTCTTAATGACCTCCGGTCTGGCCTCGGCAAGCAAACTCGTATGACGGCTCCGAAACCCTAACCCTGGGATATGATCAAGCCGAGGGAAAGCGGTTCACCCCGCCAATGCAATTTACCGTCCACGACGTTATTAGAGGGCCCGACCCTCGACAAACGGTGGGAAAGAGGAGGACACGGAGGAGTACCATGGTGTAAAATTCCAAGCTTCCCTTTTGAAGGCCAGTGACAGCTTGTAGGCAACAACAACCATAAGAAAACTACCGCAAATACTAGGTAAATGTGAGGGAATCGAGCTCGGCGGCGAATCGGTGCAAGTTGCGCCATTTTCGGCAGAGCCTTTGCACCTCAAACCTCCAAAGCGCAAGGCTTCAACCCCACTCAATCACGAAACTTGAGACTCCCCCCAGCGAGACGATGGCGGGGCTGCGCGATGAATGCAAGCACGTCCAAGCCTTCATATCGGCCACTACTCCGAACCCACTGTCATCTGCGCATCGATGTCGCAAACTCGGCACCTGGCACTCCAGCGTTCAGCTATTCAGAACTTGTGGGATGTTGGAAGGTGCTCAACTCGGGACATGGAGAAGAAGCAACCATGCGCGGAATCTCAGCAAAGTTGGACGCGAGTTTCTTCGCGTCCAGCACCACACCTGATTCGTCCAAAAGACGGCACCTGGGAGCTTACAGTAGCTCGTAAGGTACTAAGGTACCTGGAAATCTTAGGAAATCAAAGCCCGGAGCCTAGAAGGTTGACCGATTTTTCATTGTCTCGAGAGGCCGCCTGGGTGGTACCCGTCATGTTCGCTCCCGAAGTAAAACAGCCCGAGGTATGGATACGATGAGATACGGGCGTAAAGCTGGTAAGATTGCATGTACGCCAGTCACCATTTGTCATGCACATCAAGAGGGTGATGTTGCCCAGAGGTTCATGGCCGCAAACGACCCGTCCGATTCTTTACCGATAGACAATCAAAGTCAAGTGAGTTGGCGGCCGGTTTACTGATCTTTCAAATTCAATGCCTAAAGGTACGGATTGGATTTGCAGAACACCTCATCAGCGGACCTAGAGCCAAGACAGGGGCGCAGTGTCTTCGAGCTGTCCTGACCAATAGCGAGCCGCGACTTACAGGCTTATGGCATCAGCCATCGAGCTCACTAATGGGGGCCAGGCAGATTTGGCCTTGATATCTTTTGGGAAAGCTTTCCAGATACGGAGAGAAATTGAAATCAAGGATATCAGGAGCAGCCTTGAGTTACTCGCATATATTTGCATATATATTCCCGCAATGCGGCCAACTTGCTGGTTGTGCAGACCTTCGAATTTTTCAACCCTCCAACCCTCAAACCAAGAAACAGAAAAACCACATCCAGTTACCTACGCCCACTATAAAACCCTCAACACTTTTCCTGTCTGCTCTGGTCACGGTTTCAACCAGTGTATCTGTCTCTGCCATCGAGAAGTGCGACCCAGGTCTCCTCGAGAAGATTTATCTCTCAAACTGCCGTATCAGGGGCTTCGGAGGAGACAGCAATCCTACGGCATAGTATTCTGAATACACATGGTACAGAGACCGCCTTCTCAACAAGCGGCCGCGGCAACCTGATTCCACGGCCAGAGTGCGGTCTGCAAGAGTGTTTGTGCGATGGGAGGGCGGCTCGGGGAATCGTCATGTGAGTTTCAAGGATATCACATTTGTACCTGCCTACATAGACACATGCTGACCCCAGCTGTCCAGTGCGCCACCTTCGGAGGGTCAAACGTGCAAGCTTGCGCGACCATCCGCTCACGCGGCCCGGTAAGTCGTCGAGTTCCCTCCCTGAATGGACACATGATGAATGCAGACTGACTGGAGCAGCACTTGAGGACTGCGGGAAACTTGCACAGAATCGGCGCAGGGAGTGAGCCTGATTGGACTTGCTTCGTCGATGACGAGGGGGTTCTCTACGAGACGGTGGGTGCTGTCTGTTGGAGGATCTACTATTGCGTCCCTATAAGTGTTTTGACTCTGTGACAAGCTTTGGAGATCGTAGTTGGTTAACGTCTTTTTTTGCGCAGCTGAGATGGCCGCAGACGAGGTAGGGCGGTGGAGGTGGCAGTGGGGGAAGTGGCTACCTAGGTACTTAGGATAGGTCTTTCTCTCAGCAGTTTTAGGTCAGGCCGGGTGCCTCAGGTACCTACATGTACCTAGATAAGGTAAGGTAGTAGAGAAGTCGCATCCAGGAGACTTTCCCGCGGGACCTTGATAGCCATTGGCAGTCACAAGAGGGAAGAAGCCTGGAAGTGGGTTCGGCCGCAATGCAGCGTGGTTTAAACTCGCTAACTTCAATCCCCCCAACGGGTCAAATGTGCGATCGGAGCCGATCTCTGTAACTTTCGTTCATCATCCAACAGTACCGATCATTCCCAGTAGCAATACAACATGCCCAAGTGGAAGGGTCCGAAAGGACTTACGAGCAAGCAACAGCTTCCCATCCTGCAGCAGACGGATCTCCCACCGGCCAAGGCGAAGGAATGGCACAAGCACCAGGCCGAGTGCCTCAGTGCCCGCCGTGACGGCCGTCCCCTTCGCGGATTGCCCGAGGCGAATCCGATATGGACCCAACGCGAAAGCACCAACATCCAAAACAGCGGCCTTTACAAGTTGCCCCCCGAAGTCCGATTCGAGATTGCCAAACACATGGACGACACCACGCGGCAGGCAATACGCAGGATAAGTGGCGCATTCATGCAAATGATAGGCGAGCTGGACCTTCGACGGATTAGAGATAGAGGCACCAATCCGCATACGCACAATCTTGTGCAATTTGTTTTCCTCCGCATTTTGGATCGATCTGCCTGGCCGCTTCCGATTAACGGGCCGCTTTGGGGAACTCGGGCAGCCCGCGAGCACCTGAAAGCTTGGCTGGCCGACGATACAAGCGGGCTATGTCAGAACTGTCGCGCCGTCCCGGGATATGAAAGTCTGCCCGACTTCAAGTTATCTTGGTACGTTGATCCCCAACGGCCGCGAGCATCACCGTATCTTCTTCTCGCCAAAGCAGCGTGAGCTTGAAAATCCCCGGCGCATCTGCATTGGGAGGGAGGGTCATGTCCGAGTGTGTGCACACAAGGTGCTCACGTTTGCTGATATCGAGGCATTCGCCATACACCTGCACCTACGGAGGGAGGTAGCCTCGAGAGTAAGTGCACGGAGCTGGCGCACCAGCCGGGCAGGGCACGCGAGCACAGGCACTTCTATTACCCTACCGTGTTCACCATATGGAGAGCGAATGGGGTGCATATCAACTGCACAATCCCAGTGTTCGATCTAGACCCGATTCTCCCCGTCCAGAAACACCATATTCGGCGTTTTCTCAAGTCCCACAAGGACACATTGAGCAACGTCTTCTGTCCTCACGTCAAACCGGACGACGGGCAGCTGCTGGTTCCATTTGAGCCAAGGCAATGCGCTTGCTTCGACAAAGTCGCCGACAATCCAGAATCCGGGTCTCCAGCGTCCAGCCGTACATCTCATGCATGCACCACCAACACCATGTGCTGCAGGTGCCGTGCCACCCGGAAGCCCGAACGCAAGGGGTATTTCCTCCCTCCGGAGAACCACAACGTGTCCCGAGGCTTGCTCATCGGAGAGCAAGCCCAACTGCCACGCCATTCGTACAGCTGCACAGAGTGCAATACCAAATACTACTGGGTGAGACCTCAGGGCTCATATAAGGTCTATCTGAGGGTTCAGAAAAGGATTGAGCCTTACTTAGTATTGCGAGCCTACGTTCACAACTCGGGTGTACCAACACTCCTGGCTGACCCCACGGACATAAATTGGCTCAGGGCGATTGACCCCGAGTCTTGGGGGATAACAGATGACGAAGAGTTCAAGCATGTTACGTGCTGTCCGGAAAAGGCATGCGCGAGAAGGGGGAGATGGCGTGAGTTGTGGAAGTGGCCCAAGTCCACTAAGTTAGGTTGATAATGGATAAGCGTAGGTATAGCATAGCAATATTACAGGCCACAGTTGGGGATCTAGGTGGCTGTGGTGTTCGTAAGTTGGAGTTCAGTGCGGTGTGGTGTGTGAAAAAATTGGTCGCCTTGCCCGCCCTTGGCTTCGAGGTGAGTTAGGGCGCGGTCGTTGGCAAAGGAGAGATTGGTCCGAAGTACTGTGCATGTTGGCGTTGCGGGCCAGTTGCGTTGACGAAGAATCGAGTCTCAGCTTGAAGAACATGAAGCGGGAGACATTCTTTAAGTGGCCTCATAGACTATTTGCAAGGGCAAAGAACCAGCCCATGGTCCAGCTATTGTGTGTCCATTCCCGGCTTCCCACTGATACGAGCGGTGACATGGGCGGCAAAAGTCTAGACGTTGAAATAAGCATCTTTAATTAGGCATATCTGGTGCTACCGTTCCCAACATGCCGGTTCGCTGCTCAAGGTACGACGTTGAAGGCGTGTTCAACGTGCGGGAAGGCTTTGAGTTCTCGGTACTGCCACCGACGCAATGCATTTCCCAATCCTTTGGGCATCCTCCACTTGGCGGCCATCTTTATCACCTCTACCGCGGTCCCTCGACCCAGGGGCGGTTCCGCTCGGAACGCTTATCCCGGAAAAGCGAGAATGTGACGGTGGGACCCGGTATCGATGTTCGTCAGGCTAATCGGGGACGAATAAAACCGTCGTTAAATCTCCGTACCTGGGGTGGAATTGATATGAAGAAATGCAATGGAGGACAGGGGCTTGCAATTCAGCATCGGAGCTTTCACGGAGCCAAACGCAAGTCGTGCGGGTAGACGCAGCCCAGCGGGCCCGTCAGCGGGGCCGGGACGCCGAGTCGCAGACAGCGGGACCGAATGGAGACTCCAGCGGCCGACTCGTCTCGTCCTGCATCGTCCAATGCGTAGGGCGGATGCGGGCCGGCACGGGGTGGTGTGGAGCCCCTTGGACAGCAACGACCCAGGAGGTTGGGTGGCAGCCCACGCATCCAGACCCCTGATCTTAGCTACCGCAAACCGCAAGCCAGTTCAAGGTGCCTGCATTATCTCCTCTCAGCTCATGAGGGGCGTGCAGGACGGCCACAGCTCCCCCTCACCAACGCCCAATGAAGGGTGCGGGGGGCAGCCCAGCAACGCCATTCGGAACAAGCCCCTCTATTTATCGAATCCCCCGCCCCTCCTCAACAAATACACACACACACACTCGTAAATTTGGGCGGTGAAGATGAGGGGTTGGGCTGCGTTGCGCATAGCGTGCCGTGCGTGTAAGCCCGAGACTTCGCGCGCAACTATCGTAAGACCGCCTAGACGAACGTCGGGAATCCGAGTCGCTTCAAGAGTGCGATGGGCGCGCTCGATTCAGCGTCCGGTGCTATCGGTCGCGCTTCGCGACTCGGCTGTCGTTCAGACAACTGCAGGTCCAGAGTCCGTCGGCTGCCGGACTCTGAATCGGGGAGATCCCGTCGGCGGTGATTCCCCGCCCCACTCCGAAATGGGAGCGCGCTGGGCAGCCTGGGCGCTGTCGAGAAGGAGGTGGGGTACGGAGTCCCGCGCTGGTGCAACTCCGTCTCTCGATTTATCCTGCCCCCAGCCCCTGGCTAGTCGGGCTAGCTTGCGTGCAGCGAGCGAGGCCGTTGAAATAAAAGAACGTCTGCGTGCCCGTCGTCCCTGCTGCTGCTGTCCTGCTCTCCCTCTCTTCCCCCTCATTCCCGGTGATATTTTGTTGTCTGCTCAGCCCGCCAGCCCGTTTTAGCGCCTCCCCCCAAACTTACACACCCAAAAACCGCACCCCGCAACCCCGCCAATCTCCAAAATGGTTCTCGCCGTCCCCACCGCCAGCCTCGAGGGCAAGGTCGCGCTCATCACGGGCGCCGGCCGCGGAATCGGCAAGGGTGTTGCGCTCGAGCTGGCCAAGCGTGGCGCATCCGTCGTCGTCAACTATGTGTCGTCCGAGGGCCCGGCGCAGGAGGTCGTCAAGGAGATCGAGTCGTACGGCAACGGCGCCAAGGCCATTGCCATCCAGGCCGACGTCAGCAAGGTGTCGGAGATCAACCGGCTGTTCGCCGAGTCCAAGGCGCACTTTGGCAAGATCGACATCGTCATGTCCAACAGCGGCACCGAGTCGTGGGACAAGACCGAGGAGGTGACCGAGGAGAAGTACGACCACGTCTTCAACCTCAACGCGCGCGCGCAGTTTTTCGTCGGCCAGGCGGCCTTCAAGAACCTCGAGCAGAACGGGCGCCTCATCCTCATGACCAGCATCGCCGCCGGCCTGCTGGGCGTCAAGAACCACGCGCTGTACAACGCGTCCAAGATGGCCGTCATCGGCATGGTCAAGGCCTTTGCCACCGACTTTGGCGTCAAGGGCATCACCGTCAACGGCGTCGCGCCCGGCGGCATCAAGAGCGACATGTTCACCCAGAACGCCTGGCACTACATCCCCGGCGGCACCCCCGAGTGGCCCGCCGAGAAGATCGAGACCCTCATGGCCCAGCACTGCCCGCTCGGCCGCTGCGCGCTGCCCGAGGACGTCGCCCGTGTTGTTGCCTTCCTCTCCAGCGAGGACGGCGGCTGGGTCAACGGTAACTACCCCACCCCTCCCGCTTCCCCGCAGACAAACCCCATTCCATTTACTGACAGCCGCGACAGGCCAGGTCATCACCATCTCGGGCGGGTCCTCGCAGTAAATTCGGCATTATTGCTGCCATGTGAGATGACTGATGCTTTGGACGACGGATAGATGGGCTGCGGTGCGGTGGCATTCTGGATTGGGCATGAATGGCTTTCGGATGGGGAGGCGAATGGAAAGACGCGGCTGTTGAATTGTCTGCAGCTGGAAGCGTCGGGCGCTGCTGCGGGATGCGCGGCCACTAGAAAGGATGGGTGGAGACTTGGACTTGCACTTGAACTTGATCCCAAGGGAAGACGAAGAAAATGTACACCTCACGAGCGCCTCGGCCGGGTCTCTGAGGGATATGAATAGCTGGTCAGATAAAAACAATTGACCACGAGCCTGTCTGGCTCCGTCCGAAGCGTTCTCCCTAACAAAAAATTGCTGGTGAAAACAAACCGTCGAGGAAGGGAAATTTCCCTGAGCTGCTGCGGACGACTGGAATTGGTCCGTCTTGTTGTCAGGGCCCACCGAATAGCAGCTCCGTGCAGAGAGAGCACGGTCCACCCGGGCCACTTCCGCGGCGGCATGCTCCACCAGGGCGGCAACCCCACAAACGCCAAAAAATATTATTATTTAGCAGCACATTTCCGCCACCATCAGAAAAATGTGGTTGTGAGCCAGATAGCAAAATAGGAGTGGACGAGCTGGGAATTGAACCCAGGACCTTCCGCATACAGTAGGAATAGGAATTCCAGGTATGCTAAGCGGACGCTCTACCAACTGAGCCACACGCCCGATTGTTCGATATGTTGAGCTTCACTGGAGGGGTTCAAGGTGCTGGTGCCAGGGCAGGCATGTTGGAACTGAAGGCACGGAATCCCGGAGTCCGGTGCCATGGGTCGGGAGTGGTCATCCCAACCCTTGATGCTGGAGTGAGTAAATTTCCAGGTTAAACCTAGTTCGGTGGTTCGGGTCTGAACTTGGAGTCCTCGCAACACCCCGTTGGAAGCTGCGATTGCCCCTTTCCCAGCAGGTAGTCCCAGGAGGAAATAAAATTCACTCACATTCGTACCTAGATTGTGGGGAATTCCCTGCATGCGAATTGAGCCTCGTGGGAATTAGACATATGTGGCCCGGGACGTATGCAAAGCTTGATCAGAGCTCAGATGCAGATGCTCGAGTGGTAAGTTCGTCAATTCCTAGTTATCAATCTGATTATCACCCAAGCCCGCGGACAGACATCGTGATGCCGGTGTCAGCCGCTGTCAAACGGAGAGAACAACCAGCCGGCATCCCATCGTGAACATCGCGTAGCAGGTGGCTGCATCCGAAACCGCTTGCATCAGCGGATAGTTATGTTTTTATTATTAAGGACGTCCTCACCCGACTTTCTCTCAACCGATATCGCCGGACATCGTCAGAGTCTCAGTTTCAGGGGCGGAGCAGCGCAAACGAACACGCACACGCCGCCTAAAAATCGCCACCCAACGATACCAGTGTTTATGTCTAAAGTTTCAGAGTTTCGATTAAACAAGGAATGCGTGATTTGCGGTTTTTATATTCACGTCAAGGTGAATTCTCTTAGGGCAAACGGCGCTTATTTTCCTATATCTCATCCACTGGTTAGCAGCGGAGGTGACCCGAATGAAGTCGGTGAATGTCTGGTGGCCCATCTCTAAAAACACATATAAGGCACGAGCAGGTCCTCGACGGTGTCCACTTCCCTCTCCCATCGCACGCACCCTTCGTCGATCTCTAGATAGAGCAAGGCATCCTCCCCCACAACATGAACGACCAGCCTTGCAGCACAACCCCTGACGAAGACGCCAAATCCACCCTTGAGCCATCAAATCCCTCCACTATCCGCAAATCCGCCGTTGATTTTCTTAAAGCCGCAACCGAGCGCAGACGACGCAACATGAGCGGAGCAGCAGAGACCACGGCCGCTTGGGGCGAGGGCGGCCCTATCACCATCGCCCAGTACAAGACACTGATGACCCAGCTTTCAGAATGCAACAAAACTATGAAAATGTTCCGCCAGGTGGAAAACGCACTTTTCACCCGCATTGCCTACCTCGAGCAACAAAACCTCAACCTCCGAAATCAGCTCCAAGCGAAGCAAAGCCTCATCCTTCAGAGCATATCACGAATCAATGATAAAACCGACGTCCTCGAGGACATGCTTGCTGATGTGGAGGAAGCTGCGTTTCGACTGGAAATGAAGGTCGACAAAGAGCTGGAGCATCAGGATGATAGTGATAGTGATGCCGAAGATGAGGGCGACAGCACGCCGGTGAAACCCGAGAACAAAGGCGGCAAGCCCGCCATCGTCTCCAGCACCGCCCCTTCCCCGTCTTCAACCCCTAAGGGCCACCACACCTGTGAGCCGCGGATCATTGGCTACTACCGCGACGACCAGACAGTGAGATACACCAACCACCACCACATCCAATACCTACCTACCTACCTACCTTACCCATCCCAAACTGACATCCCTCTTCCAGTATATCAGCTTCCATGTATCTAACACCGCTCAGTCCCAGTCTCACCGCGCACTGCCCCATTACGGCCGGGGATTCACTCCAATCCATACCTCCCCGCTTCAACCGAACGAGCAGTTCGTGCCGACGTCGAATACTGGGACTCCTCCCCCGATGTACTGCCCATCAACCGCGACCCAAGCTCACCAGCAGACCGCCGGGGAGCTGACAGGCCAGGAGACAAAGAGTGAGGAGTTGAATAAGAATGAGAGCATGGACGTAGACTCAGAGGAGAAGGACAAAGAGCAGGCGCATGCAAATCCAGCCACCCCTTAGGTGTGCCGCGCCTGGAAGTGGGAGTGGTAGCCATGGGGTGGTGAAGCTGAGGAAGGATGGGAGTGGAAGAGGAAGAGGTCGAATTTTGGCTGGGTTCTGGGAGCTCGAAGTTCATAGATCATGCATTATGCATTATGAGTCGCATCGCATATCATCGTATAGCCACGGGCCAGGGGTCGGTTGGTAAATATTTAGATTTAGAGATTCTATACACGGTCGTTACTGCGTACCTAGATAGTAGTACCGTGGTCTGGGCACCACGCGCTCCGTCGCTGAAAGTAGATGGTAGGTAAGCGGGTAGTATTTACTTGGCAGGTATTTAAGCTGGCCCAGATATCCACGGGGTTGACACAACGAATGGGCGCATTGTGTACCACCCATGCCCTGTGAAAAGCCGAGGCAAAGCGTTGAATTCCGTCCTAGCCCTGCGTTGCACAAACTGGGCCTTCCAATCAGAATCAAAGCCAACGGCGATGAGACTGACTTGTGGACATCAGATACCAGTACCAAGCACCTGACTAACACCACCTACTGAAACAAGCTCACCTACTCAACAAATTCGGCCGGATGAGAGTGGACGTCAAATTAAACTCATAGCTACCTCCTAATATCCAAAACTTCTGCCCTCGCCCTTGGTATCACAGCAGGTATAAAAAGAAAGCTACTCCCCTTACACCACCCGAGCCCCCGCATGCCATGGATGGAATGGAATTCTCATCCAAATTATTCCAGCACACCAAAATCTAGCCAGTGTAGCCCCAGCGAGGAGCGTTGATGATGATGCCCATGAGGCATCCGGAGATGATGCCGGTCACAGGCAGGGTGATGAACCAGCCGAGGTAGATCCACAAAACCATCCGCCAGTTGATAGTGCGCCACGTGCCTGAGCAGAGACCCACACCGACGGTAGCGCCCGTGATGCACTGCGTGGTGGAGATGGGAAGCTCTGGAAGGGTGGGTATGTTAGCTCATGGTCACCAAATCTGCCAACGGAAGAACTTACTAAGACGAGTCGCAAGAATAACAGTGATAGCCGAGCCCAACTCCATCGAGAAGCCACGCGAAGGCGAGTGCAGAGTGATGCGGTTACCCAAGTTCTTCATGATGTTATACCCATATGTCCAAAGACCAATGACCAAGCAGGCACCGCCGAAAGCCAGGATCCACAGCGGCACCTCCGACTTGTCCTTGTCGGGGATCTTCCCATCCTGCCAGATCTGGAAGACAGTTGCGTAGGGGCCGATGGCGTTGGAGATGTCGTTGGCGCCGTGGGTGAAGGATGCAGTCGCTGCGGTCATGACCTGCAGGAAGCTGTACATGTACTCGGCCTTGTTGTCGTAGTGGGCGGCGTGCGCGTGCAGTTCCTCGACATCGCTGGACATGACGGACTTGCGGTTCTGCATGTTGACGACGTCCTGGTCGACACCGCGGAGCACCGCCCACTTGACATACCAGAAGAAGACAGGGCCAGTGTACCAGGCACCTTCGGGCTTGGGGCCGACGAGCTTCTTGACGGGCGCCTTGGGAGGGGAGTCATCGGCCTCGGAGGTATCAGAGGCGATCTTCTTCTCGCCGTTCTCGCCCGTCGTTTCGGCACCACCAGTGACTTCCACGTCGCCACGGGCAGCGGCGCGGCGGGCATCGAGCTCCTCCTTCGTCAAGTGTCCGGCGTAGTAGTCCTTGAGAGCATAGTCCGCCGGCATCGGAGGCGGATCTCCGCGGCGCAGCAGGAGAGGGCCGAGGGGGATGTGCCACCAGCGAAGGGGCCAGTCTTCGCGGATGACAACACGGTAGAGCCACGGGAGGAGGAAGATGGCGATGACCAGCGCCCAGGCCGCGCCCACGCCGACAATGGTTCCGGCGATCTCGGGCTCCGACAGTGTGATGGTGTATGCACCGCCCTTCCACAGGAGAAGCATGGTGAGGAGGCAGGCGGTGATGCCGAAGTACACGGGGACGAGGAAGAAGGCCTTCCAGACGGGGTTCGTGCGGAGCATGACGCCGAATTTGGTGATCAGGAAGATGATGGCGCCGAAGGCTCCGGAGAGTCCTGGTGCGATGATCCACGCGAGGAATACTTGGACAACACCGGAGTTGATGGCAGCGGTGCCAGAACCAGATCCGACCCACTGAACGCCTGAGTATTGTTAGCGAATGGCTGGAACAGCCAGAAGGAGAGGCGTACCGTTGGCGCCAACAGAAGCAACGCCCATGCCAATGACGCCACCCATGATGGAGTGGGTTGTGGATACAGGGAGACCGACGCGGGTAGCGATTGTGAGGTAGATGGATGAGGCAGTGACGGCGCAGACCATGCCCAGCATCAACAAGCCGGGATCGGTCTTGAACAGGACGGTGTTGATGACCTTGGTGCGGATGGTATCGGCAACGCGGGCACCGACGCCGAGGGCACCGCCGAACTCCATGATGGAGCCCAGGACCATGGCTTGGAGGTACGTGACGGACTGGGAACCGACCGAGGTTGCCCACGAGTTGGCGACATCGTTGGCACCAATGTTCCAGGCATCAAGGCCCGCGAAGATGGTGCCAATGGCAAAGAGGTAGTCGAACTGATGGAGAGGCATCTCGACGACTGCTGAGGTGGCGTTCTCTTGGAGAGCACTTCGGTGGGTGGCAGCAGATACGGAGAGAGCAAAAGCAACCATCAAAGAACACGGCCAACGCCATATTTAACAATACTACAGCACGACTCGGCAGCATGAGCGCGACAGTTCGGCGCGAGCATCAATCCCATCAACTTCGGCATCGCCAAGCTGAAACCCCACGCACGTGGGCATGTTCTCTTGCTAGTGTTAGCAAACAACACCGGGAAGGCACCTCCCATTGCGGTCCTGCCTTGGATTCTCCCTCCACTGGGTGGAAGACTCGGACCCATTGGAACTTCCAAGGAATGCACCTTCCACCCCGGGCACTTGACCGCTAATCACAGTGTGAATGACGGGCGGCAGGCGCGCCCCGCAAAAGCTATCACAGCTATCGCACGACAACCATCCCACTTATTCGGAAAGTTGCTAGACCGGCCGCTCTGGTTCTTGGGAGTCGAGTAGCCTCGGATAAGACGGCAAGTCATGCCAAAGAGGGTCACCGAGAGCGCGACGTTCGTCCCAACATGGCTCACACTACCGCCTGGTCTCTTACCACTGGGCGGAGACACCCAATCATGCGAAAGCAGGATGGCAAGCCAAGAGCTAAGACATTATCAGCGGGATATGAAGGAGGTGAATCCGGAATGCTGGAAAGCTTAGCCCTCGAAATGGGCCTCGAAATGGGGTCAGGAGCTTCGATAGACCATGCAGCATGGGCTTGGCCGATATTTGTATTCAGCGTCCGAGGCCTGTGGGAAGCTTGTGGGAGCGGTTTGGAAGAATCATCGATGGATGTTGATGCACGTGGGGCCGGCGCTCTGGATGCCAAGATGTGAGCCTGGAGCTTGGAGCTTGTTGTTTGGACCCTGAAGCTTGGCCAATAATTGGCGAATTGGGGTCGTGGAAGTCGCAACGTGGAGGATTGTTAGGGCGAGAATCCCCCCACGCTAGAATTTCCACCCTCTGCAACTAACATGCTCACCTAGGCTTCAATTAGCTGGATCCAGGTGGGCTTTGAATGGGGTGAAGTTGGAAGAGTTGGTGATGTGTAGGATCACGTGAGGTGACAGATCCGATGGAGTTCGGATAGCAGCACAGACGTTGTTCGAAATCCAGCGATTTCTTCGGGTCTAGATTCTGAAGAAATCCTCCTTGATTACAAGCAAAGAAAACTGGCAGGGAGTCCAAGTGTGGTCACGATTGCCGTTGGCTGCCGGGTGCCTGCTGTGGAAAGTTCTGATTATGAAATGGAGCTTTGTCAGGGGCGCGATTCCATACAGCCCCTGTACCTGACGATGAGAACATTGGGGAAGTCGAAGTTTGGATGCCAGTGACTGTTTCACCTTCATTGCTTGGATGGTTCAGTAATCGATGATCGACCGATAAGAGCTTATCGGTGACTAGTGTGGGGTCGGATTTCAAATCAGCCAAATTTTGTCAGCACACGTCATACTAACACTCACGCTATCAGATTTGCAGTCAAACTGCTAAGGCGGACAAACAGATCCACTCGATCCTCTAACAGTTCATGACGCAAATTTGCTGTATGCACGATACTCACCCACCGCCTCGCCAAGCCTTGGAAAGAGCGGCCTGTCGCAAAAACTTACCTTCGAATTTTGTGCCTGACGAATGAAGCAATTTGTAATCCAGCTCTGGCCTTCTCACCGAAGCCCTACGAACTCCAAACCACCACCATTGATTGAGCCTACAAATACAGTCGTTCGTGCCCCAAGGCAAGAGTTCAAAATGGAGAACCAACGACAACATCATCGCCTTGAAACAGCAACACTGCAAAGTGCAAAGCCAATCCAACGATCATTGGCCCTGTCACCGAGTTTCGAGTTCAGCCTCTTTGCGAATTCCTACCGTCTTGGATCTTCAAGACTGGTACCAAGCTCCTTGGACACACATACTCCCAGGTGCCGCAGAAATGGCCTCTTCAAACCAGCTCGCTCCTGCTGCTGCGGCAGGGACACCATACCCATCAGACATGAGCGGCGCCACAACTCCTGCGATGAGCGTTGCGCCGACAATAGAAAAGCCGGTTGAAGGCTCAGACCCCGAGAAGGCTTCCGATCAAAGTCCGAGGCGATCGTCCGAAACACTACACTCCGGCAGCGAGACGGGCACCAGATCAATCCAAGGCTTCAGGTGGATCCTCGTCTGCATTTCCCTCTACGTGACAGCCTTCCTCTACGGCCTCGACACCACCATCGCCGCCGATGTCCAAGGTCCTGTCGTTGAAGAGTTCGGTCACATCGAGCAGCTGGCCTGGATTGGCTCTGGCTTTCCGCTCGGCTCCGTCGCTGTGATCCTCCTCGTCGGCAACCTGCTCAACAACTTCAACATGAAGTGGGTCTTTATCTCGGGCGTGGCTCTATTCGAGGTTGGATCCGTGATATGCGGTGCCGCACCCAACATGAACGCCCTCATCGTCGGCCGCGTCCTCGCTGGCGCTGGTGGCTCAGGAATCTATCTCGGCGCCCTGAACTACTTCAGCTACCTGACGCTGCCTAAAGAACGCGGTCTGTATATCTCGCTGATTGGTTTCTTCTGGGGTGTTGGAGCCGTTCTCGGACCCATCATCGGTGGCGCGTTCGCCGAGTCTGGCGCAACCTGGCGTTGGGCCTTCTACATTAACCTCGTCATCGGCGCCGCCGTTGCGCCCGTCTTCGTCTTCTTCTTGCCCGCAATCCACCCCATCCAGGGTAAGTCGATCCGGGAGCGCCTCGCCAACCTTGACCTCCTCGGCCTGACCCTCGTCGCCGCAACTTGGGCGCTGTTCACTGTCGCCTTCTCCTTCGCAGGCGTCATCTACTCCTGGAGCGACGGCCGATCCATCGCCCTCATTGTCGTCTTCGGCCTCCTGCTTATCGCCTCCGGCCTCCAACAATACTTCACCATCCTCACCACCAAGCTCACCCGCGCCGTCCCCGGCCACCTCCTCCTCAGCCGCACCCAAATCCTCCTCGTCATCACCACCGGTGCCTCCACCGCCTCTCTCTTCGTAACCGTCTACTACATCCCCATCTATTTCCAATTCGTGCACTCAGACGGCCCCATCCAGGCCGCCATCCGTCTCCTCCCCTTCATCATCATCGCCGTCGTCACCAACGTCACCGCCGGTAAACTGCTCTCCACCATCCGCGCCTACATGCCCATCTACCTCGTCGCCGGCATCCTCATCACCCTCGGCGGCGCCCTCCTGGTTGTCTACCTTGACCCCGCCACACCAGAGGCGACCATCTACGGCCTGACCGTCGTCGTCGCCATCGGCACCGGCCTTACCATCCAGCTCGGCTACGCCATCGCTACCTTGACCGTCTCCCCACATGACATCGGCAATGGCATCTCCCTCCAGAACTTGGGGCAGATCGGCGGCAGCACCGTCGTCCTGGTCATCAGCGGGCAGGTCTTCCAGTCGTATGCCCTGGCGAACCTGACTGCAGCGCTCGGAGGGCAAGGATTCTCGGCTGAGGAGATTGTGAGTGTTACGGCGGGCGCGCAGAGTGCCGTGTTCCAGACGCTGAGTGGGGAGTTGAGGGAGAAGGCGATTGGCGCCATTGTGAGTGCGATGCAGAGATCGTTTGC
>Ga0247758_1000563_pt1 | contig 32586 bp, 31 predicted proteins | sample UWRJL156409C4_FD_180950 | JGI IMG/M metagenome (GOLD analysis project Ga0247758, IMG submission 180950) | Plant litter microbial communities from Arlington Agricultural Research Station in Wisconsin, United States - UWRJ-L156-409C-4 | ecosystem: Environmental > Terrestrial > Plant litter >... | reverse complement strand
CCGAGATGCCACCGCGCGGGTCTTCCAGCATCGCGATCAGCTTTTTGCGCGCCTGCCGATCCGGCGGCACGGTGCTGGCCTCGACGACCGCGAAAAATGCTGCCCCTGCTCCGCAGATTTCAGCCGCACGCAGCAGTTGCTGTTCGACGACCTGGAGCGCTTCCAGCGTGGCCGCGCCGGGCCAAACCGCGATCAGCACGCAACCGACGAGACCCACGTTCACGGCCGGGTGCCGCGCGAGCACACGAAATTCGCTGGCACGGCGCGGTTGGATATCGGGCTGAGCCGGTGGCGTTGCGAGGTTACGAGAGCGAGGAGTCTGCGTGTGATCTGCGCTGATCAGCGCAGACAAGCGCCGCAACGCGGCTTCCAGCCGTTTGCGCACGGTCTTGCGGTCGGCTTCGATCAGCTCGGCCACATCCACCAGCGGCAGATCGCCGACCTCGTGCAGCGCGACCAAGTCTCGTGAGTATTCGTCGAGCTGGGTGAGCGCGTGGTGCAGTCGTCCCTGCTGTTCCTCGAGCTCGAACGCAGCGTCGGTGCCGTTCGCTTCGTCGGCGATCGCCATGGGTTCGCCGAACGCAACCTCGCGGCGGCGGTGTGCACGCCGCCGGTCACCGGCTGCCACGCGCCGACAAACTTCGCGCAGCCAGGGGTCGAACGGGCGAATCTGCGCCAACAGCTCTCGCTTGGCGTGCAGCACCAGGAACACCTCCTGAGCCAAGTCATCGACATCGTGGCCCCGCACTCCGAAGCTCTGCAGGTGCCGTCGGACGGCAGTCGTGTGCGCCTTGTACAGCTCCGCTAGAAAAGAGCCACTCCGGTTGTCCCATTCCGATCGGTGGCTCCGATCCGGACGCGAGGTCTCGTGCTGCACCCCATGGCGGTGACACGGGCCGGTACCTGTTGCAAATCGGAGTCGATTTATTCCCCAGGCCCATTGGCCGGAAGCATTTTGGGGGTGGGAGAGCCGAGTCGGCGCTAGCTCCGGCCACCGTCACGCATCCGGGAGCGAGCCTCACGCCTTCTTCTTCGCGGTCTTCTTCTTCGCGGTCTTCTTCTTCGCGGTCTTCTTCTTCGCGGTCTTCTTCTTCGCGGTCTTCTTCTTTTTCTTCGTGGGCCAGCCCGCTTCCATGCGGTCGTAAGCGTCGCTCGAGATGGTCGAACGTGATTTCGATCGACTCTTCCCTGCGCGCTTACGACGATTGATATTCGCGACCAACGAGTTCTTCTCACCGGCCACGAGTCGCACCTTTGCTCGCCGTCTGTTTGCTCCGCGCGTAACGCTCCAGCAAACGAGTGCCCTGGGCGGCTAGGCGCGCGGCTGCGGCTTTGGTCTTCGGCACCGGTTCGCCCCAGGCATGCGCGGACAGAGCCAACCGCGTGGGCTTGCCCTGCTCATCGACCAACGGCCCGCGCAGGGTCGCGAAGTGGCGGCGCAAAAAAGAGCCTTTGCGCTTCATCTTCTCCGCCGTATCCGCCGGGCCTGTTTCGCCCGGCTTCAGGTGCGCGCCCTCCTTCTGAGCAAAGTAGCGCCGCCCTGCGGCGGTAAGCCCGCCCTTCGGATCCTTGCGTGTCGCGCTGCGCCTCGGGGCACGCTTGTTAGACAACGCTTTTCCCGCGCGACGCGCTGTCTTTCTCTTGGTCAGAGTTGCCATGCCACGCCCCATAGCGAAGAGCGTGCCAGACGCACGGAACCAACCGCGTGGAATGGTGATTGAGGCGATCGCGATCCCGCCACGCACGCGTGGGCGCGAACCCTCGGCTACGTCGAGGCCCAGTACGTTGCCCCTTGCGCTACGAGCCGAGATGAATGCGGCGGGACTGAAGCTGCGCGTTCGCGTCGAGGCGGACTGAGCCGCTCGTGGAGCTACGCTTGCTTCGACAACGCAGAACTCGAGGCGTACAGGTACGCGCTGCGCCTTTCGACGCCATCGAGCTCGACGTGAGCAGCGTTGGGCGGACATCCTGCGTCCGTAGACGCACGCGCTGAGCACCTACCGTGTTGCGGAGGAGCGAAGGCGCGGGCGTCGCCGACGCATGAAGCGAAGGCTGCGCTCGTCGTCGTGAACAATGCGAAACGCGACACACCACGCGAACCGCCAATTCGCCGCGCGTCTCAGCGGTGCACTGCGCGGCCCTCGTCGCGCTGAGCACTTGGCGATCTTGGCAATCTTGACGCTCTTGGCGGCCTCAGGGGGGCCGTGAGGGCCGCGCGATTCGTCGCGCGGGCGCGATGCGCCGGGAACAGCGCGTGCTGTGAGGTGCGCGGCTGGAGCGCGAGCGCCCCACTCTGGAAGCTATTGTTCGCGACGGAGCACGATCGCGCGGGTGTCGCCGATCATGAAGCGCAGGCTGCGTTCGTCGTCGAGTTTGAGGCTCGCGGTGTCGACCGCACCGTCGAGGCGGGTGACGGCGAGCTGCACGTCGTTCTCGTGCACGCTGGCGACTTTGTATTTGCCGGTACGCGGCTCTTCGGCGGGCACGGCGACGGTGAGGCGGGTGCCGGCGAACTCGAGGCTCAAGCCGCGCGCCCAGCCGGTGGCGGCGGCCACGTCTTTTGCGTCGAAATTTTCGACACTTTCGCCGAGCCAGCGCCCTTCGAGCCTGCGCTGCACCGGGTTCCCGCAGCCGGCCAGGAGCAGCGCGCCGCACAAAACCAGCGCCAGGCTGGTGAGGCGTTTGCGCCTCGGGGAGCGTCGGAAAAAGCTCGAGATCTGAAGGGAATTCCGAGTTGGGGTGAGCATCACGATCGAATCGTAACGACACTCACCCACACATGCCTACATTTGTGCGTTTCATTGGCTCGCCGGCCGAATCCCTAGCGGCAGCAGCGGGTTCCGAGGCTGTAGTCGAAGTAGGCGCGGGGGTGGCTGCTGACCTTGGAATCGCAGCCTTCGCGGGTGCTACGCGCATAGAAGCCGCCCACGAAGGCGCCCACCGGTGCGTCGACCCATTCGTCCAGGTTGCCGACCATGTCGTAGATCGCGTCGCTGCCCCACGCGCTTTTGCAGCTCTCGGTCGCGCCGGTTTTGCGGAGTAGCGGGCCGTTCGCGCCCTCCACGAGATTGAGGCGTGGATCGAGGTGACCGGTCGACATGTCATGGTGCAGGATCTGTCCCGGGTGCGATTCGCGGAAGACGTTGCAGCGTCCTTCTTGGTACTGGTCGCCGTAGGGGAATTTGCGACCGCCTTGCCCGCGGCAAGCGAGCAGCCACTCGTCGAGCGTGCACAGGCGTTTGCCGGCGTTGCGGCAAGCGAGCTCGGCAAGGGTGCCGCTCAGGTAGCCGCTGGGCGTCACGCTCGCGTGTGATTCAGCGCGCGGCTCGAAGTCTTCGGAGAGTTGAAAATCGGGCGGCGGCGGGACGGCGAGCGGTGCGCCTTGGGTGCTGCGCGACCAATCTTTGAACGATGCCGCCGTTTGCGCGCGTGTCGGGTGGTAATACGGCGATAAGCGTCGTCCGAGGCGCTGATCGACGAGGGTCGCTTCGTAGCGATCGATGCAGAAGCGTCCGCGCACGTCGACCATTTCGGCGGGACAGCGCGAGCTGGTCGGAGGGAGTCCGGGCAGTAGCTCCGGCGCGGCGCCGAACTGTACGGTGTCGCCGCCGTCTGGGAGGTAGAGCAGAACGGGCGCGCCTGCGTCGTAGCGCGGCGCGCTCGCGCTGCTCGATGCGACGCCGGATGAACTCGGTCGCTCGCGGTCGTTGGACTCGGGCGCTCGCGAGCAAGAAAGCGCGAGCGCCAACAGCAACGACGCCCGGAGGCGGAGGCAGAGGGCGAGCTGCGCCCTGCCGCGCTTCACTTGCCGCGGTAAACGATCAGACCGTGCGACAAATCATACGGCGAAACAGCCACGCGCACGCGGTCACCCGGGAGCACGCGGATGTGGTGGCGGCGCATGCGACCGGAGAGCTGGGCACGGACAATCGCTCCACCTTGATCGACCTTGATGTTGTACTGGCCGCCGCCGAGAGCGTCTTGAATCACGCCCTCCATTTCGAGAAGATCACCCTTACTCATGTGTTACGACTCATTCGGTCCTTTACGGCCGCGGAACCTGACACAGCCGGACCGCCAATGCAACCGAACTGACGGAAGGCTCGGCTCGCATTCGGCATCGACATCTCGGTGAAAACGCCCGTGTTTCCTGCCAATCCTCAAACCTTTGCCGCCACCTTGTTCGATTACAACGGGGTGCTGGCCAACGACGAAACCGTCCACCTGGCCGCATTCCAGGACGCGCTCGTGCCGCTCGGAATCACGCTCACGGAAGCCGATTATTGGGCGAAGTATCTGGGTTTCGATGATGTAGGGGCTTTCGGGGCGATCCTGATGGATTCGGGCCGGCCGCTCGATGCCGCGCAGATCGCCGAGCTGGTCGAGGCCAAACGCCCGCTGTACCGCGCGCGCGCGGAGGCCTCGCTGCCGCTGTTTCCGGGCGCGACCGAGCTGATTCGTCGGCGCGCCGCCGCCGGCCCGGTGGGCATCGTGTCCGGGGCGCTGCGCGATGAGATCGAGCTGGGCATCGACGCGCTCGGTGTGCGCGAGCTGATTGTGAGCGTGGTGGCCGCGGAAGATACGCGTGCTTCGAAGCCCGATCCGCACGGCTACCTGCTGGGCATCGAGGCGCTATCCAAGTTGGTGACGCCAGAGGTCGCACAGCGCGCGCTCGTGATTGAAGATTCGTTGGCGGGGATCGAAGCGGCGAAGTCGGCGGGCTTGCCGTGCATCGCGGTGGGGCACAGCTATCCCGAGGCAGAGCTGTATGCGCATGGGGCGGATCTGGTCGTTGCCGATTTGGCGAGCATCGACGATCAGCGGCTCACGGAGCTGTATCGAAAGCTGTATGGCTAAACAGCGGCGGTGGCCGTTCGCGCTCGGCTTGCTGGCGTGCTTCAGTACGGAAGCGCTGGCAACGCCCCTCCCGCCGGGCTCCGACGCTTGGAGTGAAGGGTCGCGCGGAACGATTCGCGGTATCACGATCGGACCCATCGAGAGCGCGCTTCATCCCAAGCGCGGTTATAGCAGCGAGCCGTTCGAGCGCACCTTGCTCGAGGCCAAGCGGCTCGGTTCGAGTTGGGTCAGCTTGACGCCCTTTGCACGCGTCAATGATCTGAAAAGCACCGGAATTTCGCTGAACTTCGAGGCACCCTTCGCCGAAACTCGGCGCGCGATCGTACGCTCGGTGCGGCAAGCGCACGCGCTCGGCCTGCGCGTCTTGATAGTACCGCACTTGTGGGTCGAGAGTGGTGAATGGCGCGGTGAGCTCGATCCGGGTTCGGATGCGGCGTGGGAAGAGTGGAGCCGCAACTACCGCGCATTCTTGCTGACCTGGGCGGAGGTCGCGCGCGAGTCGCACGCGGACATGCTTTCGGTCGGGGTCGAGCTGCGCAGCTGGCTCACCACCGCGCACGCGCAGTCGTTCCAACCCATCTTGCGCGACGTTCGGCGCGCGTATCCGGGCTTGCTCACCTATGCGGGCAATTGGGATGACATCGAGCAAACGGTGATCTTGGGCGATCTGGACGTGATCGGGTTGAACGCGTTCTTTCCGCTTGCGGAGAAAGACGGCGCGAGCTTCGAACAGCTTTCTGCGGGCGGGCGCGGCGTCCGCGATCGGTTGGCCAAGCTGGCCGCGTTCTGGCAAAAGCCGATCTTCTTCAACGAATTCGGCTACACCACGCGCGAAAATCCGGCGATTCGTCCCTGGGAGTGGCCCGACAAGATGAGCCACGTCGTGCCCGATCAAGGCGCGCAAGCAGAGGCATATCGCGCGCTGCTCTCGGCCTTCGTCGACGAACCGTGGTTCGCCGGTTTCTTCGTCTGGCGCTTGTACGCCGACCCGGATGACATGTCGCAAGAGGCCGAGTGGGGCTTTTCCCCGCGCGGCAAGCAAGCCGAGCTCGCCCTGCGCGATGCGTTCGCCGCGCACTGGGCGGGCGACGGACCGCGCGAGCTCGGCAGCGCGCTGTGGCGCGACGCAGCGACCGGTATTGGGCGGTTTTAAGCCGCAAATTGGCCCTCGGGCGATTTCGTGACGGAAACACGGGCTCGGCAATAATGGGGGGTGATGGGCATGCGCGTGTCGTTGAAGCGGGAACCGGCGCCCGCGCCTGCGCTGCCGGATTTTCGCGAGCTCTTCGAAGCGCAATTTTCGTATGTGTGGCACGCGCTGAAGCGCTTGGGCGTGGCCGAGCGTGATTTGGAAGATTTGACGCAGCAGGTGTTCATGCAGGTGCACGGGCAATTGCCGAAGTTCGTGAGCACGCGCCCGCTCCGGCCGTGGCTGTTCAGTTTCGCGTACCACGCCGCGTCCAACTACCGGGCGCTGTCACGACACCGTGTCGAGCTGTCGATCGTCGCGCCCGAGCCGCCGGACACTAGGCCTTCCGCGGATGAGCAGCTGATCACGCGGCAAGAGCTGGAGCTGGCGGAGCTCGCGTTGTCGCGCGTGGCGCTCGATCGCCGCGCGGTGCTGCTGCTCCATGAAGTGGAAGGCCACAGCATGCCCGAAATCGCGGAGAGCTTGAGTATTCCGCTCAATACGGCCTATTCGCGGTTGCGCCTAGCGCGCCAAGAGTACGAGCAAGCCGTGCGACGCTTGCGCGCGCAGCGGGGTGAATCGTGAAGCCGCTCGAAGCGCTCCGCGCGTTGGGCACCGGTGGCGAAGCGCCGACCGAAGCGAAGCAACGCGTCTACGGCGCGCTGATGGCCTCGCTAGGCGCGGCAGCGCCTGCGGCCGCGCTTACCAAGTCAGCCAGTGTTGCGCCCGCGCCGGCCCCGATCGTCGCCGGGCTCAGCAATGCGAAAGCGCTGCTGATTGCGTCAGGGATTTGGCTGTTCGGTGGGGCCGTCGGTGTTGCGCTGTACGGCGTGCTTCATGCCCAAGAAGTGCGCGTCGTGTATGTCGATCGGCCCGTGCTTGCGAATAGCATCGTAGCGCCCCCAACGGAGACCTCACCCAGCGGGAGCGCGTCGGTTGCTACGAGTGCGGATCCGGTCGCCAAACGGATCGCCGTGAGTAGCGTCAGCCCGACATCACAGCTCTCACGCGAACGCGCTTTGTTGGATCTGGCGCGTGCTAGCGCGGCCCGCGGCGAGCCAGCGCTTTCGCTGCAGCAAACCGAGCAGCATCGCGCGCAATTTCCGCGCGGAAAATTGAGCGAAGAGCGCGAGGCCTTGGCCATTCGCGCGTTGCACTCGCTCGGTCGCGCTGACGAAACGCTCGCCCGCGCTCGAGCCTTCCACTCAACTTATCCCGATAGCTTTCTCACGCCGGCGATCGACTCTGCCTTGTCTGCACCGTGATGCGCGGAACACTTTGCGGCGCCGTGCTCCTCGCAACATGCGCGCTTTCGACGAGCCGCGCGCCTGCCGCACCGGGGGATGCCACGCGCCTCGAGTACGCGCGCAGTGAGCAAGCGGCCGCGTGCCCCGATCGCGCGGCGTTGAAGGCCGCGGTCAGCAAACGCCTGGGCTATGATCCGTTTTTCCCTGCCGCGCGCCAGACCGTCATCGTCGAGATCCTCGCCCAGGAGGGCGAGCTACGCGCGCACATGCGGCTCGTCGACGAAAACGGCATGATTGTCGGGTCGCGCGAATTGCGCGAGCTGGTCGAGCATTGCGACGAGCTCGTGGCGTCCTTGGCGCTGGCCATCAGCATCGCGCTCGATCCGAGCGCCGCGTTGGGCGCAACGCCCACTCCAGCAACCCAGACCGATAGTGCGCAGCCCGCCCCTGCCGAAGCTCCGCCAGAACCTGCGCCTGAGTCAGCCGCACAGGAGCACCCCAAAAAAACAAGCCGGCCTCACGTCACACCGTCTGAAGTCCCGCTCGCCGATCGCAACCGCCTGCAGCTGGCCGCTCGGGGCGCGTTTTTCGCCGACCTGGGGACTGCGCCGGCGCTCGCCTTCGGCTGGCGGCTGGGCGTGGATTTGCAGCGCGATGCGTTCCGACTCGGCGCAGAATTTTCGCAGCAATTGCCGAGCTCGAAGGAGCTGGCACAGGGAGGTCGTGCCAGCGTCTCGCTGCTGGCAGGCACGCTCATACCCTGCCTCGCCAGCGACAAGCTAGCCGGCTGTGGCGTGCTGAGTCTCGGCGCACAGCAAACGCGCGGTGAGAACATCGCCTTCCCCGCGAGTCGGAGCGCGTTCTACGCGGCGCTCGGTGCACGCTTCGAATACACGCCGTTGCTGTTCGGGCAGTTGCGACTTTTGACGCAGTTCGACGCGCTGAAGCCGCTGACGCCGATCTCGCTGCACTTGGCGGGAGCGGAGGTGTGGCGGACACCTTTTCTGACATTCCAGGCGAGCGTCGGTCTGCGGTTCCCCTTTCGTTGACGGATTTCCGGAGCTGCCACTAACGATACTCGAGGTCCCTTGAACATCCGCAGTTTCATACCCCTGTTCGCAGTTTCGCTGACCGCATTCGGCTGCGCCGCGAACACGCTCGACCTGGACACGCCGCCCACCGTCGAGCCCAGCGCCGAGCCGGGCGTGCTTGGGATCGTGCACGACGCGATTGTGAAGATCGCCGTCGATGACCAGCGATTGTACTGGGTTGGCTCAACGACGTCGGGCCGAGATTTTGTACAGAGTTGCGAAAAGCAGGATTGCGCGAGCTCAATCGTCACCTACGACGCGCAAGCGTCCGAGCTCCCTTTGCTGCTCTCGGTAACAGGCGGGCAACTGTATTGGCGTCGGTGGACGGAGCTCATGGCTTGCCCAATCGATGGCTGCAACGGCTCACCGCGCAGTGTGGTGAAGCTGTTCGCCTCGACCTACGGCGCGTTCGTGGACGACGACCGGTTTTATTTTTCCGAGCAGACCTTCTTTTCCGACCAGACCTCTCAGTATTCGCTCCACAGCGTACCCCTGACCGGGGCGGGGCCGCGGCAATTGACCGCCTCGTCACCGTCCTTCTTGTACACAATGGCAGTCGACGACATCTACGCATACGGGCTCACGGGCGGGGAACGGAACTACGATAGACTCTTTCGCACGCGCAAGGACGGCACCTCGGCCGTCGAAACGATTGCCAAGGACGTGAAGCACGCCGGAGGCGCGTTTAGTGTGACGACCGATCCGACATCGATCTATTGGACCAATAATGTGCTGGCGGGTTCGATCAATCGTTGCCCGCTCGCGGGTTGCAGCGGCGCCTCGGAGGTGGTCACCGGGCCGCTGCGAGCGCCACAGCACCTGCTGATCGATGGCTCCGACCTCTACTACGTCTACGAAGCAAAGGCCGACGAGTATGCACTTGCCGTTTGCGCCTTGCCGGCCTGCGCGGAATCGCTACTGCTGTTCGAAAAGCTCGTCAATCCGGACGCACTCGCGATAGACGAGCAGTACCTGTACCTGGCAACGAGCGAGCAAGCTCACAGCGACTTCCTCGGCGACTTCCCCGGCGACTTCGTCTCGCGAATTCGCCGGCTGCCCAAACCGAATCGGGAACTGCCATGACTCTTCAGCTAGGCCTCGTCACTCTGTGTTTTTTCGGGTTGACCGCGTGTGCCGGGCGCGCCCTGGATCTCGATCACGAAGCGCCATCTGGGCCTGCTACTGCGGATTCCGATCCTGGTTTGCCGGCCTCGGGGGAACACATTACGGAGGTCTGGGTCGATGATCTGCGCCTCTATTGGCTCGATGCTGGCCGCTTTCAAAGCTGTCTCAAGGCGGACTGCAAAGACACGACGCTCACTTACTCGACTGATGCTGGACGCGCGGCTGCCGGCGGGGGACATGTTTACTGGGTGGAGGGTTGGAGGCCAGCACTCAGCACACCCACCGCCTTCGCGTGCCGCGCCGATGGTTGCCCCACGAACCCAGTAGCCGTCGCACAAGACAGCCATTGGCTCAGCGTCCGCGCTAGCGGGCCGGAAGAGATTTTTGCCAATCAAGATTACTTGTACTGGTCCTCGGATTTTGACATCTACCGCTGCGCTGCCAGCGGCTGCCCCACGACGCCGGAGGTCGTTGCCTCTGGCGCAGTCACCGAATCTCTCGTGTTCGAGGGCACGCACGCTTACTGGATCGATGATTGGTTGGTCGGGATCTGGAGCGCACCGTTCGATGGTTCCGAGCAACCCAAACTTTTGAGGACGCTGGCGGAGGGAGGCTCCCTCGCTGTCGGAGGCGGCTATCTGTACTGGACAGCGCAAACGCAAGTCTATCGCTGCGCGATCGCCAGCTGCGACGCAACACCGCCCACGCTGCTGGCCACGGCCGAGTCTAAGATCAGCGACCTCAAGATCGACGACACAACAATCTATTGGCTGGCCGCAGGTTCGGTCCATTCCTGCCCACTCTTGGGCTGCGGACAGTCGCAGGTGATCACTCCACCACAGATCCCGAATTGTCAGGGCCGGCAACCACGGAGCTTTGCGATCGACGCGAGCGATATCTATTGGATCGACGCGGGAACTGTCTCCAGCGCGTATGAGCCGATGCCGGGCAAAGCGATTCGCAGAACCGCGAAGTGAACGCCAACACGGTTTCAACGACCGCTCAGAACGTCGTCGGGGCTCGTGCTCGCGCGCGGTAGATCCAGATTCAGCGCGGAGACGGGGGCGCGCCACAAGAGGTCTTGATCACGCGCCAGGGCAAAGCAATTCGAAGAACCGCGAAGTGAACACACGATACGAGTTGCGGTCACGGAAATTGGCGGTTTTGAGCTGCGCAGGGGTGGGTCGCCTCTCGAGGTCACCCTTGCGCAAGTGCGGTCCGCGCAGCTGCCCGCGTGACCGAGCGCCGTGCAGGACCCTTGCGCACGCGAGCTGCCGCGAGGCGACCCCTAGATCCAGTCCGAAGGCCAATGCCGTTCGGTTAGCCGCTCAACCGATCGAAAGCACGTAGGAAGCCGGGCGTTCTTGGTCGGAAGCGCGGAGTCATTTACTCGCACAGAGCGCGTCACGCAGGTGGCTCTTGTTGGCCTGCTTCGGCGCGGCAGACACTTTGATTCTGGAAAATCGAGTTTGAATTCGAACTCGATTTTCTGATTGTGAAGGCACTCTTCGCGCAAGGTTTGGGGCCAAATTCTAAAGCGAACGGCATTGGTTGGTCCTAAGGCGCCGCTGCGAGCACCGAAGAGAGATGCGTGGCTAAGCCTTTTTCGCCGTTCGCGCCGGGAACGGAGACTTCGAGCTCGCAGGTACCGGCCTTATCGATGAAGGTCGCCAAAAAACCTGGGATGCCCGGGTTGCGGTCGGGACCGTTCTCGTATTGGACGTCGCACACTTTCGGGGACAGCAGTGAGATCTCGAAATCGCTCGCCAAGAGCGAGGTGCAGACGTTCACTCCGCCGACCGAGAGCGTGGCCGTGGCCCCGAGCACTTTGCTACTGGCTACGGCCGGTGTGCTGGCCATCGCCAGCGCGGTGGTTGGGGATTTGACGGACTGCGTCGCCCTCGACCAAAACTTCACGTCCAGGCCGTCGATCTGTGACGTGTTCGCCAACTGGTAGGTGAAGAGCGTGCCGTAGGTCGTGCTCAGCCGAACTAGCTGCGGCTCGCCGGTCACGACCAGGCCATCGTAGGCGATCCCGCCGATCGCTCCGCTGCCTTCGGCGATCTGAGCCGGCTTCTCGCTCTCGACGATCACGTCTAACGGGTAGTTGGAATCGACGTTGGCGCCGTATAAAATCTGGCCCTTGTCGTTCAGCAGGCTGACGCGTGAGCCGCCATAGTTGCGGCCGGACAGCATGACCGGTGAGGCGCCACAGGCGACGGGTGCCGAGGCCTTGGTCGAGGCCAAGCGTTGAATGCCGATGTTCGTGGTGAACGTGACCGGGATGTCCGCCGCTGTCGTCGGCATGGGAGGGCAGCCCTCCGTTTCGGGCGGTAGGGCATCGACTCGGAAAGTGCCCGCGACGTTTATTTGGTGATACCCCGGCCCGTCGTGGGTCAATAGGTAGTGACCGTCGGTCTGCTCGATCTTCAGGTGAGCGCCGGTGCCATCCACGTCCTGCTTCACCTGCACTGAGCTGACGTTTAACTTCCCTGTTCGCTCCTGACAGTGATTCACGATCACCCACAGCGGCTCGAAACCCACCTCGAAGTGCCGCGGGTAGGTCGGTCCATCGACGAACGTGAGGTCGATGCTCAGGTCGATACCATCGACGGTGTTCGGCGGTTCGAGGCCGGTCGGGCCGATGCGGACCACCGCGATGTTGCGTTGCGGAACCAGTAGCCGCGCGCCATGCGAGAAGTCGACACCGCCGCTCGTTCCCGATACGCCGCCCGCAGGTCCTGCGCCCGCGTCCGAAGTGTCTGGGGAATTGCCAGTGCCGGCCTGGCCCGTGCCGGCAGTCGCGCCAGCGTTGCTCGAGCTGGGCGCCTGAACCGCACCCGCCGCCGCGCTGGTCTGCGGTGCCGCACCCGCGGAGCTCGCAGTTTGGGGCAGCGGATCGTTCGCGCTCGAACCCGAGCAAGCGATCAGCGCCAAGCAAGCCGCGCCGCCGACTCCCCCGGCCACCCAACGGCGGAATCTCGCCTTTCCCATCACTCGACTATAGAGCGCGAATCGGCCAGGCCCTCATCGAACTTTCGAATCGATAGCCATGCGCGCCCGGCATATGAACGCGCGCAGCTTCCGTCAGAGCTGCACGGTTCTAGCCGCTGCGGTAACCAGTGACCAGCGCTTGGGCAAGCTGCCCCCAGCCGTCGATCGCGACGAACAGCAACAGCTTGAAGGGCAAGCTGACTTGCGTCGGATTCATCATCTGCATGCCGAGCGCCAAGAGCACGTTCGAGACCACCAGATCGATGACCAAGAACGGCAGGTACAGCGCAAAGCCCAGCGCGAACGCCGCGATCAGCTCACTGACGACGAATGACGGCACCAGGATCACGAAGTCGTCTTTGCCAACGCTTGCGCGCTCGGCGACGGGACGCGCGGCGCGTGCGATCTCGAAAAATCGCGCGCGCTCTCGGCCCGAAGCATTGGCGCGCAAGAAATCGCGCATCGGTTCGCGCGTGGCTTCGGCCAGTGCGATCACCCAGCTGCTGGTATCGCGCTCGGCGCCCGGCTCGAACAAGGGGCGCGCGCGTGCTTCGATGCGCGTGCCCACGGGCGCCATCGCGAGCAAGGTGAGCGCGCCGGCGAGCGCCATGATTACGGTGCTCGAGGGAATGTTCTGCGCGCCGATCGCCCCGCGCACGATCTGCAGCACGGTCGAGATCTTGACGAACGCGGTCAACGTCATGAACGCGAATGGCAGCAGTGCCGCCAGCGCCAAGACGACCACGAGGGTCATCGGACGCATGAACGCTTCGTCCAGGCCGTTGTTGGTCGCGACGGGCGCGGCTTGGGCGAGAGCGGGGCTGAGGAGTGCGAGCAGCGGGCCCCCCAGGCCCAGTAGGGCGCGCTGCCTACGACTTCTTACCGAACGCACGGCTCAGGACCTCCCGGAACGTCTCGTTTTGGTTCGGTGCGGTGGGCAGCTCGATCGAACCCTCGCTCACTTCACCTAGTTTGGCGATGCCTGCCTCACTCGCCCCGACCACATAGATGATGGTCCCCACGCGAACGAGATAAACCGCTCGGCGGCCATCGAGCGGCAGCCGCCCGACCAGTTCGAGCGGCCCCGCTTGGCGGCCCATCCCGGCGCGCCGCGCCCCCAGCAAGACCAGCACCGAAAGCGCCACGATCGCCAGGAGGGTGACCAGCGTCTCCACCACATAGTGCGCGAGCGGCGACATCCCGGGCCGACGTTATCACCGCTTCTTACGCTTGACGCCCCCTCTTGACGCCCCCGGTCTTGGGGGCTACCAGGCGAGACCCCGTGGCTCTCGTCGTCCAAAAATTCGGTGGTACTTCGGTCGGCAACCTGGACCGGATGCGAAACGTGTCCGAGCTCGCGCTGCGTTGTCAGCGGGAGGGCAACCAAGTCGTGCTGATCGTGAGCGCGATGTCCGGTGAAACCAACCGCTTGTTGGCTCTCGCGCATCAGATTTCGGCCACGCCGGACATGCGTGAGCTCGATTCACTCGCCTCCACTGGTGAGCAAGTGAGCGCCGCGTTGGTCGCGATGACCATCCAGCAGCTCGGTGGCAAGGCGCGCAGCTTCCTTGGTCACCAGGTGCGCATCAGCACGGATGCCGCTTACACCAAGGCGCGCATCCAAAGCATCGAGGGCTCCAAGCTGCTGCAAGCGGTGCAGGGCGGCAGCATCGCGGTGGTAGCCGGCTTCCAAGGCATCGATCCGGACGGCAGCATCACCACGCTCGGCCGCGGTGGCTCGGACACGACCGCGGTGGCCATCGCCGCCGCGATCAAAGCCGACGTCTGCGAAATTTATACGGATGTGGACGGAGTCTATACGACCGATCCGAACATCTGCCCCTCGGCGCGCAAGATCGATCGCATCAGCTACGAAGAGATGCTCGAGCTCGCCTCCTTGGGCGCCAAGGTGCTTCAGATCCGTTCCGTCGAAGTGGCGATGAAATACGGAGTTCCGGTGCACGTACGGTCCTCCTTCAGCGATCGGACAGGAACGATGGTAGTCGGCGAAGAAGGTTTCGAATCAGTGGCCGTGGCAGGCGTCGCCTACGACAAGGGCGAAGCCAAGGTTCAGCTGGTGCGCATGAAGGACAAACCCGGCGTCGTAGCCAAGATTTTTGGCATGCTCGCCGAGCACAACGTCTCGGTCGACATGATCATCCAGAGCCCCTCGCGCGGCGGCAAGGACACGACCGACGTCACCTTCACCGTCGCCAAGTCGGATCTGCCGCGCGCCAAGGAGCTGATCGAGAAGACCGCGGCCGAGTACGGCAGTGAGCCGGTCGAGTACGACCCGGACATCGTCAAGGTGTCGATCGTCGGTCTCGGCATGCGCTCGCACGCCGGTGTCGCGGCCAAGATGTTCGGGATCCTCGCGGGCGAGGGCATCAACATTCAGGCCATCAGCACCAGCGAGATCAAGATCAGCTGTATCATCGCAGCCAAGTACACCGAGCTCGCCGTGCGTGCGTTGCACGAAGGCTTCGGTCTGGACAAGCCGCCCGTCGGCTGAAGCCGCTTGCGGCGGCGTTGCTCCTTGACCGGAGCAGGTCCGCCTGGGACGCTCAATTTCCGTGTCAGAGCCCCCAGACCCGCCGCGCGGTAGGAACTACCTGCCGCCACCACCGGACGACGATGCGCCGGAGTCGGTGCACGTGCCGCGCAACGAGCCGCCGCCGGCCTCGCTCGAAGCGCTCGTGCGAAATCGTCCAGGTGGGCGCCTGCCGACGACCGAACGCGCAGCGTCTTGGCCATGGGTCATCCTGCTGATCGTCGCCATTGGCGCTTGCGCTTACTATCTTGGACTCAGCCACTGAGCTGAAAGCATCGTGACCGGAGCCGAGCCGACACGAGTCTTCGCGCGCGTCGCGATCCCGGTCCCGCTCGGGCAGGCGTTCAGCTACCTCGTGCCCGCGGAGCTGCAGGCCGAGCTGCGCCGAGGCGCGCGCGTGCTATGCCCGTTCGGGCCCCGGCGTGTGCTCGGGGTGGTGCTCGAGGTCGGCACGGAAGCTCCGGATTTCCCGGTAGACAAGCTGAAGCCGCTGCGCGCGATCGTCGACGCAGAGCCGGTCCTGCAAGACGAGCTGCTCAGCTTCTTACAGGAGCTGGCGCGCTACTACATCGCGCCGATCGGCGCGGTGATCGAGCTCGCGCTGCCCGCCGTCGAACGCACTGCCGCCGAGGCCCTCTCGAAGCGAGAGTCGTTCGCGGTCGAGTCTTTGGGTCGCATGGTGCAGCGCGTGAGCGCGGTGGATGGCGCCGAAGCGGGCGCCAAGCTCGGCGCGCAAGCCCGCGAGATTTTGGAGCACTTGCGCCAAAAAGGGCCCGAAACCACGCCTCAGTTGAGCAAGCTTTGGCCCAATGCGCGCGCGGCGGTCAAACGGCTCGAAGCTCTGACCCTGGTCAGTATCGAGCGTGTCGAAGCCCACGCTGATCCGTTCTTTGCCCAGGTGGCTCGAGACACGCCGCCCGAGCTGACTCCGCCCCAGGCCGCGGCGGTCGAGCGCATCACTGTCGCGCTCGAAGGCGCAGAAAAACAGAGCTTCTTGCTCGACGGCGTGACCGCCTCGGGCAAGACCGAGGTCTACTTGCGCGCGGCCGTGCGCGCGCTCGAGCTCGGACGCGGCGCAATCGTACTCGTGCCCGAGATTGCGCTCACTCCGCAACTGGTCACGCGTTTTCGCGCTCGACTCGGTGACCGCATTGCGGTGCTGCACAGCGGCCTGACCGACATTCAACGGCACGCCATGTGGCGCGCGCTGCGCCGCGGGGAGCTCAAAGTCGCGGTCGGCGCGCGCTCCGCGCTCTTCGCGCCCGTGCACGATCTGGGGCTGGTGTGCGTGGACGAAGAGCACGACGGCTCGTTCAAGCAGGAGGAAGGCGTGCGCTATCACGCGCGCGACATGGCCCTGCTGCGCGCGCATCGCGCCGGTGCGGTTTGTGTGCTCGGCTCCGCGACGCCCTCATTGGCCAGCGTTGCGCTGGTGCAAAGCGGTCGGCTCGAGCTTTTGAAGCTCCCTGCGCGCGCGCGCAGCACGGCCGTCTTACCTCAGGTGGAGATCGTCGATCTGCGTTACGTGGGGGCGGGCCCCGGCGGCGATCGACTGCTCAGCCTGACTCTGTTCCGTGCGCTGGAGGCCTGCCTAGCGCGGCGGGAACAGGCGATTTTATTCCTCAATCGGCGCGGTTTTTCACCCAGTTTGTTGTGCGGCTCGTGCGGCGAAATCGTACGCTGCCCGAATTGCTCGGTGTCGCTGACGTTGCATCGAGCGCGCGGCGAATCGCTGCAGTGTCACTACTGCGACTACGTGGTGGAGGTGCCGCAGCGCTGCGCCAAATGCGGTGCCGCCAAGCTTTCGGAGGAAGGCTCCGGCACCGAACGCATCGAAACCACGCTCAAGCAACAGCTGCCCGCGGCCCGCGTGGCGCGCCTCGATCGCGACGTGGCCGCCGGCGCCAAGAGCGAGCAAGTGATCGAACGGGTGCGCGCCGGCGAGATCGACATCCTGGTCGGCACCCAAATGGTGACCAAGGGCCACGACTTGCCGAACGTCACGCTGGTCGGCGTGCTCAACGCCGACTCCGCCTTGTCGATGCCGGATTTTCGCGCGTCGGAGCGCACGTTTCACTTGTTGGTTCAAGTTGCGGGTCGAGCGGGGCGCGGGGACGCGCCGGGCAAGGTGCTGATTCAGACTCGTCAGCCCGAACACCCCGCGATCGCCTTTGCGCTGCGCCACGACGTGCCCGGCTTCATCGAACAAGAGATGCGCGACCGCGAGGAGCTGCGTTTCCCCCCCTATTCGCGGCTAGCATTGGTGCGCTTCGACGCGCTCGACGAAGGCCAAGCGCTGGCCGAGTGTACTCGCATCGCCGCCATCGCGCGCGCTGCCGTGACGTCGGGCGTCGAGGTCCTCGGACCGACGCCCGCGCCGCTGGCGCGCCTGCGCAACCGCTATCGCTTCCGGTTCGTGCTGCGCGCCGCCGACCGCAAGCCGCTACGTGACGCCCTGCTCGCGGTGGCGCGCGCCAGTGTGCACCGTCAGGTGCGCATGGCGATCGACGTCGATCCCGTAAATATGCTCTGATCGCGCCAGAATCTCGGGCTAGACTCGGCGCGTTCATGAAGCGCGGCTTGCCTCTCGGGATTCTGTTCGTTGCGGCGGCGTGGCTGGCTCCGCGTCAAGCACGCGCCTTCGAGCGCGAGTGGCACGTGGGCGGTGGCGTTGGTCTCACCGCCTATCCCAGCTACTACAGCGCCGGACCGTCACTCGGGCTACACGGGGCGTATGGCCTCTCGGATGTCTTCGACCTGAAGCTCGAGTTGCTCGGCTCGACCCATACCTACCAGCCAAACGCCGAGACCCCGAGCGAACGCGGTGGGGCCTACTCGGCGGTGGCGGGCTTGTCGTACAAGTTGGATATCCTGCAGTGGATCCCGTACGGCGCGCTGATGGTCGGCTTTCAGCACATCGCAGGCCCGCTGCCGAGCTCCGAGCCGTTTCATCGTAACGACGCGCTGTTGGCCGCCGTGCTCGGCTTGGATTACGCCGCAAGCCGGAATTTCGGCTTGGGCGTGTCCTTGCGCTGGAATGTTTTGCTCTCTACCATCGGTGAAGGGCAGGCTTTCACCCCGATGTTGCGGGCGGAGTATCATTGGGGTTTCTAAGACCAAGGCTTTGGGCGTGGGTGCTACTCGCGGCCTGTGATCGCGGGGCACACGGTGCGCCGGGCGCAGCGGCCAGCGCGTCGCCATCGCTTTCGCACAATGCGCCCGCGCCGATTATTTTGGCGAGCGCTGCACCAGCCGTGGCCAGCACGCCCAGCGATTCCGGCTACGCCGCGCTGGTGCGTGCCGAGCGCTGGGCAGATGCGCGCGCCGCCCTGGACGCACTGCCCGAGCAGGAACGCAGCCAAGCCGAGGTCCGCTTCGTGCGCGCTCGGGTAGCGCTCGAACTAGACGACGCGGCCGCCGCGCTCACCTTGCTCGAAGGTTTGCACACGGCGGTGCCGCAGCTTGCCCCGCAAATCGCCGAAATGCGTGCACGAGCCCAGCTGCGCGTGGGGCCGTTCGCGGAGGCCGCGCGCTATTTCGAACAACGCGGCGATACCGAATCCTTGCTCTCGGCGGCGTCCGCTCATCAGCAAGATTTGGCGCTGCCCAAAGCGCGCATGGCACTCGATCGCGTGCTCGCCCGGCTCGGCAAATCCAAGCGCACGCGCAGCGCCGAAGTCCGCGCCCGCGCGCTGCGCGCCACCCTCGCTTCGCAAGTCGGCGACCGAGGCACCGCCATTGCCGACTACCGTTGGCTCGCCCTCGCCGCGCCGTTGCGTCCCGAGTCGGATCTCGCCGTCAAGGTGCTGGACGGCAATCCCGCAACGCGCCTGACGAAGACCGAACACCTCGACCGCGCGAGCAAGCTGGCCGAAGCCGGCCGTGTCGACGCGACCGAAGCCGAACTCGCGCTGCTCGCCAAAGCTCCTGGCTCTCCGGCGCCCATCGGTCGCATCACCTACCTGCGCGCATTCGCGCTGTACGCGGCACGCAGCAACTACGCCAAAGCCGCCGAGCTGTTCGAGCGCGCCGCGCGCGAAGATCCGGAAAATGCGCCGCGTGCGCTCTTTTTCGCCGCGCGCGCCCTGTCACGCGGACAGCTCGATGAACGCGCAATCGCCGGCTACGAGCGCGTCGCTCGCCAATTTCCAAAAACCGACTGGGCCGAGCAAGCACAATACCTATCGGCACGGCTGCGCTTCATCGCAGGCGAATATCTCAAAGCGCGCGGTCTCTACGACAAGTACCTATCGACGTTCGGCAAGCGCGCACGCTTCGGTAATGACGCGAGCTACGAGCGCGGCCTATGCGCGCTCGAGACCGATCAACCGCTCTCCGCCGCGCCCACCTTCGCGCGCCTGGGTGCGCTCGCCAAGGATCGCCGAAACCGCGTACGGCTGCGCTACCTCGAAGCGCTGTCGCTCGCCCTCGGCAACCAGAAGGAAAAGGCGATCACCGTCTTCAGCGAAGTCGCACGCAACGAACCGCTATCCTTCTTCGGCCTGGCGGCCCGTGGGCGGCTGGGCATCGTGGGCGCGCCTCAGCCGCCCCTGATCGCAGAGAGCGCCGCGCCTGGCACGCCGCATGCGCCGCTCGCGCTCTCCTTGCCCCCTGACGTTGGAGTACTCAGCCGCGTCGGCCTCGCTCGAGACGCCGAGCGCTTGCTCACCCAGCAAGAGTCGAGTTTCAGCCGACAATACGCGCCGCGCAGCAGCGAAGCCCTATGTGAGGCCTACGGCATGCTGGGCGTCGCACAACGCCGCTACCGCTTGGCCCAGGACGTGGTGCGGGCTGACGCGCTCGACATCGCGCCCAGCGCCGCCAACACCTGGGCCTGGGATTGCATTTATCCGACGCCCTACCAAGACCTCGTGCAGGCCGCCGCCGCGCGCGAAACTCTGAGCCCGGCCCTGATCTTCGCGGTGATGCGTCAAGAGAGCGTGTTCGATCCGAATGCCGGCTCACCCGCCGGCGCCTGCGGGCTCTTGCAACTGATCGCGCCGACCGCACGCCGCGTCGCGGAGCAACTGCACGAGCCGTTCAGCGAAGCCGCGCTCTTGTCGCCGGACAGCAACGTGCGCTACGGCGCGCACTACCTAGGCCAACTCAGCGGCTATTTCGACGGCAATTTGGCGCTCGTCGCGGCCGCATACAACGCTGGCCCCGAGGCCGTCTTTCGCTGGCTGAGCGCCCCAGAAAAAATCGGCATCGACGCCTTCGTCGCGCGCATCCCGTTCGACGAAACGCGCACCTACGTGGAGCGCGTGCTCGGCAATCTGGCGCGCTATCAATATCTCTCGGGCGGCGCGCCCGCGGTGGCCGCGCTGAATTTGGATTTGCCCCACGCCGCGACCAAGCCGGACGACGTATTCTGAGGCGCCTCGAACGCTCGCTGGCGCCGGTCAGCGCACAGCGGACCTGGTGTCCAGCCAGTGCAAGACGTCGGACATCACTTCTTCCTTGCCCAGATCGTTCAGGGGGTCGTGATAACGCCCATCATACAGCTTCAGCGTCTTGTCCGTTGACCCTGTTCGTTCGTAGAAGTGTTGGCTTCCGCTGGGCTTGGTCGCTTTGTCAGCCGTTCCGTGAATGATCAGCAGCGGCGTCGCGATGTTCGCGAAGTTCGGCTTCAGACGCTCATCCGCGCGCACGATCGCCGCAGCAGTAGCGAAGGGCTGTGACTCGTGAGCGATCAGCGGATCGCTCGACATCGCCTCGACGACCTGGGCGTCGCGTGAAAAATCCGCATGTTTGAGGGTCAGGGCGTGGGCATGGGGCGCGAGATGGCTGACGCCTTTGAGCACGGCGAGCGCGAAGTCGGGTGCGGGCAGCTCGAACGCGAAATCTTCGCAGATCAGCCCGGCAATCTCGGCGCCATGATCGAGCGCGTAGAGACACGAAACGACGCCGCCCGCGCTGTGGCCCAGTAGAAAGAGGGGCAGGCCGGGGTCGCGGCTCTTCGCGAGCTTCACGACCGTGTGCAGATCACTGACGTACTCGTCAAAAGTCTCGACGTAGTAACGCTCGCCCTCGGAATTGCCACGGCCACGCAGATCGATGGCGTAGGTCACATAGCCGGCCGCCGCGCACTGTGCGCCGACCCAAGAGTAGTAGCCACTGTGCGAGTTGAATCCGGGACAGATCGCCAAAATCGCCCGCGGTTTCCCCTGGTTCTGCCAAGAGCGCACGAAGAGTGCTCCGCCACTGCCGATTACGGATTCTTCCTTTGCGTCGAGCATCGATCGACCCTCGCTCGTCGATTTAGTCACGGCCGCTTCGCTGCCGGGTCATCGCCAACCTTCACGTATTGCGTGTCCGTGGGGCCCTGGCCGCTGATGTAGACCACTGCCGGAGTGTCGGTGGTGAAAGCGAAATGAGCGACGCCAGCGGGCTCCGTATAGAAGCTCCCGGGTGTGAGCACCTTGGCTACCGCTTGGTTTGCGGTTTCTCCATAACCAAAGTGCCATTCTCCTGAGACGACGATCGCGGTGCGGTTGTCTCGGTGAGTGTGCGCTGCGATGTTGGTATGCGGCGGGACGCGGATTTCGAAAGTGTATGGTCCGGCGCCGTCGGGATTGCCCGAGAGCACGGTGGTTTGAACACCGTTGAGGCCAGAAGTGCCGGCACCGCCGCCCTTGCGAGGGATCGCGTCGACCTCGGCAGCCGTAAGGCGAGTTTGCGGCACCGCGGCGTCGGGGCTGCTTCCCTGCAGGAACGCACGAATGGCGGCGATGGTGGGCCCCGGCTGCTCCTCCATCAGCCAGTGCCCGGAGTTGGCGATCAGCACCTGATGCACGTCGTCCGCGGCGAAGCGCATGACGTGGGCCATCGTTGCCCCGAAAGAGTGGTCGCCGCCGATGGCCAAAACCGGCAATTTTAGCCGGCCTTGCGCCACGAACGCGCGATTGTCGATGGCGTCTTGATCGAACGCAGCGAATTGCGAGAAGCCCGCGTGCATTCGCCCGGGACGCGCATACAGCTCCGCGTAGTGGCGGCGTGCCGCTTCCGGGAAGCGCCCACGTGCGGCGGCGAACTCGTTCCAGAAACGGTCGAGGTAGATGCGCTCTCGGCCCGTGACCAGCCGCTCCATGTCCTGGCCACCGAAACGGAAGTGCCAGAGCAGCGGGCTCCTCAAGATCTCGTCCCAGGGGCCGATCCCCGGCACCGGTGCGTCCATCATGACCAGGCGCGTCGCGCGGTCTCGATGGGCCTCGGTGAAAGCAAATGCAACCATGTTACCAATGTCGTGACCGACCACGTCGACCTTGCCAACGCGCAGCGCATCGAGCACGAGGGCTACGTCTTCTGCTTGGTTCTTCTTGGTAAACCCGTCGGTCGCAACCGCCGACAGGCCCATGCCACGCAAATCGGGGACGATCACCGTGTGATCGCGCATCAGCTCGGTCGCCAGCGGCGCCCACATGTCTCCCGTGTCGCCGTAGCCGTGCAGGAGCACCACGGCAGGTCCTGATCCACCAATCCGGACGTGGATTGTGGTGCCGTTCACCGGAATGTCTTTGATTTGGAACGCGGCCGGAAACGTGACCATAGCTTCCGTTGCCGGTGCTTTTGGCTGCGCCAGCGCCGCCGTTTTCGGGGGCGTCTGCGCCTGGACTTCCGCCGCCGCACAAGCGGAAACGCCCGCGCTCACCAAACCTGCAAGCAACAAAACACGAATGCTCATCTCACCTCTGTTACCGAGCGAAGTTGGGGCCAAATCAGACACACCGCACTCTGGCCTACTGAACGGTGGACACGGCCTCGGATGTACCGTGAGAATGCCGAACATGTGCAGCCCGGAAAACCAAAACCAACCGTTCGGAGTTTCCGAACGATGACCCTAGATGGGCTGGTCGCGTTCATCGCCGTCGCCAATACCGGTTCGTTCAGCGAGGCTGCGCGCCAGCTTCGCCTGTCGAAGTCGACGGTCAGCGAGCGACTGACGGAACTAGAGCGCGCCCTCGGCGCGAGTCTCCTGCAAAGAAATAGCCGACAGCTCGCATTGACCGCCGACGGCACGGCTTTCCTCGATCGCGCGAAACGCATCGTTGCGGAGGCGGATCGAGCTGCCGAAGAGTTGGCACGGCGTCGCGGCGAGATCGCGGGCCCGCTGCGCATCAGCGCACCGCGCGGGTTCGGCGATACGCATCTCGGCCCGGCGCTGTACTCGTTCATGGAGCGTTTCCCCGAGGTCACGATCACCGCCGAGCTCGACGACCGAGTCGGCGACGCAGCGGGCGGCTACGACGCCATCATCCGCATCGCCCCCGGAGAAATGCCGAAAATGCCGACGGAAACCCTGACCGTAAGCCGGCGCACGCTGGTCGCCGCGCCTGCCTATTTGGCGCATTTCGGACGACCGCAAACGATCGAGGATTTGGCGCGCCACAAGGCCATTCACTACATGGACCGGAACCCTGACGACTGGAACTTCAAGACCGGCAACGAGTCGATCGTCGCCCGTGTCGCGCCGCGGCTTCGGGTCACGTCGTGTCTCGCCATGCGCGACGCCGCAATTGCCGGGCTCGGCATCGCATCACTGCCGACATTTCACAGTCACGAAGCGCTTCGCTCGGGTGCGCTCGAAATCATCGATATTGGCACTGATCCCGATCTGACGCCGATCTCGATCGCGTACCAAAACGGCGCCCCCCCCTCCGCCAGGTTGACGGCCCTCATCGATCACCTCAAGCGCGCGTTCGGGGATCCGCCATACTGGGACGCCGACATTCACCTGCCCACGAGGCGCGAGGCAGCGTCCCTTTAAAGGGCCTGCGCCAGCACGGCATCCAGCTGCTGGTAACAGGCCTCCATGCCCTGGTCCATGCCGGACGCGAGCGCGCCGTCACGGGCCTCCTTCGAGGCGTACGTTTGAGTGATGCGCATCGTGGTGGCGCTGCCTCTTTCGGCAAATTCGTGCACCTCCACGAGTGAGCCAATTACTTGGCCAGACCCGAGCGCCATCGTTTCGGTGTGCACGATGCGCTCATGCAGAACCACTTCCGTGAACACGCCTCGCAGCGTCATCGCCGGATCTTCTTCCGCGCTCTTCCAAGCCAGCGCGAGCGCACCGCCCACGCGTGGATCGCACTCGCAGCTGGTCAGGGTCCAGCCGGGCGGAGGCAGCATCCAACGGGTCATCTTGTCCGGGGTGAACATTGCCTGCCACATCAGCCGAGGCGGCGCATCGAAGGTGCGGGTGAGGACGATGGTGGTGTCCGTGGGGGTCGAGATTTGCAGGTCTTTGGCGGCAGTTGTTTTGGGGTTCATGGTCTGTTCCTCGTGACTGACAGTCGAGCTTGGCGAAAAGGGCTGAATGGTGATGAAAATGTTCAGGGGCGGCGAGCGCCCGCTTGCTCTTCGGCTTTCATCTCGTCGAGCAAAGAATCCAGCACTTCGAAGCGGGCCTCCCAGTGCTGACGGAACTGCTCGGTCCAGAGCATTGCTTCCTTGAGCGGCAAAGCGTTGAGGCGGCAGAGCTGCTGACGGCCGGATACGCGGCGACGAACGAGCTTTGCGCCCTCCAGCATGCGCACGTGCTTGGTAGCCGCCGGGAAGGTCATTTTGAGGGGCGCCGCGAGCTCACTCAGGTTGCGCTCGCCCAAGGTGAGCTGGCGGATGATCGCGCGGCGGGCGGGGTGCGCAAGAGCATGAAAAACCAGGTCTAGACGCGGGGATCGATCTAATACCATTTGGTTTACTATACCGATTGGTTTCACGATTGCAAGAGCGAGCTCGCTGGCGTCGAGCAGCGGACTCCCGCCTCCGCCGTGCGCCGGCGCGCAAATGCATAGGAACCCATAACAAATCGCGATGAGCGTCGGCCGCTGCGGCGATGTATCTTCTTCGCATGGGAAAGCCGAAGTTGGGGCGCTCGGGGGTTGCGCTATTGGGCGCTGGTTGCTTTTCGCTCGTGGCGTGCGGCGGATCCAGCGCGGGCAGCGCGACACAAGCCGCAGGCTCCGCGGGCAGCGAGGAGAGTGCAACGCACGGGGGTGAAGCCGGTTCGCCTGCCGCTAGTGGCTCGAATGCCAGTGCCGGCAGCGGCAGCACTGCGCAGGCTGGCAGCGGCAACATCGCCTCTGCTTCCGGCTCTTCAGGTTCGAACACGGTGCTGCCGGGCAGCGCGGGAGCGGCCAACGAGATCGACTTTTCTCACGGCTCACGTTTGCTGATTCCGCAGCGCAATTTCACTGGCGCACACCTCGGACCGACGGGGGATTTCAACGAGCTCAGCAGCGTCGAGAATATCGACGTGACCGTTTCGGTCGATCTGGTGGATGCGCCCACCTACCCGCGCCAGTTCGAAGCAGGGTTCGACATGCCCGGCCTGTTCACCATGGGTTGCCAACTCTGGATGGGGAAGTTCGAAGTCGGCTCGGTCGCGGTGAAGCAGGATGTGGGCGGAACTGGCGCGCACATGAAAATCGAACAGGTCGACGGGCACTACCTCTTGACTCACGATGGTCCGGGCACTCACCAAATCCGCGTCACGGGTACGTTCCTCGCCAACAACGGCACGAATGGAGGAATTTGCCACTCCTTGCCGCTGGGCGAGGTGGCGGTCCCCGTCGCATTCACCACGAACGTCAATATCCAGCGCATGGGCTCGGTCCAAACGGACACTTGGCGTTGTGGAACGTCGCCCGTCATGTTGTCCGGCCGCAACTATCCGGGAACCCAGATCCACTTCTTGAACGAGCAGGGCAAGATTATGCAGCCGGCCAACGTGTACAGCACGTACCCGCTGGATGTGCTGGTCGAGACCGAGAAGCCTGCACAGATTGTCGAGGCGGGTTCGGGTCTCTTTTACGATGGTCTGATCGTGACCGGTGAGCCCCAGAAGGTTCGCCTGAGCACCGCTTACGGTACGCTGCTCACGTATCAGTTGGTCGACGCTTCGTTCATCGATGGCTTGGAGGTGGAGTTTTCGTCGAGGTGGAGCCAAGACGTCAAATCCCCTCAATACCCGCTGGCAACGGACGTCACACCCGCCATCGCCAAAGGCAAGGTGCTCGTGGCAGAAGCCACACTGAAGGTCGCCGGAGTGAAGTTGTGCAGCCCGATCCTCGCGAATGACTTCGAGACCAACCTCTTGGCGCCGACTGTTTGCGACATGCAGCACGAAGTCGGTCCCGATCAGTACCCAGGCGTTCCGGGGTTTCTAGCCACGTTCGTCGACCCGAACGGAACTTGCGAACTCGAGCTTTCGGTGCCCGCTGCCAATGGTGGCAAGGGGTTGAACAAGCACCTCACCTCGGTGCTCGTACCAGTGAATCCCTGATTCGATCAGCGTCGGCCGTCCAACGGATCGATGGCGGGGGAGGCGACCGGGGGCACGGCGCCCTTCGGCTTCGCGCTACTCGCCTTGACCTTGAGCGACGCCTTCGCGTGGGGCGCGGCGGACGCAGAGGCCTCGGGAGCCGCCGAGACCACGGCAGCGGGGGGTGGCGCAGAGGGCGCAATCAACTGCGGTTCGACGGCGGGCGGCTTGGGCAGCGGCGCGCTGGGCTGTGCAGCGGCTGCGACCGGCGCGTCGGGGGGATGCTCTGCTCCCGATTCGACGGTTGGACCCTTGTGCGTCAAGAACAGCAGCACCCCCCCGAGCAGCACGCCGAGCAAGCACAACGCCACGACCAGCGGGGTACGTGATTTCTTGGCTTCGGTCGAAGCGCCGAAGTTGGTGTTGGTGCCGGAGCCCGCGGGCACCGAGACCGCGGCTACGATGGCAGGCGGTGCGCTCGCGAAGCCTGCGGCGCCGAGCACGCGTGAGATGCGCTCTGCGGAGCGCTGCGCCGCCGCTTGGCCAAAGGGCGCGAGTGCGTACGCGAGCTCGGCCACCGTGCTCCAGCGCTGCTCGCGATTCTTCTCCAAGCAACGCAGCACCACCTGCTGCAATGCGGGTGGCAAATCCGGCCGCAAATCATGAAGCGGACGCGGCGGATCTTGCAAAATCATGCCGCACAGTTGGGGCATGGTTTCGGCTTCGAAGGGCACGCGCCCGGTCAGGCTCTCGTACAGGATCACGCCCAGCGCCCAGATGTCCGTGCGCATGTCCACGTTGCGTGACGAGCTCATTTGCTCCGGGGACATGTACAGCGGCGAGCCCATGACCGTACTGGTCTTGGTCATCCCGAATTCGGGCGGCGCGCCGGGCACGGTCACCTTCGAAATACCGAAATCCAACACCTTGATGCAAGGGCTGCCATCGACCCGACGGGTGACGAACAAATTCGCGGGCTTGAGATCGCGGTGCACGATACCGAGCGCGTGCGCTTCGGCGATCGCTTCACACGCCTGCAACAAGAACTCGATCGCCTCTGGTACGGCCATGGCGCCGTTGCGACGCACCCACGAGGCGAGGTCTTCGCCGTGCAGGTATTCCATGACCATGTATGGCGAGCCGCTCTCCAAGGTGCCGACGTCCGAAACCCGCGCCACGTGCTCGCTCTTGATCTTGACCGCCGCGCGGGCCTCGCGCGCGAAACGTTCCACCGCCTCTGGATTGGCGAGCGCGTCTGGCAGCAGAAACTTGAGCGCCACCCGCTCGTCGAGCTGCAAATGGGTCGCCGCCACGACGATGCCCATGCCGCCCTGGCCGAGCACGCGCTCAATCCGGAACTTTCCAGCCAGAATCTGGCCTTCGTGAACCTCGTTCGACATTCTCGTGCTGGTCTCGCTAGCTCTTAGGGCTTAGCAGAGCGGCGCGCCGCCTGGTAGTGTCCCCGCGGAGCAACCGGTGAGCGTAGACCCTATTCACCTCGTAGATGTCCCTTTTTTGGCACTTCTGGACGAAGAGCAGCGCGGGCTTTTGGCCGCGCGGCTCGATACGATCCATGAGCCCGCCGGAAAGTCGATGTTCGTTTATGGCGATCCGGGGGATTCCGCATACATCGTGCGCAAGGGCAGCGTGGAGATTTACTCCAAGAACGACACCGGTGAGCGGATCGTGCTGGAGACCTGCCGCGCGGGCGATTTTTTCGGCGAGATCTCCCTGCTGGACGGCGGTCCACGAACCGCCTCGGCCGTGGTCGTCGAAGATCTGGAAGCAATTCTCGTGGACCGCGGCGATCTCGAGGAATTTTTACGGATCTGCCCCGCGGCGGCCATCAACTTGCTCGCTGCCAGCGGGCGGCGCATCCGCGAAACGGCCAAGCTGCTCCGTCACAGCGTATCGCGCGACATCAACGAAGACATCGAGGACAAGCGCACTCGCGTGATGAAGGTCGCTGACTGGATCTCCGAATTCAGCGGCAGCTTGGAGTTCCTATTCATTCACCTGGGTCTGTTCTTCGTGTGGATCGTGCTCAACGTAGGCCCGCTCGCGCGCACTTCGTTCGGCAATTTCGATCCCTTCCCGTTCGGCCTGTTGACGATGGTCGTCTCGCTCGAAGCCATCATCTTGTCGGTGTTCGTGCTGCTCAGCCAAAACCGTCAGGTCGCGCGCGACCGCGTGCGCAATGACATCGAGTACCACGTGAACCTGAAGGCCGAACTCGAGATCGGCCACCTGCACGAGAAGGTCGACCACTTCCACCAAGAGGTGATGCGCCGCTTGTCCGTGCTCGAAAAGGCCTCTCTGCCTCCAACACGACCCTGAGCTTCGCTCTCGCTCGATTCAGCAATGGAAAGGGAAGAATGTTCGTGTCGAAACACCGCACACTAGGGTTGGGCTGTGCCGGGCTACTGTTGCTGGCTACAGCGTGCGCCAGTGCTCCACCGCTCGAAGCGACTCGACCCGAGCCGCCGACCCCTCTTTCCGCGCCCGCGCCGACCGCGACCGCGCCGGCCGTTCCACTCGCCGCCAAGCCCGCCGATCGGCTGCCTTCGTGGAAAGAGGGCCCCACGAAACAGGCCATCCTCTCTTTCGTCGCGCGAGTGACGACACCGGGCCCAGATTTCGTTGCGGTGCCCGAGCGTATCGCGACTTTCGACAACGACGGGACGCTCTGGACCGAGCAGCCCATGTATATCCAACTCGCCTTCACGCTGGATCGAGTGCGCGAGCTGGCACCGCAGCACCCCGAGTGGAAAGCGAAAGACCCGTTCAAGTCGGTGTTGGCCGGAAACTTGGCGGGCGCCTTGGCCGGCGGTGAGAAGAGCCTGGTGCCCCTGCTCGTCGCCACCCACACGGGAATGACGACCGCCGAATTCGAACAGGTCGTCAAAGCTTGGTTCGCGACCGCGAAGCATCCGAAGTTCGGTCGGCCCTACGCCGAATGCGTCTACCAACCGATGCTCGAGGTGCTCTCGCTTCTGCGCGAAAATGGCTTCAAGACGTTCATCGTCTCGGGCGGCGGCATCGACTTCATGCGCCCCGTCACCGAGCAACTCTACGGCATTCCGCCCGAACAAGTGGTGGGCTCGACGGGCAAGCTGAAGTTCGAGCTGCGCGATGGCAAGCCGGTGCTCGTGCGCGAGGCCGGGATCGACTTCGTCAATGACGTCGAGGGCAAACCAGTGGGCATTCAGCGGCACATCGGACGCCGCCCAATCGCCGCTTTCGGCAACTCCGACGGCGATCAGCAAATGCTGGAATGGACCGCGGCGGGCTCGGGAGCGCGCCTGATGCTGCTCGTGCATCACACGGACGCCGAACGAGAGGTCGCCTACGATCGAAAATCTTCGATCGGTAAATTGGACGCTGCGCTCGATGAAGCCAAGACCAAAGGCTGGCTAGTCGCGAGCATGAAGGATGACTGGCTGACCATCTTCCCCGCTCCACACCCGAGCGCCGCAGTTCCTCCCCGGTAACACCGCCATCGCCCGCGGTCCGGGTGACTTTGCCCCCCAAGTTGTCTATGAAAGTGCCCATGGCGTTGGGCGACGTGCAGGGACTTCGCGCGGCAGTGGGCGCACGCATCGTAGGGCAGGCGGAGGTCATCGATCTCTTGATCCTGGCGCTGCTCTCCGATGGGCACGCACTGCTCGAGGGGCTGCCCGGTTTGGCGAAGACGAGGGCCGTGAAGGCGCTCGCCAAGGCGCTGGGTACGGATCTGCATCGCGTACAATTTACGCCGGATTTGCTGCCCTCGGACGTGACCGGCTCGGTCGTGTATCACTCGGACGAAAAGGGCGGGCGCTTTCGCTTCGAACCAGGCCCGATCTTCGGCAACGTCGTCTTGATCGACGAGATCAATCGCGCACCGGCCAAGGTGCAATCGGCGCTGCTCGAGGCCATGGAGGAGCGGCAGGTCACGATCGCGGGAGAGACGCATCCGCTGCCAAAGCCGTTCTTCGTGCTGGCGACGCAGAATCCGATCGAGCAAGAGGGGACGTACCCACTGCCCGAAGCGCAGCTCGATCGGTTCTTGCTGCACATCCGCGTAGGCTACCCGGATGCGGAAGCCGAACTCGCAATCGTGCGCATGGTGCGCAACGAAGAGCAGCAAGAGGCGCCGACTACCCCGGTGCCTATCGAGCTCATTACCGAAGCGCGGCAGGCCGTCAGCAGCACCGTGAAGGTTTCGGAGACGGTCGAGCGCTACATTGTCGCGCTCGTCACGGCTACGCGAAATCCCAGCGCAATCGACGCCGAGCTCGGCAAGCAGATCGAAGTCGGAGCTTCCCCGCGTGCGTCGCTCGCGCTGGACAAGGTGTCGCGAGCGCGCGCCTGGCTCGCTGGCCGTGATTTCGTGACCGCCGACGACGTGCGGGCGGTCGCCAGCGCCGTCTTACGCCATCGCTTGGTGCTGGCTTACGACGCGAAGGCCAAAGGCGTCAGCGCCGACCGAGTGGTCGCTCGTTTGCTCGAGGTGGTCGCGGTCGGAGGCTGAGCCGATGAAGAGGGAGGACCGCATTCGCGAAGAAGGCGTGTATGTCGAGCTCGACGAGCTCGTCGCGCTGCGCCACGTCGCGCGTCACACCACTCTCCTCCCCCGCCAACCCGTCAACAGCCTGCTCGCCGGGCGCCGCGCGTCGAAGCTACGCGGCCGAGGTCTGGATTTCGACGAACTGCGCGCCTACGTCGCGGGGGACGACGTTCGGCGCATCGATTGGCGCGTGACCGCTCGCATGGGCAAGCCCTATGTTCGAAGCTACAAGGAGGAACGCGATCGCCCGGTGCTGCACGTGGTCGATCAGCGGCGGGGCATGTTCTTCGGTAGCCAGCTCGCGTTCAAATCAGTCGTCGCTGCGCGGCTCGCGGCGCTCGTGGCGTGGCGCGTTTCAGCGGTTGGCGATCGGGTCGGCGCGCTGGTCGTCGGCGAAACCGAACAGTGGTCGCTGCGGCCAGCGCGCTCCGAGGCGAATGTGTTTCGATTGCTCGAGATGCTGGTGCAAGCGGGTCGCGCGCTACCGTCAGCGAAGACAGCGGAAGGTGACGTCTTCGGAGCGGCACTCGCGCAGCTCTTGCAGGTGGCACCGCACGATGCGCTGGTCGTTTTGATCTCGGATTTGCGCGGGGTTTCGCCGGATGCGGCCGCGACGCTCGCCAACGTTCGGCGTCACAACGATCTGCTCGTAGCTTGGGTCGTCGATCCGTTGGAGTCAGCACTGCCCGACGTCGGCCTCGCCGGCGTGACGGACGGTGAGAGTCAGATCTCGCTGCCGACCTCAGACCAAAAGCTACGGCGAGATTTTTCAAAGGCTTTTGCTGGCGATCGCCAACGCGTCGCTGAGCTGTGTGCGCGTTCGGGCGCCCCGTACTTCGAACTTCGCACAGACCGGCCGTTGCTCGAACAAGTGCAAGAAACGTTCGGCGGGCAGCGCTTGGCGGTGGGCAGGCCCGCGTGACACCGGTCGTTCCTCCGTATCGGCGCGGAGGCGGCTTTGGGTCGCTCGGCGTTCGCTTTCGTGAAGTCGTCGACCCACCTGCGCTAGCCCTTCGGCCTGAAACGCTCGGCGCTTGGCTCACGCTCGGCCTGCTCGTGGCGGCGATCGCCGCGGCGATCGGTTGGCTCAGCTATCGCTATTGGCGTCGACGTTACCGCCGAGCCGCAGAACGAGAGCTGCTGCTCCTGCAGGCGGCGTTCAACGCGCAACACGAGCCTCTAGCGGCGCTCGAAGCGGTCCCCGCTGTGATCAAGCGCTGCGCACTGCACGGCTTTGCGCGCGAAAAAGTGGCGCCGCTGAGCGCCGAGCGCTGGGTCGCATTTCTCTCGACGACGAGCCGCACGGGCTTCGCGAGCGCCGCGGGGAGTGCTCTGGTGACGATCGCGACGCGCGGGGCCAGCGCAGTGACGGCCGAGGAAGCGGCGCAGTTGTTCGGCGCCGCTCGCACCTGGATTCGGGGGCACCATGCCGACTTTTGATTGGCCCTGGGCCTTTCTGCTCTTGCCCCTGCCCTACTTCGTGAACCGCTACCTACGCCCGTTCGAAGCAGCAGAGCGCGCGCTCAATGTCCCATTCATGCCCAGGCTGAGGTCGCTGCTCGGTGATCGAGCGGCGCGCAGAGCGCGCACTCGCTCGAAGTTGCAGCTCACAGGGCTGAGCCTGATTTGGCTGCTGACGGTGGTCGCGCTCGCCCGGCCGATGCAGCTCGGGGCCCGCGTCGACCGCCAAACTGCGGCGCGCGATCTGCTGCTGCTAGTG
>Ga0247758_1000560_pt1 | contig 32661 bp, 34 predicted proteins | sample UWRJL156409C4_FD_180950 | JGI IMG/M metagenome (GOLD analysis project Ga0247758, IMG submission 180950) | Plant litter microbial communities from Arlington Agricultural Research Station in Wisconsin, United States - UWRJ-L156-409C-4 | ecosystem: Environmental > Terrestrial > Plant litter >... | reverse complement strand
TGTGCGATGTACTGTCCGTACCCCAAAGTGAATTGCGGCCGGCTCGTTGGTTGGTTGCGGTGGGAGGGCGGGGAGTTTTTCGCGAGCAAAAACCACGAAAAAGTCCAGAATCGGGGTCACTTGATTATTTGTAGGTTGGACTGTCGGTTTGGGACAAGTCGCGCCAGCCCAAAGCTTTCCTCCACGGCTCGCTTCTTCCAAGACGCCACTTGCAGGGATGAAGCTAAGCTTTGCAGGGCTTGATCCAATCAACAGCGGGAAGGCCCACACACTGGACAGGGATAAAGCTATCCCAGCTTTTGCTATGGAGGGGCAGCTCTGATGAGAGGGAGAGACTCTCGCATACACCTCTAACTGCTCCAACGGGCCTGGACGGGGCTGAAAATCGCAAGAAAAGCAAACCGCCTTCATCTGTGCGTGATCCAACTGTTCGAAAGAGGCTGTTTTAGGGGCAGAGATGACCGCGTCACCCGTCTGTTCCGCCCATTCACGGTGCCCCAATCAAAGGAACCAGCTGCCTGTTGGTTCCCGGCCAATCACGAATCAGCCAGCCGCAAATTTCTCTGAATCTGATGCCTGAGGCAATTAATTATAGCCACACCGCCTGCCTACTTGCCGTCTGGTGTGGATGCGATGACTCATCCCAAGTGCCAAGGGAGAAGCGGTCACATGCGGAGTCACGGGGTCCGCCAGCATGGCCCATCACGTGATCCGAATGTCTTGTTTCCCTTTGGCCGCACGGACCAAGAGGACGGGTCCACTAGGAGAGAAATGTGGGGGAGCATGGTCTGAATTGCGAAAAAAAAGTTCATGAAATTTTTCTGTAGCTGCCTTTGGATCCCAGGTTGTGATCAAAACGGTGCACATAATCCTCCCGCATCATTGAAGTTTGCGATACCCTCTCGGCCTACCTCTGTTAGGTCAAAGTACTGTACCGGACTACAAAGAGGCGTGCAATTGGCAAACCCTCGGCAAGTCTAGCAGGACTTCGTCCGGTTCTGACTGCCGCGCCTTTGCGGATCTTGCTTCACGCGACACCCTCATTCCTCCCACCCAGACCGCAAGCATGTCTGCCAAGCGGAAATCCCTGACCTCGGTCGCAAGGCCAGTGATGAAGCAGAGCCCCAAAGTTTCTATCAAATCCAGGATCGATGAGACGAAAACAGTGGTGTCGTCGGGGCTCACATCGAAGCCGGCGTCGAAGCGGGAACAGCAGCTTGAGATCGCAAGCGACTTTTCCGGCGTTTCCGACAATGAGGAGCAGGACAGCGAGGACGAGAAGCAGGGCAAGACACCAAAGTCCAAATCCGCGGGGCGCGACGCCAGCAAGCAAAAAGCCGACGAGGATGCCGCCGTTGACACCGAGATGACATCCCCCAAACCGGACGACGCACAGGACCAGGGTGATGCCTCCGACGGCGAGCCGACATCCCCCACATTTGGTGACCTTGTCCGCGGGGCCTCGACTATCGACGTATCTTCGGCTCTCGCCGCTCAAGCCTCTACTGCCGTGGCTCGGACTGGTGCCCAGTCACGGTTCGTGGCGCCCGTCACTTCCACCTCGCTCGGCACAGTACTTAACCAGGCTCTCAAGAGCGACGATCGCGATCTCCTCGAGTCCTGCCTGCAGGTCAACGATGTCAACATAATACAGAATACCATCAACCGCATGGACTCGGCACTGGCCGGTGTCCTACTCTCCAAGCTTGCCGACCGCATGCACCGTCGACCAGGTCGCGCATTCGGATTGATGAAGTGGATGCAATGGACGCTGATAGCGCATGGCGGTACTCTCGTCGCCCAGCCCGGCGTCGTAAATCAGTTGAGCAAGCTCAGCGGTGTCCTGGAGGAGCGGTCCCGGGGTCTCAACAGCCTCCTGGCTCTCAAGGGAAAACTAGACATGCTAGATGCGCAAATGCAGCTGAGGAAAGCCATCAAGAACGCCAAATCGGACGGTTCGGGCGACGATGACGACGAGTCGGAGGATGTCGACGAACCGGGTGTTGTGTACGTCGAAGGACAGGAGGACCAGCCTAAGGCGCTCACCAACGGATCTGCCGCGACAAGGAGTGGCGGTGTTGATGACGATGACTTCCCTGTGGCGAACGGTTTCGGCGATGACTCGGAAGAGGACTCAGACGAGGAGGACGAGGACGATGTGGCCGAGGATCTGGCGGAGATTGAGTCCATGGACGAGGATGAGGCCGACCTTGACGACATCGAGGATGAATCTGGTGAAGATGATGAGGATGATGACGACGAAGTTTCAGCACCACCCGCGAAGCTACAAAAGGTGTCTTCGAAGTTTGGGAAGAGGAAGTAGGGTATAGACTCAAAAGAACACTGCATTGGGTGCATTATCACTGGGACTATGGGTATCGTGCTTAGCGATAGTGAGTGATCAAGGCGATGTGCCACACCGACGTGCTCTTCATGTATTTCCGTGCCCATCGTGAAAACGTTTCTGATGAACTCCAGCCATGGGGACGTAGCTCAAATGAGCGGAAACCCTCTGAGCGAACCGACTCCAGAGTAACACGATGAGAAGATACAAATACTATTGTATACAAAACCAATCCAGCCCCGCAATGCTATGCTCTAACCTAGAAGTAATGATATGTATATGTAACCTGTAATGTCTTATAACACCCAGATCCCAATCCAATTGTTTGTGTACCCCCTGGTCCAGTCTATTGAAAGAGGATCTCAGTCTCTCCAAAAAAAAAAAAAAAAAGCTCACACAAGATCCAAATTCGGAATGCTTTTGTCTCAGGGCATGACGCTCTGGCGCCATCGCTCTACCATATCCGTGCCTGGAGCGCCAACGGGCATTGGCGCGCCATATGCACCATATGCCACCCCAGATGGATTCATATTCATATTCGCGTTCATTGGCACGCCGTAAGCACCTCCCGCCGGTATGGTACTCATCCTCTGTGGTTGGGGTACCATGGTCGGATCAGCATACCCTAAGCCGTAGCTACCGGTTCCAACTGTTCCCCCCACGCCGTCATTAAACGCGCCATTCATATAGCCGCCGTTTCTCGCTCCGGTATTGGTTGTCGGCAGCGTTGTTGGCATCTGCGCCCGCAGGGCTGCCATCTTGGCGTCCATCTCCTGCTGGGCTCTCGCTAGCTCTGCTTCGCGCTTTAGTCGCTCTGCCTCACGCGGGTCCATCATGCCTTGCGGTGCTGCGCGTGGGTGGGCACCAAGAACATCCGCCATTGATAACCGCCGTGATTGGACGGGGCGAATGGCGTTGATCCCAAGCGACGACATGGGGGTCGCGGAGCGCACACCAGTCGCGAACTCACGATCTCGTGCCTCGCGCTCGGCCTGCAGTCGGCGGCGACGCTGGCCAAGCGTCTCTTCCTCCTCCGGCACGCCGTCCGCCGTGGTGGGTGGCGGGGTGTTCTCCTTCCCATTTGCAGCGAGACCATTGATGGCCTTACTCTTGCCCTTGGAGTCTAACGAGGTCGGGCGCTGCTCGTCGTCTCCGCCAAATTGGCTGAGCAACTCTGCTGAGAACATGCCGCTTACGGGACGCGCACGGGGAAGTGGGTTCTCAGCAGCCAGACGAGCCTTGCGCTCCGCGAGGGTCTCGCCTTCGAATTCGCCCTCTTCATCAGCAACAGTTGGAATCTCACCTGCCACAGAGCCCGGACCAGGGGATGGCAGGGGAAGAGCGAGGCGTGACTGGGAACGGAGGCCCATCGCTCCGTAAGGGGATGGGTGCAGCTGGCTGATGCGTTGGTGCATCACGTCGAGGGTTGGTGGAATTAGGCCACTCTGGTTGCCTTGCAAGCGATCACGGCGGCGGCTCAAAGGCTCGTTTTCTTCTAGCTCGCGACGCTCCATTAGACCAAGGGGCCGATGAATTTCGTTCATCACAGCACTAATGTCCATAGTTGATCCGTTCATACCGTTTGCCTTTGCGACGTAGAGCATGCCAAGCGGGACTTCGTCGTCGTCTAGATCCTCGTTATGGTCGGGGTTGGCATTCGGATCCTCCCAAGCCAGGTTGATTCGCTTGCCGTGCCGGGCTTTGCGCTGTACTTCGGCGACGGCATCCAATTCGAGCAACGTGCTGTGCATTCCATTGGGGTAGGCCTGGGTGATATTGCGAGTTCGTAGTTTATTCTGTTGCTTCCGCAGTTGCAGCTCTGCCAGGAGAGTAGTGGGTGGGCCCTGGTAAAGCTCGTCTTCCTCCCCGTCTTCTTCTTCCGCCTCTTCATCTTCCTCATCGCTTCGCTCATCGGCGTCCGGCGCAAGCTCGTCCGGTGATAGAGGCTCGCGTCTGGTGCGGCCCCCTCCCTCTTCGTCGTTGCCTAGACGGACATTCGTCCACTCATCGTCGCTGTCGCCGTCTTCAGCCTGTCTGCGCCGGCCTCCCAGCAAGGAAAAGTGGCTAGCCCGCTTCTTAGGCGACACAGGCGGCTGGAGATCAGCAGTCGACTTGGTCATCGTGTGCGACTTGCGGAGGTTGGCTACCTTCTTCTTTTTCTTCTCCGTCCCGTATACCTCAGAACCGAGCTTCCCAGCAAAGACGTGGTCAGTAAACGCGCTGACGGGTGCGGAAGCGGAGGCATCGAGTATGCTATCAAGGGTGGCCATTGCTGAGCCTCCCTTTATTTCAACCTTCGGCGTAGTAGAGGGGAGCTCGAAGAATGCACTTGCGCGCAGTTGTGGAGGCAAGCCCTCCAATAACGTGCCACGGGTTTTCCGCTTGTCTTCCGCGTCAGTCAAGCGTTGAGGACGGCGAATTTCCCGCCCTGCTACAGCCTCTGTTGTTATCGGTGCTGTTGCTGTGGCCTGCTCCGCGTAAGGATGGATTGTGCTTGTCTCAGACACCTGTCTCGAATGTTGTGGCCGTGATAAGACGCGGTCCTCTCCCTGCGCCCCGGCCCCCTGCGGCGCTTGATCAAGGTTTGGGGGCGCAGAACCGAGGTTATCACCCATCAACTCCGTCATGAATGGCAGGTTGTCACGGCTTCCCCGCATATCCGCCATTGGATCGGGCAGCCAAACACGCGACTCTCGAGACTCCTGCGCCATAGCATCGACAACAAGCTGGGAACGACGCATATTCCGGGCGGCGGCCTTGGGTCGTTTGGATAGCTTTGGGGGGAGGTTAAGCATCGCAGGTACAGGTGCCGGATAGAACAGCATCTGCTGTCCGGTAGAAAGGTCAAAGTACGACTTCGGGCGCGGCACTGCGGGTGGACGAGGCTTGGCAGTCTCTTGAGGGATATGAGGCTCGGGAGGAGGAGGGAAGTCATGTATTTCCGGGACACAGTGGACGCCATCGAAATCTCCAAATTCTGTCTGAGCCTGCTGGTAAGTCGCGTTGGACCCGGATGTCGTTGGCCTGTCATCGCCGAAGCCACTATACACATGGTCTTGATACAGGGGATGCGATCCTGGTTCATGGATTTGCAGTCGTGGAGAAGACAGGTCCTCGTACCTGTGGCGGTCCAACATAGGCTGGAGCGGATTGATGTGATCTTCGTCGTCATCATCATCCGCAAACTGAGCCTCAATGTGCTGGTAGGCGCTTGCCCGGATCGTCTCGTCATCGTCGAGCTCTCTCCCAGCATGTACCGCACGGTCCGCCTCGTCAAAGGCCTCCTTGGTCAGACCGGTTGGCTCATTCAGCACGGCAGTCTGGACGTAGGAGAGATTGCTCCTGGTACTGCGAGTAGAGATCTTGCCGGCCCCATTGCGGGACAGGAACGGGAAGTCCTCCCCATTCCCGACCTCTTGGGATATCCCAGAAGACTCAGCAAAGTCGGTATTCTCAGCACCGAAGGGTGCCTCGACGGAGCCCGTCTTGCTTCCGGACCGCAGACGGGCCGAGGCGCCGGACATCGAAGGGTGCGGGCTCATGACGTAGCCTGCTGGCGAATAGCCTCCCAACCGCGCGGCGGTGTTCAGATCGACAATCGAACTCTGTCTGCTGATGACAGACAACAGAGCCTGCCCACGCACCGAACCGGCGTCAGAAACCGAGATTTTCCTGTCTCTGGCAGTGCTGTTCGTACGGAGGATAGACGACCGACGGCTATCACTGCGTTTGAGCTCGGCGTGTTCTTCGCGGATAGCCTCCTCGATGGAACTGGTCATAGACAGACGCTCGGCTGTGGCCTCGAGGGCGGCTATGTTGCCCAAGCAGGCGCCCGACCGCGATCGTTTGTTCGGATCCGGTGTCGGGTGTTGCAGGTTCAGACTGGCGGCGGACGAGGTGCGGACAATCGACGGATGGCTCGATTCGGGGAGCACCGCAAGCCGGGGTGTCTGAGGAGGAGAATTCACTGGTGTGGGTCGGACCAGCGTGGCTCCGGCGGTGCCACTCGGCGGAGGGGAGTCGGCAGCGCTGAGCGATCTTGCACCGTCGGGGGTTGCCGTGATCGATGTTGGAACCGACACTTTGGGGCAAAGTCTGCCGTTTTCGTCAATATTTTGGGCAGCAGCAGCAGTGGGCTTCTTCGGGGGTGCAGCGTCGGCGGTTGCAGCAGCAGCAGATCGACCGGCGGTTGCAGCGTCTCTGAATTGTCGCGGGGGCGAATGCGACGGCGACGGTGATAACGACAGCGAAGGAGAAGCCGTTGACGGAGGCGACACAAGGCCTTGATTGAGTGGATTGCGAAAGCGTTGGCCGTTGGCAGTGACGCCAGTGTTTTTAGTCGAGATGAGATCGTATCCGTTTCCCGCCCTGGCCGAGTGCAGGGCTTCGAACGATTGGACGACGGTGCTGACAACGCTGGCGCCGCGCCCTGTTGTGGCCGCTGGGGTCGCCGCAACTTGGACCAGGGCCGTGTTGCCACCAGGCCTTCGGCCAAAAAGGCTGCCAGCGCTCATCCTCCAATGTTTTTCAGCTCTCGTTGCATGCAACAAGCCCGTTTTCTCCAACTCCTTGGCCCTGGCCCCGTCGTCGTCTTCGGCCGTGTCCGAGAAGCAAAAGTCGCTGCCGTCCATCGAGAGCGGCGTGAAGGTCTGCTCGGCCAGCGTCAGGTAATTCGAGGGCGTCGGCGACGGCAGCGGCGAGGCCATGCCGACGGTCGACATATTTGTGGACGGACAGCTGGAGCCCGAGACCGAGGTCGAGGCTGGCGACAGCAATGGGGAGACGACCCCCTCATCTTGACGCTCCAGCCTGCCGTCATCACATGGGCCCAGCAAGGGCCTGTACCTCACCGCCATGCAGAATGCCTCCAGTTGGCCTCCGTCGCTGGCATCAAGTCGTCGGCGCCGCGCTACGATGTTAGGTGCCGTCTAGCGCGACGTGCTATGTGCGTTTCGGCTTGCGGTGCTGCGGGCAACGCATCGGGCAGCGTGCGGAGGGAAAGTCCAGCTGCGGTGCCGAGCGGTGGCTCCGTGTTGTTTGTTGCTGCCAACGCAGGGAGGGCGCGAGTCATCTGTGTATCCCAGGTCGGTGTGTTCCGGCGCAAGGTTGGGGCACACAGACAGAGAGACGGAGATAGTGGAAACCTAGCGGAACCTGGCACCGGGCCGAGCATGAAGGATACTGGACGTCTACTAATACTCGTGGACGTCAGGAACAACCGTGGGGTAACTGAGATCCCGGCAGAAGTATGAATGTCAATCAAGCCAGCTGATAGGGCCAGCAGCTTGCGAGGGGGCCAAGACAAAATTATTGTCCGTCCCGATGTCCACGATGGGCGGAGGGCTGAATGGGAAGCTGCCAGGGAGCGGGCGATAAACGACCAGAACCAGGCGCAGCAGACGCTGGAATTGGCCAGGTGCTGGCGGCGCAATAGGCTTATTTGTTTTAATCTCTGATATCGCTGCCATCCCGGCTCGCGCTTCCAACATAACTGCAGGGCTGCCACTTGGGCCCGGGTGAATGTTTGACGTGTGGGACGGGGTTGCACAGGGGAACGCTCTGTCCAACGCCCAAGCTTCTAACTTCCACCTGGCTTATCTCGACCGAGACCTGCAGTACAACGACGATCCCTCTACTGTGCGCCGCGCGCGAGACGCAGAGTCTCGTGTGATGGTGACAGGGTGAGACGAGACGCCCAAATCTTTGTTCTTTTCGGCCCCTTCCATCTCTGCGATCCAACGTTATCTGCGTGGGGTGGCTTCGTCCGTACTCTGTCCCGAAGAGCGCCCTGAGACTTGGGATTTCAGCTGCCCGGCCCTCGGCCACCTAGCTCGTGGCTCCTTGCTGTGGCCCTCAGCAAGGGGCCTATCTGAACCTGGGGATGCCCCTGCAACAAGACGTCGCCGACCAAGGAACGCGGCAGACGGTCAAAACTTGTTTATCACACAGCGCAAATCGACTCCACCGAGTCCGCCTGGAAAACGGGTTGACGGCTCGCTCGGCGGATTTGCAGGCGCTCTGGCGAGAAGTTATTTAAAGTTTGACCAAAGCCGTTCGACGGTGAGGTACCAAGGTACCTTTGGCGGTCAGGAACACCACTGGCCTTATCGGACCGCACCCTGCATGTGGCTGCTTTTGAGGCTGCGATACGGACGGGCAAGAAAAAAAAAAGATCACCGAACATGGGTGTCGGCGCTCGGGTCCCAGAGCCTCGACGCTTTGGTCGAATCGATATGCCAGGTCAAGGAACGAATCGGCAGTCGGACGAAGGAAAGGAACACGGCTCGTGTTGGATCGTGAGTCTTCGGCAATGCTGCAATTGCACGGCACAGCTTCGGCAGGCATTCCAGTGACCATCGAAGTCGACGGCGGGCGCTTGACAGTCTCCGTCTGTCGCATTTCGACGGCATTGTCTGTGCGCCTCACCCGTCAAACCAGCCGCAAACGATGCCGGGCACGCAGGGTGCGCAAAGCCTCATCGTCATTCGGCACGCGACCGCCAGGAATTCCCGGATGGATCGGAGTCTTCACTGGGCCCCCTGCGTCGTGGCACCGAGGGACGATTCAGTTGCCAATGGAAACTCACACCCCTTTCTTTGCCAGTCTGCGCTTTCGCTTCCGCCGCTGCTCGTCATTCCGTCATGCCTACCACAGAACATTAGAATCTGGAGGAACCCCTTCTTGTTCCCCGGATTACGAACTTCCCTCCAGAGGACGTGCGTGCTCCCCAGAAAGGACGCGTCAGTTTTGACAGTCATCAGTCGCATCCCAAGTGTCTCATGTCGCACGCCGGTTTCAATTGCGCACATCGAGTTGTCATGGCCGTTGCGATCCCTCGAGTCCGCATTTGGTGGAGTGGGGCGGGGGGGGAGGGGCAGTGCTTTGGGACAGGCGCACTACGATTGGCGGTTGATGATCAGATGATAAGTTCGAAGGCCCTTCGCCACGGCACATAGAGTATTGTCTGCCGGCACCACACTCTGTCCACCGAGGTGACCGCATCAACCCGCTGCACTCATGGGGCACCACACACGTTGGATCCAACAATCAGATGCAGCCATTCTCCGCAGACATGAAAGATCAGCGGCCCTTGTCAGTCAACCAACAGTCAGCCCAGGCCAGGGTTAGGGTCATTGATCTGACACGGCATCTGCCTCGCAACAACTGCGTGCATTTACCCTTTGGCGTCAACGGCCTCGCGTGCGATGAACCAAGACCTCCCATTCTTATGCGGTGCGGACCGAGTACGGAACGACTGGCTCGACGTGCCATCGAGCAGCGAACGCCAAGATGGAATGGGACGAACAGGCCAGCACGACATGTTTACTCAACGCACGCAGTGCCAGGCCAAGTATTGGCGGGCATGTGCAGGCATATTTGTCCAGAATTCGTACGAGTGACATCTCCAACAGCCCCCAACCGTCCCGCTGGGTCGCCAAGATGCCTTGTTACTTCGCTCGTGGAAAACCGCGCGGTTAAAACGGTAAGTGCTATGTGCGCGTCCAACGTCCCTGTCTCTCGTCCGGGCGTAACGGCACCTGCCTGCTAGTCAGGGGACTCTAATATCGTGGCGGCCGGCCCGGTTAGCACCCAAGATCCACTGTGGACCTGGGCACTATATGGTGATTAAGGCAGACTTCACTACTGCGGCACTGTCACATCTGCCCGGTTCTCGTTCGGTTGCTCATCACGCCAATAGTTGCTTGGTGGGACGGAGGAAATGAATTGTCTTGGACAGCTGTCAATACGATGTCAGACAAGTCTGCGATGCGACGATGCTACTAAGCTGGCGTGGTAAAGGCGTATTTGTGACCTGCGTCCCAGTCGAGTATTGACAGAACGAGTGCGACGAGGCACGAGGGGCACAGCAGCTGCAGCTGCAGCAACGGTTAAAGGGCCGTCCTTGGCATTCGAGCCGCTGGAAGTAGGAGCCATGATGATAACTTTCAGCGCTATTACTCTAAGTACTTCTCGCAACAGCCCGCGTCTAAGCACCGGTTTCTGCCTCGGGACGGAGGGCAGCATGGTCTTTGTTTTCAAACAGGCGGGGCATTGCTTTCTTCGCCGACTGGCTCTTTCAACCATCAATATCTTGGTAGACGCTTAATACCCAGAAACGTTCCCCTCGGTGGCGAATAACACTGTGCCCGCTACGACAATACGTTGGTTGGCGCGCAGGGTCCGCAGGGGCAATGGGGGAAAGAATGGAATCTTGATTTCGTGCGAAAAAGGATCATTGCAAACCTAACACGGAGAGCGCATCACTGACATGGACCATAAAGCAAGCATGTACTAAGTCCAGACAGCGTAGGATGCCTTCGGCCGCATATGCAATAGCCGCCTCGTAAATCTAATTTATCTTTCAGTTACGCTTTCAACCTTCTTTCTTGGTTGTGACTTTCTGTACTTTTGTCGACGCCTCTGTTGGCCGTGTTGGCAATGTACACGGGGGTTTATCGACGGCACCCAGCCCATGTGCTCTGTGCCCGGCCAGTGCCTCGGCCCCACGATTGTCATAGCGAATGTAGCCAACCCTCTTTATCCTGCTAGGTCTCATCAGGGGTTTCTGTGCTGGCTTTTCGATGAAACCGCGGGCGAAGTCTTGCCTTGAGGTTTAGCCGTATATGTGTCCGAGTTCGCGAGCGATACTGACGTCGCTGTTGATATGTGAGAGGGGAGGGTCAGCGATATCCTGGGGGCAGGATAAGCAGCTGGAATACATACCCCTCTGGAGTTCACCGGTGCTTTCGCAAGGTTCAACTTCTTCAGCTGTATCTACGATAGCTTGCTTGGTATAGCTCTTTGACTTCGTTTGTGCGCTCTGTTAGGAGCTCACTCAGGAGTTCCCTCCTCTCTTCGACCCCAACTGGCGCTGTCCCCTCGTAGTGTCTGACGGGCCCAATCAGCCCAGGCTTGTCAGGTCTAATGGGGATATTGCCCAGTTGGTAACAGCTCTTGAGCCATCCTCAGGTAAGGTATGATCGATGTCATCTTTGTAGCCGGGAGTCAACTTCCGCCTAGGATGGTAGTTAGTACCTGTCCAGTTCGATTTCGGCTATCGAGGCACCCAAGAGGCAGTTGCCATTGCGCTTATTGGGCGAAGTATTGAGTTTTTTTCTGCGTTTCCTGGGGATGATGCCCTGGTTGATAACCATATTACCTGGTTGCTTTCTATCCCAAGGAGGCTGCGGGTCTACCGCCGGTCCAGTCCGCAACACCAAATCCTCCGACGTCAAGCACTCGTGATCCTCAACTTCAATGAACTTCACAGCCCCCTTTCCCCACAACGCCACAAATTGCACCTCTTATCTCCCCGATCAAGATGGCTCTCCCACATCAACTGATGGCACCCTCTCCGCCTGAAGCGCCGCATTCATGACCATCGCCCTCGTCTTCGGCTGCATGACACAACTCCCCGGCTCGCTCATCATCCCGATGGTGCTGCAGTTTGCCAAGATCCTGATCGTCGACGGGGACTGGATCGCTGTGAAGCTGCTGCCATGGGTGTACTTTTGGGAGATATTGGGAGCGTGATACGTCTGGGACGAGGGGCTGGACTGCGTTTCGAACCATGGTATGTATTTTGGTGTACTACACCGTTTTGTATGACGATAACGGGACGAGAAAAGCCGCGTAGCTGGACTGGCTTGGATAGATGAGAAAAGGAGGATAACAAATGGTTGATATTGTCCAAGCAAAGGGAAGTTCATGGCTGCCCGCGGCTCAGGATGGGACTGGTTGGCAAGGCGAAAATAAAAGCGCACTTTTGGGTTGCCTACATATTGAGGAGTCGAGCAGTGAACTTCCAAAAAAGGAAACTGGGTTCGCCATTCGTATTCCTCAATGGGCAGGGTCTCACCAGTAAGGTCGTCCGACACTCCAATTATACCACGAGTGATTTCATGTGTTCTGTTGAAATTAGCAACTGCTGAGGATCTTGATATCGTACCGGAGCCTCCAGCTACCTAACTCTTTGAGAAAAGGATGCCCGGCCAAGTGTAGATGCATTGGGTAGACGTAGATTTCACCAGAATTCGACACTAGCGGCGAAATTCCTATTCTTCAGTGTCCCGTCGTTCCACAACCTGGTACCGGCTTGACAGTCGTCCTTGGAACCCTCCTATAACACTAACTGAATGCCAAGGGCAGTTAGCAACAACCCCAGCTGTGGTTTGCCTCAATAGGGTAAACTTACAAATATTGTAGTAAACAAATCTCCCAAGGACCGGAACCCACACCATGGAAGCGAGGTACTGCCCATAGGTAAACTGTGACTCAGCCAAAGAAATATTACTCGCAAGCCCCAGAATGTTTCTGAGATGAAGCATAACTCCAGCTAGCAGGCCGGCCTCCAAAACTACCAGTAAAACGTGGACAATGCCAGACCATAGCGGCCAGAACCGGGACTTTGAAGGTCTCAAACTGTGCACTATTTGATCGACGACTAGGATTGTGACTGTCGTGAAGGAGAGGGGCAAGATGCCCAATATTACTGGCACCTGAACATATGGCATGGCGTCGAGACAATAGGCTGTCAATGATGGGTTGCCTCCACACTGAGCGATTGGCTCAGAGTCTTTCAGACGGCCTTGGAGTACAGGCAACGGCGGGAGCATACTCCGGAAGTGTATGATAACCGCGGGGATGCAGACGGCCATAGTCAGGACCAGAGTGTATGGCCATCTCATGCGAGACTGCTGTAACGAAGACTGCAAAAGAAGCACGGGGAGTATGCTGCTGACGGTGATGCTCCGTAGCAGGCTTGAGCCTATAAGGTCTTCGCTAATTGACAAAACAGTGGTGAAGGGTGTGCAGTTGGGCTCGCAGAGTGGTCGAAAGGTGGATATAGTTGCAATTTGGATAGCGAGGGTGAAGTATGCCTGGGATTCTTGAAGTTCGACTGCTGTTGATAGGATGGCGGAGTTTGGCATCGCTCGGTAGAGCCTTCGCTGGAGCTGGCTCGTCCTCTTCCAGTCGCCGTCCGAGAAGTGTTTGGAGAGAAACACAGCAGCGCGAGGCCAGAAGTTGAAGGCGTTGATCAACGCAAAGAAAATAACAACGGAAATTATCTGGACGGTATGTGACAACAGAACCTAACGATTTGGGACATCGGATCAGTACGATATCGCTGAATTTTACTGACGCCTTTCGAAGTGTCTTGAATTCAAAAGATTGACATACCCCAGGCCCCGCAATGTCAGGTGCGATAGAGACAAAGGGTAGTAAAGTATTGTTGCAATAACCTCTCATTTCTTGGCGTAGAAGGTGAAGCGACCCGGCGTCTGGTGTCTTCGTCTCCAGTGATCGAAGCCCAGACGAGCAGTGGCGGGGACCTGTCTGCTCACACGACGCAAGTGCGCATTGAGTGACACTGTCAAAGACCTTTGAGGCGTTAAAGTCGGCTATATTCAAAACCCCGAAGAGTGATAGTCTCCCCGTCTCTTCTTCTGTTAGGTTATTGATGAGTAGCAACGAAGCTGCAGAGAGCGTAATGCAGTTCGTGAGGGAGCTGAGGGAGCCGAAAAGTAGGCCCGGGTCCATGCAAGAAAGCGAACAGTCTGTCGTTCCGAATGAAGTATGGCAACCCATGCCGTCCAACCGGGACCACTTGGTGTCGATTGCGGATCCATTCACTTGGGCTCGATTATCGACGGCAAGGATGCTGGATACAATGCCCGTAAACACATCATCCCCGTTCTTCGGTGCAAAATACCGACCGACGCCGCTCCAAAGCAAGTCAGGCTTTAATTTTGTACCTGTGTCAACAGACACGAGGTCTGTAACTTGAAGTGTCGACATAATGCGGCATGAGCCTAATCAACGTTCGAGCACTTGAATGTTGGAAGGTGATCGAACGTTGGAAGGTGGTCGAACGGCGGCAGGAAAGTCACATATTCCTGCCCAAGGAAAAACCGGATTTGAGCGCATAGCGGCGAACATCCAAAGAGACGTAGATTAAATGATAATAAATAGGGGCTCATTGCGGTGTCCAGCACGCCTAGTGATATTGTCTGGCTAAAATCAGCGCATTCCCTTGTACTTGTCTCGGACAACCTTTGGGGTCACCGTGGAGGCGCAGCAGGTACCTCTACCTAATTAACGCGAGCCCTCCCCGTCTAGCCGAGTTCGGTCTGGTATGCAATGCGACAACATTATCGGGTAACTTATGTGCCGGTTTCTTGGTATTGTTAGGATGGTCGCATCCCGGAGCGGCTCTGTTGAATACTTTAGAGGCACCTTCCAATGTAAGCAGGATTACGAGATCCGAAATAAAGGTTTTGCTTCTCAGCCGCAAGGAGTGTCAGAGTTTCTGCTGCGTCAGCCTTCTTTTGGCTGGGATGTCGTAGCATTGTTGTGTCTAAAGCACCACACCCTCAAAGGCCGATGCTTCGGTGATTCCAATAAATATAAGATTTAGATAAGGTAGCTTGATCAGCCCCATCGCCTTTGACATGATAACAGTGTGGCCCTCGTAAAATCGACGAGGAAGGACGGAAAAGGAAAGAGGATAGAGAAATGAGGAAGGGGGAGGCCTTTGCGCTTTACTTCTTCACCGACAGAGCGGTGTCCACGACTGACCACGTATGATCAGTAAGTTTAGTGATCTGCTCCTCGGTCCAGATGGCCCTATTCTCGGCCGATTTCCCCTTATTATCAATATTACTCCAGAACCTTCCCTCCTTAGTGCCCTCGGCCACACGCTGCTCAGTTCCGTCCAGCAACCTCTCTGCGCAAGTCTCCGGCGACGTAAGAGCTAGGGATGAAAGGGCGTTAAGGGGGCGTCGCAAGAATGAGGGGGCAATCTGGTTGAAGATGTTGGTGTTGACGGCGCCGGGATAGGCGTGGATGAAGTGCCGCTTTGCGCTTGCTGGGGCGTCTGGCTGGGCTTTAGCCCAGTATTGCACCATGCCGTCGTTCATGGAGACGCAGTGGTCGGCCGCCTTCTGGAGGCTGTAATTTTTCTTGAGGTCAAGGTCGTCCCAGATGAGCTTGGAGGGGCTGCCGCGCGTTCCGTCGAGGACAATAATGACACGCGCGGCGTCGTTGAGGAAAGGGAGCAGCTCGCGGATCAGCAGCTGCTTGCCGTAGTAGTGCAGGGACATCTTCTGGTCGATGCCCTCGGGAGTCTCGGTGCGGCCTTGAAAAGTCAAGATGCCCTGGGTCAGAACAAGCAGGTCGAGTTTGGGGCCTGACGCTTTCAGCTCGTCGGTGTACCGCTTGATCTCGCGCATCGACGATGCGTCGAGGCGGCGGAACTCCATGTTAGTCTGCGGGAGGGTGGCGGGCTTGGTGCGGCCGCTGACGATGATGGACGAGGATGCAGAACTCGACGCAGCGATGCGGCACGCCATCGCATATCCGATGCCGTTCGTGCCGCCCACTACCACAGCGCGAATTGAAGTCATGATGGGTGTACTGTTGAAGAGGCGGTGATGTAATGAAGGAGTTGATTAAGGTAGGCGTTGCGAGCCCGATTTCGAGAATTGCTCGGTTATCGGGTTGTTTTATTTTCAAGTTCCCTCTCCCTTGACAACGGGCCGCGGACACTTGGATCAGGCCGAGTCGGCCTGTTGGACACAGCCCCACAAAGAGGTGGGGGCCCATCTCACCCTCACTAAGTCGGGCTAGCGGCCAGCGGCGGAAGGATCGCCCCCTGAGGTGACACAAGATCACTGGGAACCTTCAAGTCATGCTACAGCTAGGTATAGAGTTGCTTGCTCAAGGTTATGGAACATACACAGGTACCTAAGACTCGGCTAGCTTGCAATAATATATGTTTGCATTGAAATTTCAGAGATCATTCATTGTGCGAATTCCTCAACATCAGACACCAAAATTACCTTAGCCGAAGTTACCCTATCAATGACCCCGACGGTATGTTCCCATACCCTGTCTGGGAATTGCACAGCCCTCATCTGCGCTGTCGTCCCCTTCGATCACATTGACGCCCCGGCGCCGTCCCCAATCAGCACCAGCGTGAACCTCCACAGCAAACCACTCCCCTCTGGCGCCTCCGGCCTCGTAAAGATATCCGTCTGCACTAAGCGGATGCGCGTGTAGTAGGAAAGCACAAAGCGGATCTCCAGGTTCTGTCAGGGTGAGAGCTGCGTACCGTTGAGCGGATTGCCGACAGTGGTGCCATTTTGGGCTGCAGATGGGGGGTTATTTGAGTTGTGGTTAGGTCATAAGGTGAATTGCTCGAAGTGAAGCTATAGCGGCTTACCAGGATACGGAATTTGGAAATGTGACAGTGGTGTTTCTTGATTTGCTGACTCGGGTATGGAGTTTAGCTTAACACCGGAGGATGAGCCAACCGTGGCGTTCATCCGCACACTTCCATTTCCAGATTTGCAGAGCCATTGTCTCCTGCGGCCTTATGGCGCATCCTATTATGTACCTACTCCGCCCTACTACGTAGAATCTGGGCCGAGACAGACCGAGACGGGTTGAAGAGTCTTATATCATACTACGTCTAGAACAAATTTCGATCTTCTTTTGAGTCGCTGAACTGCCCTCTCTTAGGTTCGCAGGTTGCGCCTGGCAACAATGGTCGTCCAGTGCTGTGCAGTGCTTTAGTCGACTGCTGACAGTGGCAAAAAATGATGTTGTTGCGGAAGGTGCCACACCTCCGAAAATAGTGCACTCCATGCCTAGGCATCTGCAGTGTTACACAGCCTGCTCTCGTTGGTGTCGTTGGATACCATCTGCACCTATTCGCTTGATAAAGGAACGAGGGAGGGAGTTCATTGCGACTTCCACGGGAGCGCCATTTCTAGAGTCTCGCCCCTCCCCTGTTTAGCATTCGTCAACTACCTACCTACGGTACCTACCCCACTCCTCAACAAATACAACACAAAAGTTCGGTTGATGATTCAAGCAATGGAGGGTCCAACCAGCCGCGCTGGAGATGCAGGATTTCTCTCTCCGGCAAAGCAACCCGGCAAGAACCAAAGCCTCCCTTAGGCACTACTTGCACTGAATGATCCAACCGGCCGCGCTGGGATGCAGGCTTGCTTCCCCCGCGTGCTGGGAGCTTCATAAAAGGCAGAGTGCCGCAACAAAGGATTACCATTGTAACACCGTGATAATGCAAGGTGCATGCAGTAGCGTCTGTCTGGAAAGACATTCGGGGGCCCGAGGCCGGGGAGCCAACATCCGGCAAAACAGCACATGTAAGTGCCCTTCATGATGAGGAGAGGCATCGGCGAATCAGAACTTGAATGATTCTGACTGGAGCGAGAACGGAAGATAAATACCTGGCTGAGGACCATGACCCTCCCGTCCAATGCGGTTGGCAAGCCCAGACCGCAACATCCCCTCGCCCTGATCATGGCCGCTCTAACTCTGTCTTCACAGCTTCAGAGCCAGGCTTTGGACGCGCTGATTGTCAATCCTCGCACTGAACCCGATATCCCAGCTAGCCAGTCAGTGCGCATCCCGGACTTGTTCTCGGGAATCATGTCCTCCGAGGTACGTGTCAACCCGCACTATGCTGAGGTGAAGCCGTACGCCGAGGCCTGGTTCCAAAGGGTGTTGAAAAAGAGCGACAACTGGGCAGCTAAGAACTCCAAGATCCACATGGCCTATCTCGGGGCATGCTGGGCTCCTACAGCTGACCCGGATGCCCTCATCCTTGTCATCGACTGGCTCCATTGGGTGAGTGGAAGCAACACCTGCCCCTATTCCCTCATCAAGAGAAACTTGGGACTGACACTAGGTACCAATCGCATCTCAGGTCCTGGCATTTGACGACTGTAAGTCAACAGTTGCGACTACTCGAAGAAGATTGTAGCTTCGAGGTGCTGACGTCGGGGACGGCAGTATTCGACGAGGGGCATTATAAAACAGACATTGACGGTACCCGGAAAGAGACTGATTTGATGATCTCTGTCATGGAAGGTCTGGTGCGCATTTCAGGGGATGAAGAAGACCCGATCCGCGTCTCCTTCCAAGACATCTGTGACCGCTTCCGCAGGAATGCGTCATGTGGTAGGCACCTACTTGCTGTCCACTTGAACGATGCTACCGAATGGACGCAGGCTGACTAGCTACTGTTCGATTGCAGAGCTCCAGAAACGATTCGCGGCCATGCATGTGCGATACCTGGACGGCATCATCCAGCAAGTCGCCGAAGCTGCCACAGCACAGCACGAAATGGGACGATACGCCACAATCCGCAACATCCAGCAACACATGGAACTACGTACCCTCACCATTGGTGTCTACCCGGCCATTACACTCTGCGAGTACGCTGGGGGTGTAAAGCTGCCCGAGCACGTCTTCCAGCACCCCTCACTTCAGGAATGCATGCACATTTCATCCGAGCTGGTGAGCTTTGTCAACGATGTGGTGTCGTTCAAGAAAGACCAGGCATTGGGCATGGCCGACTTCAATATCGTCAGCCTGATCAAAGCTCAGGGCACTCTCACCACCCAAGATGCCATGGACGTTGTTGGCGAGATGGTGAGGGAATGCAACCGTCGCTGGTACCGCGCTCTGGCAGAGCTGCCCGTGTACGGCGCCGAGATTGACCGCGAGGTGCTTCGCTTCGTCGACGTGTGCCGTGACGTGGCGCTGGGAAACCTGCATTGGAGGTAGGCTCGGCCGTCTTCTGCCAGCCCTCAACTCTCTCGCCTTGGTTGAGAACAGATAGAACTCTGATACTGACGGGTATGGGTGCAGCTTCCAATCAAGTCGCTATCTAGGCGAGGTTCAAGGACGTGAAGTCCGCCGCACTCGCCAACTGATCTTCCCAAACCCACATCTCGACGTGGGCGACAAGAGCGTGGCGGAGATCGACAAGGAGTGTCTGGGAATTGCAGGTATATACTCACCAAGTTTTATGTGATCGGTAATGTACCTACCTATATTTCCTGCCCTTACTGGGGTACAACCTCCGCGTGTGCAATGGTACCTCCTGAAGCGTTTCGGTGTTGTACCTGGGGGCATTGTTGAAATGGGAACATTGTTGCAATAGAAGAAATGACAATGCATCGAACTACGTTCTGAATGTTGCCCATCATCACCCTTACCCACACCTGCGTATCCATCGCCCGCAAGGCATCGCATTTCATTTCAGGCTCAGTGCCACTGTTCAACGCACACAAGGCCTAGACGTCGACATTTCGGCCGTCACTGCACGCGTAAATATTCATAGGTTCACCACCGAACGCCTTCAGGAGTGGCTTGAGGACAACGGGCCACACTTGCAGGTGAATGGGCGAGATGCTGTCCGCGAGTCGCCCGAAGTATGCGACCTGCTGGTGGCCGCCCTTCGAAATGTAATTTCTCGGGCCCAAAGGGAAAGGAAGAGATCGGGATTTCTGAAGAGATTCGTCTTCGTCGTCTTCTCGCAGCCCAACCTTGAGCGGTACTCAAACTCTCTCAACGATCAGGTTCTGGCATTGAACATGCTATTGCAGACATTCAGCATGTATATCTATCATTTTTGCCCCTTTTTTAATTCATCGATGGGCGTGTTTCTAACATGCCCTGTGCAGAGAGGGTACTGTGGCAGGCTCTGGGTGCCGACGAGACCGCGTCTGTTCACCAAAGTGTAATCGACTCGGCATCCACTGTATCGAGCGAGGTACCCGCCCTCGTGAAGTCGGTAGAATCTGACGGCGATTCTGAATTTGGCTCAATTACCGGATCGCTGGATTCCGGTTTCTATGGCTCGCAAGCATCCCTAACTGGGTTGCCCCTGACGCGAGACAACCTGAGCGCTTTGGCAGGTATTGTATCTCGGTCTAGGAATCCTTCCCAGGCAACAACGCGACGTGGCGAGGGGGGTCGTGAAGTCCCAGCAGGAACCACGTCAACTCGCAACTGCGAGCCGAGGCGGACCGGGGCGAGACAGCACGCTGCTCAAGCTCGACATCCCAATGCACACCCTCAGGCCGGCGGACGAACACGAAATGGGGGTTACTGCATACACCTCGGTGTCGTCTTACAGAAGATAGATCTGCTCCTCGGTCGGATGAATAACATCCGTTCTGCGGAGGGGTCCTTTAGTGTTTCCAGAGGAGAGCTCTACACATTCAAAGAAGTTGCGTGACCTAGAGACGCGGCCCATGGCCAAAGCCAGGGAAAAGTTCCACCGCCGCGCAGAGATCATCACTATGGAGACTAAAGAAGTGCATAGTAAGTTCCGGCTGTTCCATAACGGCGTGGACTAGAATACGAAAGAGGCAGGGTATTGTATCTCCCATGCTCCTATTTGAACCGTATCACTTCTGGATAAGAGGGAATTCTTTTTCGGGGTCGACCATAGATACCCATGATACAATGGCACATCATGACAATCAAAGCAAAACTAATGTCTAGATTTTACGCAGTGGGAAGAAGTGGTTTGCAGACCGAGTGATTTATTCGCTCTTGAATACACAACATTTGTATTTACAGTCCTCCCAAAGGTTTCCCCCATGTTTCCCCCACCTCTCCTCTCTTTTACGGAGCAGCAGCGGTAGCAGAGACAGCAGCAGTAACAGAAGGTAGCGGTACAACGGCAGTGCTGACAACTGGCACCGGAGCAACCGATGCAGGAGCACATGCAGCTGTTACTTGAACGGTCACTTGAACAGTCACCGACTTCGTCTCAGTCTTTGTCATTGTCATCGTCGCTGTCACTGACTTGGTCTCGGTCTTGGTGGACACCGACGTCGTCTCAGGCTTCTTCGAGGTGGTCGAAGGCTTGGGGGCCGGTTGCGATGGCTGCGGGTTGGGGTTGCCGCCACCGCCGTCGCCAGCGCCGGCTTCGCTGAGCGTGTACTTTGAGTTGCCGCCAGCATTGCCCCAGCCCTCGGTGGCCAGGACCTGGTAGTCGTGCTGCGAGCCGAGGTTCATGCCGGCCTTCTTCCAGGCGTCAAAGTGGTTCTGCATGGTGACGGTGCCGCTGCCGGGACGCTTGCTGACGCGGTTGGAGATGAACTGCCAGAAGGTGGCCGTGCCGGAGATGGAGGGCTGGTTGACCTGCTGGTGCTTCCAGATCTCGTACGTGCTGCCGTCGCTGACGAGCGAGCCAACCTTTTGGCCCTGGGCGGATCCAGCGCCGTTGGAGGTGTACTCCTGAACGTAGTACTCGATCAGTGGGTTCTTGGTCCAGCCGTACACCGACACCAGCACCGTGCCCGATGTCTGCTGCGTGCTGCCGTTGAAGGTGATGTTCCGTGCTTTTCCGGATCTCCATCCCTTGCCGACGACAAAGTCGCCGGCGTTGGAGAAGGTCACCGAGTAGCCGTTGGACGAGGGCGAGTAATTGATGTTGCCCTGTCCGGCCTTCCAGTTCTGGTTGTAGTCCAAGCCCCCCTGGCGACGCGCGAGGTTGTGGGGCCCAATCTCAAAGTCGGGCGCCGAAGGATCGGCCGAGGCCGCCGGGGCCGCAAGGACGCCAGAGATGGCCGCCGCGGCAAAGGACAGGAAGGTGAGGGCAACCATGGTGACGGGAGACACTGGTAGTACAGAGGTGCTTGGCTTGGTGTGTGTTCGTCCTTGGCCGTGTCCAGAAAGAAACAAAGACAGAAGCTTCTGTCTTATACCGTGCTCCGGCTAAACTGCTCTCGCAAGATGCCCCCGTCTGGCTTGGGGTTCATATGGGCAATTTTGGCGAGCATGGCATTCCGTGCCGCGCGGAAAGGGTACTCGTCATCCTCTTCTGGTCATCAGGTGCTGTGGACGCGCCCAAGCGAGGAGAATGCGGTGGCTCCATCAGACCGATGGCAGGCGCGCCTATGGAAAACAAGAGCAATCGGCCGCTGGGTTTATCGATGTCTTGGCTCTTGTATGAGATGGGGAGGAAATGGCGGATTGGCAGAGTGTTTTGCCTTCTGTGGACTGGGAATCCGGGATGCTAGCCCAGGGAGTCGGGCCGGCTGATTTCCGCGTCGACTTTATCCAGAGAAACAGCCTTGCTCCCTCTCGAGGGCCACTTGGAGTGGTCTGTCGCAGAGATGAAGTTTGCGGGGGAATTGCGCCACCCCCGGACGGATAGCGGAGCTTTTCTGCCCTTTTCGGCTTTGTCGGCAGGCGGGTCGGTATCACCTGCTCGAGTCATTTCAGTTTCCAAGGTGCGTAGATTAAAGTTGAATGTTTTTGAGCACGCTTTGTGGTTTTGCGACCGCGACTCCACAGCTCATCCAACTTGATATTCGAATCTCCAAATTGTGGAGCCTTCGGCCGGGAACTCGCACAGGGCCAAGATAAGGCCAAGAACCCAAGAGCCTTGGCCCGCGTCTTCACTGGTGACGACCCCGAGACAAGCCTTTTAGCATGCGCTTGGCCTGCTTGGCTGCTGGGGCAGCAAGGCTTGGGAGACGGGCCAGCCAGGTCTGTGGAAACTGAAATCCAACCTCAGATGTCGCAGCCGACTTGACATTGGATTGTTTTCCATCGCCACATTTTGGCCCTACCTTCAGATGTGTGCTGATGCCTCTTTATCCATCGGTTATCATGATGGACCGCCCCCGCAACATGGATTTTTCATCGCCATTCCGCAGTTTCTGATTGGGCCGCTTCGACAATGTCCCGGGCACCTCACTTTTATCCTAACCATGGGGGTTGCAGAGGCCACAGTGCGGCAGCCTCCACATTTTTTGCGGCGCAAACGCCAATATGTTAAGCACAGAAAGTTGGGGTTCAGTGCACACCACTAATATGAAACCTACCCAGGTAAGCAAAGAGCTTTTGTGGTCTTTGCTGGTGTGGTTCCAAATTTCGGGTGGAGGGAGACGCCGTGAATCCCCCACAAACCGTGCAGTGGGGAAAGAACAAGTCAACGGAAGAGAACGGTTCATGATGATGGAAACGCTCCATTGCCCCAATAGCAGTCGAGCGGTCGGGGTTTGAGGGTCGGTGCAGGTCAGGATTCGCCGAATGCCAGTGCCAGAGTCGAGCCACTGCCTTTCTGGACTCAGAGGGAAGGTGCAGATAACTCCTGTCGTCGAAGGCGCCCGGGATTTTATTGATACCTAGGCTGGCATGTTGCACTGGCAGCCCATGAGGTGCCAGTACCACCCGGCCCAGTCGCAGGTTCGGGTGACTCGGAGTTCGCTTCACTTGGGCTGCCAGTGGCAAAAGCTCAAACTGCCACTGCTGCAGAGTGGCACTCGGTAACCGGCGGCCGGTACTGCCTGCTAGTCCTGGGCCGTGGTTGCTACACTGTGGGGGAAGGGCTGCTTCTGCAACTTGTGCTAGTACCACGTGCGCACACCCAGCGAGCCCTTAGGTGGGGCTAGGGCCCTGGTCTCACTGGCAGCTCAGACTGGGTAGGTATGGTGTACGAGTTAACGGGAGCCGCGGGCTTGAGCTACCGCTGATTCTGGCACGTGTCATATGAGCTTTCCTCCCTCCCCACCGTGGCATGCAGTGTAGCAGGGTCGTTTGGCTGAGTCTCCACCACGTCACATCCGCGGCGAGTCGGTGCTCCTGGTAGTCACTACCAGTGCGCAACTCAAACCCCACCAATCTTCGGAAGTATAAAACCACCCTAGGATCCCCTCCCCTTTAAACTTTGTAATCCAACGAGTCACCATGACCACCGTGACCGAGCAGCTCACGCTTCAAGTTCGCACAGGTGCTTGACACCGTTTCCGCTACATATTTTCTAGGATAGAATACCATGATAGATTCCATGGAACCGAAAAGAATTCACGCAGTGTTACATTCTACCTACTGGACTCGGATACCTAGCAAACAACCTTGAAGCCGTCGAGTGGCCAAACGAGTGGGCGGTTCAGGCTCCACACCTCACACCCAGTCTGGCGCTGAGAATCGTGGATCCAGAATGCGTCCTTGTACAGATATATGAAACATGATTCGCCAGTCCACAGGAGCCGAGGGACGCTATTGGCGTGCACATCGCCGCTACTCGGCCGCGGCAAAAAGTTTGGCGGGTCGGCGGAGTTTGTGATACTGTTCGCCCATTCACTGAGATTGTGAAATGTACGCCTGGGGCTACAGAGTGAGAGCGATTCGGTTAGCCTCCGGCGGATGAGGTGTTAGTGGTCTTGTAGGGGGCTACGACATACTATGCTACTTGACATTTGTTGTTAGAAGCACCGCGGGTATCGAATTGGTCGTCGACTGATGAGCCGCCGGTGTTATGGAGTCGATAAAGCATGATCATGCGTGAAATTACCGAGGCCTTTGGCATCGTAACAATACTAGTTGGTACAATTGCAGGCCAGGATTGTTTGGGGATGTAAATACTCTGAAGTTGACAGAGAACTTTGAGCACCCATCATGCAAATGGCCACAATATGATCCTGGCTAAGGGGTGATTGCATTCCTAACGCGTTGGCCCGTGGCGAATAACCAGTCAGATCTTGGCGGGCTGTAGCCTGGAAGTCGGGCAGATGACTATCCCGCGTATTAGTACTAGGCAATGTCTAATTGGAACGAGACTCAATATTACATGGTGGGGGCATCAAGGTGTGAGATTCACCATAAGGTATGCAACTAAAGTAGATCAGGGCCCCGAGCGTCTGAGAGAGAGTTGACACAATGTTCCCAAGAACAGCTTTCAACAATGAATGCTAACATTGAAGGGAAACGTCGTACTATGAAGGCTCCAGGATCCAGTCACGTTGTGCCCTTAAACACCAAGCAAGTCAATAGCCCCGAAGTGTCCTAATAAGATAATAAGTTCAACATCGGGTCCTACTCTCCCCTCCCCAGTCCCCAAACCTGTCCTTCCACCCACAATCTATGATTCACAGTAACCAAATCTTTTAGTTTTGACAATTGAGACTACGACTTAGCAAACAACCTTGAAGCTGAAGAATGGCGCTGGGTTTAGGACACATATACTTGAATCACTTGCATGGGCGACATTGAGACAGAGATTGTTGAAGTACAGATATACGACGCACGAGTCCCCGATCCATCGGAGGCGAGGGGTCTCTTTGGCAAGACCATCGTTGCCGACGTAGTTGAGGCACTGGTCTTGCCCTGGTTAGGATGTAAGCCGCTGACTAGGTAACTTCATCAACCAATTTGAGGCTGCAGTGCAAAGGGCGAGTACGCAAGGCGCTAGCAGCGACTGCTGGTTGGGGGCTAATTGCTTCATCTTCGATGAATGAGGAGCTACGTTTCAATATGCTGTGTAACGGCTTTCGATGCGGCAGGATATCTGTCCGACTTTAGGAAGACCCATCTGGGAGATTGAGGATGGCTACTCACAGGGGACAAAGTATTAATGCGAAAAGCTTGGAAGCTCGGGGTCTTCCACATGAATGAATACTTCAGCTTACAGGCGCTGCTCCGGATTTATATGCTTTTTTAGGCACCACCAAGTCGGAGACAAAAGCTCCTCAAATACCTCTCTGAATCCAACAGGAGGCACCCAGGCACCCCTCCACGACCTGTAAATTTCTTTACCCATTGGAAATACTCCCGGTGAATACGCTGCACTGTCGAGTGTATCGGTGTGTCGCTGTACATATTCCCGCTCTGTCTGTCGGCATCGGGTGTCGTAATGGAGTGGCACGCCGTCACGGTGTCGCTGGCGTTGACATCTGCTCCACCGAGGATGCGAAACTCGACCGCCTGGGGGGACGGCGGTGGCCACGGCATACAATAATAGTGCGAGACTTTCAGAGCTCACGCAGTAACCCTGCAGCCAACAGTGTGGGCTGACTCTATATTCTGGCTGCGGTGTTACTCCTATCCGTTGTCTGCTTCGACTGTTGTGCAGGACTTGACCTCGCTGTGGCTGGCGAATATCGCGCCCATTGTAGCCTCGGAGTATTGCGTAATGCGTCAGGTAGGAGACAGGTTCATTCGAAATTGAGGCCATCCTAATCTTTCCAACCGCGGCGTTTTCGATGGATCGTTACAGTGACCCCAGGTCTTGGCGTAGCCAAGCCGGGAGTGGTACTGCAGTTGCTCTTCTGGGTGTATGCGGAACCCTCCGTCCGGCATTTGCTCGCAATCTGGAACGCTTGGGTCGCAACTGCAGTAAAATCCAGGTAAATTGAAGCAACGGCAATTTGTGCCGAGGGCCTGGCGGCTTCATTTTCTCCGGGAGCGCCCATAGCGGCCAAGACGCGGAGCAGAAGTGACCGGGCACTTGGCGTGAGGAGTCAGTCCGATCAATGAATGGCTATATAACGCATCGCCTGGTTAGATGCCGCTCGCATAGGAAATTTTTGCTCATCCAGGTACACGGTAAAGCTAATAAAATAATGGCCCGGTTTCAGTTCATCGTCCTCTCCGCCCTGCTGGGGCTGATCTCGGCAGTTCAGGCCCAGTGTGGCGCCGGCAATCCCGATGCCAAGGTCGAAGGCTCGGGCAACTCCTTCAAGGCCACACGGGGATCGAACACAGTATACACCGGCTCAGACTACCGTGCTGCTATCCAAGCCGCGCTTGATTCGATCAGCAGTGGCCAGCGGGTTGCCGTCCTTGCATCGGGTTCCATTGGTGCAAGCACTATCACCATCGCCAGTGGCAAGACTTTTGAGGGCTGTGGCGCAATCAGTGTCGGCAACAAGGCTGGACGCGGCGCCATCGAGTCGACCAACACGAACGATGTGAAGATCCCGTACCTCAACATGACCGGCAACCCGTACTTCGGTCTCCGCTTCTCCGGCACTCGGAACCTTGCTCTCGGCAAGATTACCATGAACCTTAGCGGCGGTCTCGGCATCCGTTTTGACCGCGACTTGGCCGCGAACTTCAACGTCAGCATGGATATAATCAACGTGACTGGAGCCGGTAGCCATGCCGTCGAGACATGGAACATTGACGGACTGATCATCAACGAAGTCATCGCCAGGAACGTGGGAGAGTCGGGTCTGCTCCTCCAGAAGACCACCAACGCCCGCGTTGGACTCGTCGACGGCAACAACGTTGGAGCAAACACAGGATATGCAACCCTGCGTTTTGCCAACAACAACGGAGAGATCAAAGGCAGCTACAAGACGAATGTGTATGTCAAGAAAGTAATCTCCCGAGGCGGCGGCCGTGGCATATTCTGCGTGTCTCGGTCTGGCGCCGTTGATATTGAAAACATCGACCTGGCCAGCAACGGCAACAACGCCATCCTCATTGAGAACTGCTACAATGTCTCGATCCGCGGTGGCAAGGTCAATGGTGGCGGGGAGGTCCGTCTCTCGGCCCGCTCCGAGTTTCCTAACAACAAAGACATCTGGATCACCCTGGATGTCAACAACAACTCGGTTCGGGAGAGCCCCTGCGGCGACAATACGAACTGGAGCATCTCTGGCAGCGCAAAGCGGCAAATATGTTAGAAGGCGGGGGGGAGGGGGTGTTTAGAGAGAGTAGGGATAGGGGTCGAAACTTAATGGCAAGACATACCTCCGAAGCAACGAGCCGTATGTCTCGAGCGCTGTGAACTGGTCATGACTAAAAAGACAGCCGAGACGTCTAGGTGTAGTATCGGCTCAGGCGAGATATACAAATTTTCGGCGCGTGCTCATCTTAGCCCATGCCGATAATATAACTTTGCCGATTCCCCGACGGTACGACAGACCATCCACCCTCTCGATCATCATGACGTTCGCCACGCTCCAAGTGTTTGCCGGGTGAACAGTTGTCTGCATTTCATAGTGGGCCTCTTCTGTTGCCGTGACATTGCCCTCGCTGTCTGTCATTGTCTTTGCAGGCACCCAGACCTCCCTCGTAGTTGCTGGGCGAAGGTGTCCTGGGATGAACCCAGAAGAAAAACGAAGCTCCTTGCCTTGCGATATTTCGACGAAAACGAAGTTTCTAGAGTCTGTCTGTGCACCACGCGTCGTAACAATCTCTCCAACAACGTCGCCTCTCTCGTATTCATTCGGCTCGAGCAGGTGGAGCTTGAATGCTGACACAGTGCTGTCTAGTAAATCCGCATCAGAACCCGTTGGACAGAGTCCGTCGCCAACTATGAGATGCCCGAGCCTGACACCAAGCCCCAGCACAGCGCCGGACTCTTTCAAACAACGTCGTACGCGCCGCGGCGTCCGTGGGGTTCGATTGGTTTCCGGCTCGTGAAAAGCAATATGAAGCGGTCCTGCACCAGGAGTCCAGTAGAACATGGGCCGGTTGTACAGTCTCTCTGTGTCCCTGATGTCACGCATTTGCCAAGTGCAGCCGTCGGGAAGCGCCCACCTCGCCCACGACCAAGTGGGTGCGCCTGTGCCGGGAACCTCAACGCATGTGCTGCCCAGCTTGGGGTGCCAGAGGACTGCCTCGGGGAAGTACCATCTTGGCAGCCCGGCCACATAGGCGGAAGGCCGAGAATCAAGGTCGCGAAGGACCCCCTCGATTGCGGGCAGCGCGTCTTGGTGAAATGTCAGGGTCCGCTGTGTGTACTCTTTAACAACCGCGGCATAGTTGGCGAAGCTGGCGCGCGTGTCGACACCAGTAAGCCTCCTCGACCCAAAATTGAGGAAGTCGACCAGGCTGTAGGCGCCCAGGGCCGAGTAATCATGCGGCTGCCTGTCGTCACCCCATCGGAAGAACTTGGTGCCATCGGGTCGTACCAGACGAGTTGTCTCAGAAGCGGTGTCCTCGGACCAGACACCGTTCGAGCATCGGAAGTAGATCTGGTGGTCAGTGAAAATGAGAAGCCTTCTTGACAGCACCTTCTCCTGGAAAGTCCACGCCCGTGTGTTCCACTTCAATTGGCCGCCTGCGTTCAGCTCGTCAAAGCGGGGCAGCGGGACGGCGAGCTCCAGTCCCTGTACCTTTGCCTGCTTCTGCCTGAATTTTCGGGGCACGCTCAAACCGGGCAACCCGTAGTCCGCGTGCCCACCTGAGGCGGCAGCAATCGACAGGCTTGCATTGCGGTAGATAGCGTCCATACGGAGAATCTGGCCGTGGCGGTCCTCGTCGTCGTCCTGGATGATGCACAAGCTGTCGACCCACAAGTACCGATATCCCAGGCGATGTACAGCGACCATGGCGTCCGAGACACTCTTTGGGAGCCAGTCCGGTAGGGCAGCCCCTTGCGCAGTGCTCAAAGATGTTCCCGCGCGATTCTTGTCCATCTTCGGCATCGGCCGGCCCATCAGCGGCTCGCCCCAGACGTACGTCAAGGCGACATACTCCCACCCCTCGCGGTACGGCACGACCGATTTCTCGGCGACATCGATCACCCTCATTGTCGCGGGGAGGCTCCGGTGCGCGGACACGGCATCCGCTGCCTCGCACAGCTTCCCGTGGCACCGGTCGCAGTGCCGCAGCCACGATCTGAGCAACGACCAGTCCGGTCCGTCGGGTTGCACTGCCCGCCCAAGAAAGGTCTCGTCTCGGACGCCCCTCGACTCGACGTTCGAATCAGGTCCCGCCAAGCGTTGGATCTGCCCCACTGTCTCGCAGCCGGGCCACGATATAAGCAGTCTCTGAGCCTCCTTCCCTCCCCTCTTCATCTGGATCCATCTCGCTTCGTATTCGAGGTCGGCGCGGTTGGAGTACAGCTTGGATGAGATGCTGTTGAAGTTGAAGAGCAGGATGCACATCTTCCAGCTCGCCCGGTTCGACAGCTCAATCACATCGCGGTCATGCGGCAGTCGGCCGTTCGTACTCGACGTGACGGCCCGGACACAATCGACGACAAGCCCGCAGAATGGGCATGTCGAGGCCCTCCGCCGCATGTTTTCCCATGTCCCCAGCTTATATGACGGTCTTGACGAGGACAAAACTTGCCACACCTTCCATACCTGCTGCATTGATTCTTTGACATGCTTGTTGAGGTCGAGCCGGCGGCAGCCTTTGCAAAGACACTGCCGCGACATTTTTACAGATTTCAGCGTCGAGAGCCGCGGAATTTCCGATAGATGAGTTCAATATCCAGGGGGAAGACTCGGTATTAATAATGCCTCACTACATTTTGGGGCGGACGACCTGCCTTTGCCCGACACCAGCTTGACAAGGCTCCGAGAGCCTTGCTGCCAGCATGTCGGAAGACGTCATTGCGAGCACGGCCCTTTTTCTCCAATGCACCATCACACCAATGCGGACTCAACGTTTGTCTCCTTCTCTTACATCTTCTTTCTTTGACAAGTGACATTGTTTGGTAGGTGAGGTTAGGACAGGCTTTGGGCAATGTCACGAGCGCAAAGTCGGGTCTGTTTGGACCTCTGATAATTCCTGTTGGAAGCGCGGCACTCTGGATTCTGTGGAATTGTAGGGGTTGCAACTGCGTGATTGTATTGCTTGTGTTCACTCTGTTCCTCTGGCTCTGGCTGGAAGCCAGAGGCTTCTTTATAGACTATTCTGCAGGATTCAGGCTTCGTCACTCTGGTGGCTGAGGCTCACTGGCGTACTGGCAGTGCCAGGTATCCAGTCAGCTCCGCTGACTAGATGCCCAGGGCCTCTGAACCCCCTTCTTTCCGACAATTCCCGATGCTTGGTAGTCCCTGGCATCACGATCAATTTGCGGTCTAGTTCCCTACCTCTCAAATCCCCATTAAGCTGTTCTGCCTCGAGATTCCCTACAAGTTTAGCTGCGACTTTGAGAAACAGCCAGTTCACCATCCTAAAATCGACACCATGAATTTCCCTTTCCTTCTTCAGAACTGAGCGGTTGCTAAGGAAACCTTTATAGGTAATAAAGGCTTAATATGCAAAGGCTAATACAAAATACCTCTTAGGTAGCTAATATAAATAGTTATTATTATAATCATAATAACTATAAGGGACTTTAATTCCTTACATTAATATTATATTATTTATCTATATCTTACTATTTACACTTACCTTTATGTGTTATAATAATAGCAACTTATAGTGATATTATACTTACGCTTAGGAGTGCTAGCTTAATAAACTATCTTCAGAACACTTTCTTAATCTTTAATATCCTGCTATACGTTCTGTCTTAATATTACAACCTGCACCTAGCACAGATCTAAAGGACTGGTTAAGTGAAGACAGAGCGTATGGCAAGACGTTAAAGACTAGGTAGGCGTTCTAAAGACGGCTTATTAAGCTAGCACTCCTAGACGGGAGTATTAACTCGGGGCGTTTGTTCAGGCCGACCCTGTCGTTCTTTTTGGGCTCTGTATGTAATATTACTGTAGCCGCTTTTATACATAGCGATGCGTTCTCTGGCGCGTGCCACCGTCAAAAAGGAGCCGCGCCGCGCGGTTCTTTGAACCGTGCTTCTTTTAACAATCAACAATCCGACGATTTTCACCACGAAGACCTTCCATTAAAAGCCCAGTAACATTCTGGCCCTTTGATTAAAGGAAGATGACCTAATCCACAGTCGCGTTTCCTTTGTTGTTCCATACTAGGCTCCGCTCCATGTTAGGCACTGTTATATACTAGGTTTTGTTCCATATTAGATGCGTATCTGTTTTTCTACGTCAGTTGCATTTGTATCCCTCCGATCAGAGGACCAGTAGTGTAGGAGTCGGCCTAGAAGGTCGACTGCGACGTTTTGTGGAAGTGGTTCTCTTTGTGGTTTCTTCTCTGTTACGCCATCGCACTAGTTCATTAGTAAAGATGTGACGACCTTGCAGGGTCGGCACCTGGGCCGGCGCGGCCCGACGAATTCCCCGCAGACTGAGCAGTGCGGAACGGCCGTACGCACGGCGCTACGCACTGGGCCAGGGGTGCAAAGACCCGAAGCCCCTACAACCAATCAGAAGTTGCTCTGTTGCTCTGGCTGCTCTGTCACAGAGCAAGAGAGCAGACAGAGCAGGTTGCTCTGTCTGCTCTGCCGCCAAGCCAGAGAGCAGACGGAGCAAGGTACGAAGTACCTCCTAGTTAGTTAGTATAGATAGCTATGGTTGTGCCCACAACCACCGTGAGGGACTCTGGTTCCTCACGCTAGTATTCAATGATTCATTTGTGTCCTACTGTTCAGACTCACCTCTGTGCATTATAGCGACAACGACCTACAGTGACATTGAACCCCCGTCTAGGAGTGCTAGCTCAACAAGCCGCCTTTGGAACGCCCCTTACCTGTTGGCGTCCTGCCATACGTTCTGTCTTAACCCGCGCCAGTCCTCTCAAGGCCTGTGTCGGGTGCAGGTCGTAATAAAAGATTACCTGTCTTTTAAGGCCGTAACTTAGCATCTTTACAGTCAGTCTACTAGAAAATTTAAGGGGCTTATTAATATCAGCTTTAGAGTACTTACCTTAAGGTATTCCGAATCGGACTATACAATGAAGTTTTCAAAGGCGATGGAGCTGCTGCAACGTGGATTTTAAACTGCTAGGAGTACCTGAGCACTTTAAAATTGATTTAGGGGTTACTAAAGTAGTTTCTGTAAGTAGAATTAACTGTAAGTAGAATTAACTGTAAGTAGAATTAACTGTAAGTAGAATTAACTGTAAGTAGAATTAACTGTAAGTAGAATTAACTG
>Ga0247758_1000559_pt1 | contig 32675 bp, 11 predicted proteins | sample UWRJL156409C4_FD_180950 | JGI IMG/M metagenome (GOLD analysis project Ga0247758, IMG submission 180950) | Plant litter microbial communities from Arlington Agricultural Research Station in Wisconsin, United States - UWRJ-L156-409C-4 | ecosystem: Environmental > Terrestrial > Plant litter >... | reverse complement strand
TCAACACGTGTTTCTCAGTCTGAACATTCCAAACGTCACTTAACCCCCTAATGCTTTGCCACTGCAAAAAACCTTACGTGTATGATCTGTCGCGGCGCTGTGACCTTCCAGTTCGTACTGTGTCCATCGGCTACCCCCTGATATTCCAGGCACGTCAGTGGCCGCGACCATCACAGGCACCGAGAAGAGGGGGGAGTGGGTGGTACGTACTTCTACATGCCACACTGTTCCACCTTCAGCGTTCCCAAACTCATCTTGCAGCCACTTTTCTACCACTTCCTTCCTCACGTCGTACTTGAGGATCGAGACCACAGGCATTTTGAGAACGGAGATCCGAGGGGAAAATGGAAGTGCTGTCCTCACCTCCCGTTTCTGATTCTTGTCTTCGCTTCTAATGATTCTCAGAGCCTGATGGCTCTCAGAGCCTGATGGTTCTCGGAGCCTGATGGTTCTCGGAGCCTGTAGACTGTTGCCCAGTTGCATTGCCTGACCAGCCACCTACTCTATCGCGCGCGGAGTGCAGGCGGTGGCGTGACTTGCGGTCAAGCAAACGACCAGTGGAAGCGAACCACGCAGAGAAAAGGCGTCCGGAACTAGTACTTGGGCCACTTACATGAGAAGCCTATCCAAGCGCTAAGATTTTCATTTCCTCATGCGACCGCCTTAGCCCCAGTGTCAAGCAAGCCATCGAGCGCCACCCGGCGGCAGGGCCCCGTGCAGGCTGATGAGTACCCACACCCCCTCCCCAAAAAGAAGAAAGAAATTGGATGCCCAAATGGTTCGCAAGCCTAGATGAGGCGGGCCCGTCTCACGAGACTCCCGCTTCTATGTTTCGAGTAAAATTCAGTACCAATCGACATCTCGAACCCTGCTTCCCTTTGCTCCGGTGTCCCGATAACACTACCAGAGACGGCGGAGGAGCTCGGTGTCTGATACAGCCGAAATGGCCGATTTGTCGCAGGACGGCCCGTACAGGGCCCGGCGAGATGCCCCCGATGACGAGAAGGACCCACTCGAGATCGGAGCGCTGCAGACGTTCGATGTCTTCGCTCTGATTGTGAACAAGATGATAGGCACAGGCATCTTTTCGGCCCCTGCGACCGTTTTCATGCTCACGGGCAGAAAATGGCTGACCTTGATGCTGTTCGCTATTGGCTTCGTTTATTCGCTGCTCAGGTGAGTGGATCGCGTGGTCACCCATCGTCTGCAAGAATCATGGCCACTAAGCTGTGGGATCCTCCAGCACAGTTATGTATTTGGACTATGCATCGGTCTGGCCGTATACAGGTGGAGAGTTGGTCTATGTGAGTAACTGCTTGTCTAGCCGTGTCCTCAAGTTCATTTCTCGCATCAAAAGCTGGGGTGTATGGGCTGATGAGACCTACAGGTCGACGAAATCACTGCGCACGAAGTGGAATATCCAGCAGAGGAACCCATCAGACGCAATTCAGATAGAAGTGAGGATACAATCCAAGGAAGCTCGACTTTACAGCTCAACGAAATTGCCACCGTCATGTCCGACGGTATCGAGCTTACCACTGGAAGTGCAACAGCGCAGCCAACGGTGACGGGCATCCACGAAAACGCCAATGTTGTCCCAGCTACCCCACGCAGGACGTGGGGACGGAGGTTTTTCGGCGATGGCTTACTCCCGTTCGTAACGTTCTCGGTCCTTTTTGTGGGCATATTCAATTCGGGAACAAACAGCATGCAGACTGGCCGCATGATACTGATGTGCATTGTGGCGAAAGAGCCTGGAAACCCCGATGTGCATCGAGATGTCGTGAGGCTGCTCGGTGTTCTCGTTCTCACGATCTTGTCTTTGCTCCAGTACTTTTCTGCGCGTTTTGGACGGAAGCTTAACCGATTCCTGGCTGTTATCAAGCTTCTCTTCCTTGTTGCCTTGGTCTTGACTGCTATGGTAGCGCTCAAACACCAACTCGCCAATCCAGATGGGACGGTTGTCGACCGCAAGGAGGACTGGTACCGCGCGTACCCCGTAAGCTCTGAGCTACATTTTGCAAAGGCGCTCCTTGCGGTTCTGTTTAGCTTTGACGGCTGGGAGAACGCCACTTTTGTCAGTTCCAGCTTTTGTCTTTCAACCCTTACATTGCTAATGCGCCACTGAACACAGGTTGTCGGCGAACTGCCTCGTACTGGCCACCAGAGAGAACTTCGGAATGGGTTCTACTCCGCCGTCATTACAGTTGGGTGCTTTTACCTCATCGTTGTCGGCATCGTGGTTCGCAAACATCCCTCAGCTGGTGGCAAGAGCAAGGCTGATTTACCGTGTGGGAATGTAGCTCAACTCCCTAACCTGGGAAGAAATCAACACCGAAAACGTCTACTATGCACCCCTGGTTTGTCTCTTCCGTGTTTGACACCCCTGCAGCTGCCGCGCTGACAACACCGTTCCAGCTCACTGGTAACGGAAGCGCGGCGAAACTCGCATGGTCCATTGCTGGAGCTATCTCGGCTCTGGGTAACTTGAATGCGGTCATTTATACCTTTTCCAGAGGTAAGACGATGCCCCAATGCTTAGTGGACGTTGAGGTTCTTACCGTGATACGATCAGTCAAGCAGGCCATTGGCCAAGCCGAAATTCTCCCATGGTCAAGGGTGTGGAAAAAGGACGACATTCTCCAGCGTGACCCTAGAATCGACGACACCATTGATACCTCGACCAAAAAGACCCCCCAGGGAGGCCTTATTCTGCACTGGATTTTCAGTACTGTTGTGATTGCCGGCTCATCGTGGATTTCCTCGACGATCGAGTCGGTGAGCGTTCCCAGTTTCATCCAAGTCTACGCGCATTGCTTTATCCTCAGTACGTTACCCTTATACAGCACAGCCTCAAAACGTGAACTAACTTGACCCACTGCAGCAATCCTAGGTCTTGGTTACCATAGGCTTCGACGCCGCGAAGAGGCCCTCACTCCCCCTCGCCGCGGCCCGGCGAGGGTAGCCACGGCGCCAGACGGTCGGTTCCAGCCATACAAGTGGACACAAAGCGTTCCTCGAAAATTCCGAGTTGTCTCCGTCGTGGCTTACATTGGCCTTAACCTGTCCATTCTGGTAATTAACCCAATCCCACCGTACAAAGGAAGCGACGGAACCCCCAACTCGTTCCCCGGCTACGCCTTTCTGGTCACAGTCGTCGCCCTTGTCTTGTTTAGCGTCTTATACTACATCACCATCTTTGGAGCGGCAAAACGTATCTATCCAAGCTCGCGCCGTCCTGGTGCACCACGGGTAGAAGAAGAGGGGCTGCTTTCGCCCCACAGCAAACTGAACTTGATGCAGTTGGCAAATGTGAGGGTGGAGATTACGAAGGACAGATACTTCAACCCACGTCTGGAACGGGTTTACCGCTTTGGGCGGCGCTGGCGGATCAGCTTCGACGTTGATGAAAATGACCAAGTCGCTGATCAAATTGGTCAAGATTCCCAACATCCTCCGCTGACATGGGCGACATTTCTCTATTGGCTTTTTGGCGGCAGTCGATTGATCGACACGCCCGCTCAGAAGGTTGGCCGCTGGTGGGATCGATGGAACTTTTCTGATTCACCTTTACATCCCTGGAACTCGGCAGTCGATATTCGGGAAAGGCAAATGCAGGAGCGGGAGTAACCTGGCTTCCCAGCGTGAGTGGGAAACTGGCCGGTGGCAGCTGAAGGAACATCCGCAGAGCGCGCACGAAGGGAGCGTGACCATCCGAGCAAGTTAGTACAAGGTTCCGTAAGGGACAGGCCGTGGAGCGTGAGAGGTTTTCTCTGGCCAGAGCGTGATTCGCGATCAGAGAACAGGCGGCACAATGTCATATCAAAGCAGGCATAAGGTCAAATCAAATCAAACACAAAATATTTAGAACCAAAGAATAGCCCGCATTCAAATTTAGACCAAACGGAAGGCCTTGTTTTATTATAAGGTCCTTACGCCGTACCGTAGGTCGCACCACTTTATACCGTAGCCCACTGCAAATCCAATATATAACCCTAACCCTCGATTCACAGTCGTAACCACGTGATTAATCTAAGTTATTCGCTTATAGTGAAACTGCCACCACATTAATAAATGTAAGCCTCCAGAGCGAAAATAACACAATTACGCGATTTCCACAATAAAACTTAATTGATTACATATAATTATTCTGCTAATTAAGCCCCTACAGCTATATGATTAGTTAGTGTTAAACTATGCGCAGTTATAGGGTCTTATAGGCCCTTTAGGCTTTTAGTTTAGAGGGTTATAAGCAGTATAGGAACTACTACTCTAATACGTTCTCTATAGTGTAATTTAAGCAACTCTATTACAAGCCAGAGGCTTACAGGGCCCTACAGGCTTACTAGGCCTGTAGGCTATAGCCTTTATAAGCTATAGGCTCTATTGGATCAGTTCGTTACAGGCCTCCACTCCAGGCCACTAGCTAGAGCTGTCAGAAAGAAGGGGGTTCAGAGGCCCTGGGCATCTAGTCAGCGGAGCTAACTGGATACCTGGCACTGCCAGTACGCCAGTGAGCCTCAGCCACCAGAGTGACGAAGCCTGAATCCTGCAAAATAGTCTATAAAGAAGCCTCTGGCTTCCAGCTAGAGCCAGAGGAACAGAGTCAACACAAGCAATACAATCACGCAGTTACAACCCTTACAATTCCACAGAATCCAGAGTGCCGCGCTTCTAACAGTAACATTAATTAAGGTATAAAGTACCTCTTAGGTAGCTAGTATTGATAGACATTATTATAATTACGATAGACATGAGGGTATTACGACCTGCACCCGACACAGGCCTTGAGAGGACTGGCGCGGGTTAAGATAGAAAGTATAGCAGGACACCAACAAGTAAGGGGCGTTCTAAAGACGATTTGTTAAGCTAGCACTCCTAAACGGGGGGTTTAATGTCATTATAAGTCGTTATCACTATAATACATAGAGGTGAGTCTAAACAGTAAGATATAAATAAATAATTAAATACTAACGTAAGGAACCAGAGTCCCTTACGGTAGTTATAGGCATAATTATAGCTATCTATATTAACTAACTAAGAGGTACTTTATACCTTATTTAGTTCGTTATATTTAATGGTGCACTACGTAGTTACAGCTAAGCAGTTAACTAAATAATGCTTAATATTATCAGTCCTTATAAACCATTAAGCACTTTCTTACTAGTCGTAAGGGCTTTAGGTCTTTACACCCCTAGCCCAGTGTTTAAGACAGTGTACACTGTCCTTCTACACTATTCCTTCTATAAGGGATTTGTTAGGCCGCCCCGGCCTAAGTAACGGCCTGTAAGGTTGTTATATAATTCCCCCTCTTTAACATTCTTTTTCTATAAAGAATCACTAGGTCGGTTTTCCTCCTTCCCCACCTTTATTATATCTTCTAACCGTGTTAAAAAGCGTAAGAAATAGAGAAAGCAGGAAAAGGCTCCTTATAACTGTCGTATCCGTCTTACAGAATCCTTTAACACCTTTAATTTGTAAATATCTCCCTACACTCGCTATTAAATTAAATCTTTACTGTGCTAAGTTATAACGTAATCTAACAGCTGTAGTAAATGTTAGTCTGTTAACATACCTTCTTTATATAACGCGTTTAGCTACTCTAATAAATTTATTAAAGGCCTAGTGGATAAGAAAAGGGAGTTAGATACCTTATATAACCAAACGGTTACTAAGTACCGTAACTCCCTTACGAAGTTATAACGTGTTAAAACTTAATAACGTATTATTAAAGTAAAGGCGATAAAGGTGTTTTCTTATAAGGCTAAGGTCCTGTCTTTCCAGGAGCGGGCGGAAATGTTAGACCCTGTCTAGGCTAAACCAGCCTCCTAGGACTGGGACTCTTTTCTCGCTAGTTTTCCCTCTAATAGTTTACCCCAGCCTGTAACGTCTTCTTAACTTAGTTTATAACTTCCTTCTTTTAACAAACAAACCGGCTCTTTAACGTAATGGCGGCGCACTTGCCTTTTTTTTTACTAACTTCCTTTCTTAACAGTACTTATTCTTATAAACACACTTTTCTGCCGTATACTGCTATATAACTGGTTTAGGAGACCTTAGGGCATACTAGATCGCTTTTCACCCTCTAACTCCTTCCCTAAACCCACAGTAAAATGTAAATCCTTTAGCTATAAGGGGTAAATCATCCCGTAAGCCACTAATCTATAACGTCTTAATTCTCCGTACTACCACGTGTGCGATTCATGTAAAGCTTACTAAAAACTCCAGAGGTCCAGCCTCCTTATTAAGTTTAAAATCCTTATAACCCTAGTTAAAGGTTTTAATAAATGTCCTTCCTTACCTATTAAAGAGTTTCCTACCACTTTATAAGCTTTAAATCCTATAATAATCTTACTCTTTAATATAGTAATTTAAATGTTAGATCTTATCTTATTTTTAATTCTTATTATTAGCTTTAGTCAGTTAGGATTCTTTTAATAAAACTCCATAATCAGGTTTAGGCACTTAAGATTTTTAACTAGTTCCTATAAGTTACTTTCAGGGTTATAATCTAACTACTTAATAAGATACTTAAATATATTCTTTCCTTTCTGTAAATCTATAACTTCTTTAACATTATACTTATCTTTGTCAGCATTAATCTTAATTTTCTTTTCCAGAGGAACTCCCTTTAAAGTGGGTTTTAAAAGTAAGACGTGAAAAACCTTAATCCACACTTTTATACTAGTAGGTAAGTTTAGTTTGTAATTAGAAGTGGTAACCTTTTTCTTAACTTAGAATAGTCTGTATCTTTTAAAGTTAAATTTCTTATTAGGTCGTTTTAAACGTAAGTTTTATAAAAAAAGGTAAACATAATCCCCCTTTTAAAAAGTCAGTCCCTTAACTTATTTATTATTATAATAAAGTCCTTTCTTAAACACTAATTACTTAATTTAATGTTTATTAGTAAATTTCTTTATTCGTTTATATATAAACTTAAATTCGGCTTATAGGTAGTTATACAGTTCTTACATCTAATTTACACGGACTGTAACTTAGGGGGCACTAGTAGGTGGGCCTTAATAGAGCTTAGGCTCCTTACTGTAATTAACGAAGAATAATAACACACTTATTAACTTAACTGGTGTTATATTATAAGCTATCTATACTGTTAGTAACAGTTTAAACTAATTATCTTATTTAAAGTTAACATAAGCTTAAAGATATATTATAAGTATTTAATTAACTTGTTCCGTTTAGCTATCTATCTATAGGTGGAAAGCTGTTAAAAGCTTACTTTCCACACCTATTCTCTATATTAATCCTTATTAGAATTTCAACACAATTAGCTTATCTTAATCCGTAATAATATTATCTGGCTAAAAGTGTTATAAAACTACCTCTTTTTTAAATATATAAGTAAGTTACTTTACTGTTATATCCTTTAAAGTTAATAAAAAGTAAGCTTATTTTATTAATTTATTAACTATTATAAGGATCTAATTATAAATAACTCTTATAATAGGGTCTTTAAACTTTAAAATCCCAGTGATAAAGTTAAGTGAGATTAAGCTCCACAGCACTTATAATATAAAGAGTAATTTAAGAAGCTTATAAGGCTTATAACGTTAGTTTTACTTTTAATAGCAGATATCGTAATTATTAACCACCTCCTTAACTAACTTCTTTATTCCTAGAAAAGTGTACGCCTATTAAGCCTGTATAAAGGTCTTAGCTTAACCTATATATCCTTTAAGTTAAGATTTATAAACCTACTAAATGTATTCTTTTTATTTATCCAGGTTATAAACGTACGGTTTCTCATAATATTAAAGCTTTACTTTTAATTTAAGCATACTGTTTACACCTTTTAACAGCTATTTTAACTAATAACCAGTTTTATTATAATTTAAATATATTAGGCACTCCTTTCTACAGTCTTACACGTACCTTAAAAAGTCTCCTAAAGGGCACTTATACTTACATATTTCTTTTATTAACCTTCTTATTTAAAAGTCCTATTATTATTAATAAATATTATACTCTGTTTATAAGTTTATATAAACGTTAATAGTTTATTTCAATATCTAATTATCTGACATTTATAACATATATTCTAACATATTATTCTTAACTTTATTAAATATAATAACAGGGATTAAAACCAGATTAACATCCTTATAATCTTATCTCCAGCTAAGGGTATCAGCTCGCCTATTATCCTTTCCTTTAACATAATAGATTTAGAAATAGAATAAGGCTATTAACTTTACCTACTGTGCCTACTATAGGCTAAGTTCCTTCGTTAAAAAGTATTAAAGGTTATTATAATCTGAAAAGACCTAAACTAATTCCTCCATACTACTTAAGCATAATGCCTATTTAATAAAACACTAAATAATTACTATCAGTTCCTTATTATAAATCAGGTATTATAAGGTTAAGTTATAAATCCCTTTTAATAAGAAGGTAATTAAGTGGCGTTTCCTATCGTCTTAGACTTAGTTAAGTTCTCTACTAATTACAAACTTTAAAGAGTCTGTTTTAACTTAAAAGGGCTTTAAGAAATTAAGGAGAGCTAGGACTAACGTTATAATAAAGGTATACTTAAGGTCTTTAAACGCTTTTTACTATCTATTAGTTTATTTAAACAGTTTACCCATCCCTGTAAACTTATACAGTAGTTTTACAATCTTTATAAAGTACTTAATAAAATATTAATAAAAGTTCGTAAAGCTAATAAAGGCTTATAACTTTATTTAATTTTTTAAAGTAGGCTAGTCCCTAATTACCTTTATTTTCTCCAGTTACATTTTAAACCTTTTAAAGGTTATTTTAAACCCTAAGTAATTTAGTTCTTAAATGTAGAAATAACTCTTCTTTAAGTTTACTATCAGCTTTACTTTCTTAAAAGCTGTTAAGACCTATTATATATACTTTTAGTGTTCTTTTAAAGTTTTAAAATAGACTAAAACGTCATCTAAATACATAAAGACAAACTTATTAAGAAAGGGACAGAGGACGCTGTTAATAAGGCTTTAAATAGTTACAGGGGCATTTATTAATCTTATAAGTATAATATAATATTAATAATACCTGTTATAAGTCTGAAAAGCCGTTTTATACTTATTCTCTTCCTTTAATCTAATGTAATTAAACCTTATAAGGAAGTTAAGGCTGGAAAACTAGTTTACTTTAATAATCTATTCTTACATTTTTATAATAAATAGTAATAAATAGCGATTCTTAATTATATCTTTATTTAACGTTTAGTAATTAATAATTATATGTAACTTACTATCTCCCTTTCTTAGGATAAATAATATTAAATATCCTGTTAGGGATTAAGACTCCATAATAAATCCATTCTTCAGATTCTTATTAATATACTCCCTTAAGGCTTCAGCTTACTAAAGGTTTAAATAGTAAAGCTGGAAGTTATAAAGCTTTACTCCCAGCTTTAGCTTAATTTTATAATCTTATAATCTATAATCTAGTAATTATAATATCTTTTTTCAAAACAGGGTAAACTTCTTATACTCTATAAGTACCTTAAATAAGTTAACTTCCTCACTTATTTATAAATTGGCTTTTTACTTCTTTCTACCTTTTAAATCGTCATTTAGGTAATATAGTAGACTTTTTAATCCTTTAACCGTTTTAATAAACCTAACTTAAACCGTGTTTAATTTTAAAAGTTCAGTACGCTTCTAAGTGCTTCATACATCTTTAAAGCAGTTCAGCACCTTTTTAACTCTTCCTAAACGGTGATCGTTATTAAGAGACTTATTAAAGGCAAAGTGGCCACTCCTTTAATTAATTATAAGGTTATACTTTTCCAGCTAAGGTAAACCTAAAATCATATCATATCTTATAATTAATGTAACGTTAAAATCTACTTATTATTTATCCTTGTCTACTTTAATTAGGAGTGGTAAGTAATAAGTAACTTTACCGTTATTATACTAATATAAACCTTTTTCCTTATTTTAAATGGGAATAGCCTCTTTATACTCTTAATTAAGGAGTTTCTTTCAATTAACTAACAAAAGGTGCATTAAGTTAAAAGCACTCCCGCTATTAATTACTGCTCTTACCTTAAACGGCCTCTCTTTTCCATCTGTTAAGTCGACACTAACGGAATAATACTTATACTCTTTTAACATCTAAATTATAATAACCACCTATCCTTAAAGTCTTATCTAACCTAACCTTTAAATACCTCTTCTTCTTCTTAAGGTTTTTACTAACTAGTAAACTATTAGTTTCTAGCCCTTTTAAAAGGCTTATACCCTTTTCCTAACTCCTTTTAAAAAAACAGGTAACTTTAGTAAACTTGGTAATTAACCTTTCTTAAGTTTTCACACCTTAACGTCTAGTTAACTTTAAAGGGTTTAATATTCTGGAATTCTTTAATAAGTTAATAATATACTTTACAGGATTAGATTATAATAATATCTTCTTACTCTTAAATCCGTTAATAATCCACTTACTTTTACCACTCTTTAACTTTTCCTTTAAAATGTAATAAACACGTTACATCTAGGTAGTTACTAAGTAACTTTCCTTACTAATATATAACGGGGGTCTAGTTAACCACAGTAACTTTTTATTTATCACTAGACTCCTTTATTAGGGAGTAAGAGACCTGGTAATAAGCTGGCTTTAACTCTCCTTTTATAACTATGTAATCCTGTTTTTAAATAGTAGGGAAGTGGTTAGAAAGGGCCTTAAGCCTACTATACCTGTTAAAAGTACAGTCATTATACACATAATTAATCCACAGTATATCCCTGTAATTAGGATAGTTAATATTAATTACAAGTGCTGCAGTTATAGAGTATAAAACGGGGGGAGTAGTGCTTTATTTCTTTTCTTCTTCTACTTACCTCTAAATACGCTACTTCTCTTAAACTTCTTCCTAGAACTTAAATAGTAATAACTCAGCTTATTCTTTTATAAAATAATCTTCTTTAATAAGTTAATGTTTAAGTTAATTAGTAAAATAAACTCTATTATAAAGTTATAACCTAATCTTTATTACTCTATCTTTAAACGTCACTATAAGTCCCTTAACTTACAGGTCCTCCACTTTATTTATCAGCTTCTAATATTTTTCTTTCAGCTCCTAAACCCTCTATTAATATACTTATTTCATACCTTCTTAAGGGACCTTTAAGGTACTAGTCTAGGGTATACTGGCCTTAATGTAAAACAGCTATCTAAGCTGTCTTTCTTCTAGGGAAGTAAGGGTACTAATCCATTCAGCGTGCTTAAAGTGTTTAAAAGTCTTAAGGGGTATAGTTAAGAAGAATTTTCACTTTTCTAACTTAATTCTTTTAACTTATTCTTTTTCACCTTCTAAGGCTTATTTCACCACTTAAGTGGCCTGGAGGGCTAGCTCTTTAACTCCCTTTACTATCTTAATAAGGTTTAAATTAGGGTCCTTTTTAGACTTCCTTAATTCCTAAGCTTACAGGGTGAGGTTTTTAAGGCTTATAACAGTTAACTAAAACATTTCTTTTTAAAGTTAGTCTTCCGTAACCTGCACCTCCAGCTATCTTAAGTTTCCACTTTAAAGTCGGTTTATAACAACTTACACCTCTATAGCTAACTCTTTTATAACACCCTTAAAGACTAGATATACCACATCTTAAAGTTCTTCCTCTTCTTCTTTATCTCTTAAGTCGCACTTATTTATCTAAATGTAATCTTCTTCATTTCCTACTATCCTAATATAGACGTCTCCTAAGTTAAACTTAACGTTCTTCCCTCCTTTTAAAACTAGTTTCTAGCTAATTTACTTTAATAACAGGCATTACTATACTATATAACCTTTCTTATTATAATTAAAACATTAAACTTAAAACAGGTCTTTAAATTACTTTTATTATAATTATCGTTAAGGTTTATCACAGTTAAGTCAGTTTTAACAGTTTACTATATTAATATCCATTAATCTAGGGTAATAACCTATAATAGTCGATTAATTCCCCTTTTTAAGTTTACTTAGCTGGTGGGGTGTTTATTCCTTCTAAAAGTTTTTTTAATAATAATGGTTATAATACTAATTATTAGCCTTAATAACTATCTTAACTAGCTCCTAAAGACGGTCCGGTTAATCCTCTTTATAAAAGTCTCTAGTAACATATTCCTTTAAACCACTCTAAAACAGCATTACTAAGGCTTCCTAGCTAAGCTTAATTTTTACAGCTTCTAATTTAAAGCGTGTGGAGAACTTAAGGATTAAGGACGTCTATCTTAAGGCCATAAGGCGCTACTTAGCCCGCCTTAGGATATCTAGCTTTTTAAACTTAATTTAAAGTTAGTTAACAAAAACGTCAAAGTCGTCGAAAAAGGCCTAAATCTCAGGGGCTTCCTTTTATACTCTATTTACAGAGAGGTTATTAATTATCTTCACGTAAGGTTTATATTAGTAAACAGCTACTCCGTCTAATAAGGCTCTAGTAAACCTAACCTTTCCTTCTTCCTTAAAGAATTATTCGTTATAATAGGTGACATAGCTTTAAAGTTAAGCTATCTAAGACTCTAATTATATAAAGTCTCCCTTAAAGCGTAAGGGTAGGGGAAGTTTCACTTATTTCTTTTATAAGCCCCTAAGGTTATTATTCTCCAGCTTAACTATGTTAAGTCAGGCTTAAAGTTTCTTAATAAGGCTAATACGGCTCTTAATATCTCTAGGGAAGGTTTCTGTGACGACCCTACAGGACGTCACTTGGGCCGGGGCGGCCCGACGAATCCCCCGCAGAAGGAACAGTGCGGAAAGACAGTGCACACCGTCCAGGCGCACTAGGCCAGGGGTGCAAAGACTAGAAGCCCCTACGACTAATGAGGTGCTGCTCACGGCATGCTAAGTGCTCGCATCGCAAGTAGGAGAAACCTTACAAGCGGAACGCTCACACGATGTAAAATACTTGCATAACAAGCACTTACAGCACTATAAGTAAGAAATAAAGTACCTTACAGTTAGTTAGTATAGATAGCTATAGTTATAACTATAACTACCGTAAGGGACTCTAATTCCTCACGCTAATATTTAATTATTTATTTATATCTTACTATTTAGACTTACCTCTATACATTATAGTAATAACGACCTACAGTAATATTAAACCTCCTATTTAAGAGTGTTAGCTTAATAAGCCGTCTTCAGAACACCCTTTACTTATTAATATCCTGTTATATATTCTATCTTAACTTATACCAGTCCTTTTAAGGCTTATATTAAGTATAGGTTATAATACGATATTAATATACTAGTTCTAAACACTATTTGTTAAATTCCCAGATATTATCTCTCTCTTACTAATATATTAACTTTTAGAAAAGGTAAGGAGATTAAAGAAATGTAAGCCCAGCCTTAGCTCCTTACTATTAATAAGTTAGCTGTACACTTTAAAGACTTAAACTTTAACTAGTAAGGACTAGTTAAGGAACTTAATAAAGCCTTTCTTAAAAACACTAAAAGCTGTATCGGTCTTATCGAAAAACTTTAAGCCTGACTTAACGCTATTAAACTAAAGAATAATAACTTTAAGGGCTTATAAAAGAAATAAGTGAAGCTCTTCTTACTGTTACGCTTTAAGGGAGACTTTATATAGTTAGAGTCTTAGATAGCTTAACTTTAAAGTTATATTACTTATTATAATAAGTAGTTCTTTAAAGAAGAAAGGAAGGTTAAGTTTATTAAAGCTTTACTAGATAAAGTAACTGCTTATTAGTATAAACCTTATATAAAGATAATTAACGACCTTTTTATAAATAAAGCACGTAAAGAAGCTCCTGAGACTTAGGCCCTTTTTAATAACTTTAACGTTTTTATTAACTAATTTTAAATTAAGTTTAGAGAACTAAACGCCTTTAGGTAAGCTGAATAGCAGCTTATAGCTTTAAAGTAAACGTCTTCAGTCTTTAATTTCTCTATACATTTTAAATTAAAAGCAGTAAAGATTAAACTCAGTTAAGAAGCTTTAATAATGCTGTTCTAAAGTAGTCTGAAGGAATACGTTATTAAAGATCTTTACTAAGAAAACTAACTAAACTGCTTATAAGAATTAGTTAAGATGGCTATTAAGGCTAATAACTAGTACTATAATCACTATTATTAAAAGAACTTCTAGAAAGAATAAACCTTTTATTAGTTAAGTAAACTAAAGAAGGGAAACTAGTTAACTATAATAGGTTACTATCTTAAGCTAATAGATATTAGTATAGTGAACTGTTAGAACCGACCTAACTGTAATAAACCTTAATAATAACAGTAATAGAAATAGCTTAAGGACCTATTATAAGTTTAATATTTTAACTGTAATAAGAAAAGATATATAATATAGTAATATCCGTTACTAAAGTAAATTAGTTAAAAATCTGTTTTAAAAGAAGAGAAATACGTTAGGTTTAACTTAAGAGACATTTACGTTAAGATGTTAGGTAACAAAGAAAACTGTACTTAAATAGATAAGTGTAACTTAAAAGATAAAGAAAGAGAAGAAAAACCTTAAGATATAATATATCTAATCCTTACAGGTATTATAGAAAAGTTAATTATAAAGGTGTAAGTTATTAAAAACTAACTTTAAAGTGGAAACTTAAAACTGCTAGAGGTATAGGTTACAGAAGACTAATTTTAAGAAGAAATATTCTAGTTAGTTATTATAAGCCTTAAAAACCTTACCCTATAAGCCCAGGAACTAAAGAAGTCTAAGAAAGACCCCGACTTAAACTTTATTAAAATAGTTAAAGGAGTTAAAGAATTAGCCCTTTAGGCTATATAAGCAGTAAAGTAAGCTCTAGAAAGTGAAAGAGAATAAGTTAAGAAAATCGAATTAAAGAAACAGAAGTTCTTCTCTACAGTACCCTTTAAGACTCTTAAACACTTTAAGTACGCTAAGTAGATCAGTACCCTTACCTTTTTAGAAGAAGGATAGTTTAAATAGCTACCCTGTATTAAAGTTAATATACTTCGGACCGGTACCTTAAAGGTCTCCTAAGAAGGTATAAAGTAAATATATTAATAGAGGGTTTAAGAGTTAAAGGAGAAATATTAAAAGATAGTAAATGAAATAAAAGACCTGTAAGTTAAAGGCTTTACTGTAACGTTTAAGGACAGAGTAGTGGAAATTAGGTTAAAACTTTATAATAGAGTTTGTTTCGTTAATTAGCTTAAATATTAACTTATTAAAGAAGACTATTTTGTAAAAGAATAAATTAGGTTACTGTTACCTAAGTTTTAAGAAGAGGTTTAAGAGAAATAACGTATATAAAAGTAAGTAGAAGAAGAGAAAAAATAAAACGTTACTTCCCCCGTTCCGTACTTTATAATTGCAGTACTTATAGTTAATATTAATTATCTTAGTTACAGAGATATACTGTGGATTAATTGCGTGTATAATAACTACGTTCTTAACTAGCATTATAGACTTAAGGCCTTTTATAACTACTTCCTAAGTATATAAAGATAAGATTACGCTATTATAAAAGTAAAGTTAGAACTAGCCTATTACTAAGTCTCCTACTCCTTAATAAGAGAATTTAGTAATAAGTAGAAGGTTACTGTAGTTAACTAAACCCTTATTACGTGTTAGTAAGGAGGAATGCTTAATAACTGCCCTATTATAACGTGCTTATTATATCTTAACGGAAAAGCTAAAGAATAGTAGAAGCGGGAAGATTACCAGCAGATTTAAGAGTAAAAAGACATTATTATAATTTAAGCCTGTAAAGTGTATTATTATCTTATTAAAGACTTTAGAAATATTATACTATTTAAAGTTAATTAGACACTAAGGCGTAAGAACTTAAAAAAGGTTAATTGTTAGGTTTACTAAAGTTACTTATTTTTCTAAAAGGAATTGGGAAAAGGCTGCAGGCCTTTTAGAAGGGCTAGAAACTAATAGTTCGCTAGTTAGTAAAAACCTTAAGAAGAAGGAGAGGTATTTAAAGGTTAGGCTGTATAAGACCTTAAGGACAGATAATTATTATAACTTAAATATTAAAAAAGTATAAATATTACTCTGTTAATATTGATATAATAAATAGAAGAGGGAGGCTATTTAGGGTAAGAGCAGTGATTAATAGTGGGAATACTTTTAACCTAGTGTACCCTTTACTAGTTAACTGAAGGAAACTCCCTAATAAAAAGTATAAAGAGGCTATTCTTATATGAAATAAAGAAGGAGGCCTGTACTAGTATAATAACGGTAAAGTTACTTACTACTCGTTACTCTTAATTAAAGTGGATAAGGATAAATAATAAGTAGACTTTAACATTACATTAATTACTAGATATAATATAATCTTAAGTTTACTTTAACTAGAAAAGTATAACTTTATAATTAATTAGAGGAGTAGTTACCTTACCTTTAGTAAGTCCCTTAACTGTAATTATTATTTAAAGAAAGTTAAGAAGGTACTAAATTATTTTAAAGATGTATAAAGCATTTAGAAATATATTAAACCTTTAAAACTAAGTATAGTTTAAGTTAGGTTTATTAAGACAGTTAAAGGATTAGAAAGTTTACCGTATTACCTAAATAACGATTTAGAAGGTAAAAAGAAGCTAGAAGTTAATCTACAGATAAGTAAAGAAGTTAACTTATTTAAAGTACCTGTTAAATACAGGAAGTTTACCCTATTTTGAAAAAAGATACTGTAATTATTAGATTACGGACTGTAAGATTACGAAATTAAGCTAAAGCTAGGAGCGAAGCTCTGTAACTTCTAACCTTACTATTTAAACCCTTAGTAAGCTAAAGCCTTACAAGAGTATATTAATAAGAACTTAGAGAATAAGTTTATTATAAAGTCCTAGTCCCTAGTAAAGTACCTAATACTGTTCGTCTTATAGAAAGGAGACAGTAAGTTACATATAATTATTAACTATTAAACGTTAAATAAGGATATAGTTAAGAATTATTACTTATTATTACTTATTACAGAAATGTAAGAACAGATTGTTAGAGTAAATTAGTTCTCTAACCTCGATTTCCCTATAAGGTTTAACTATATTAAAGTAAAGAAAGAGGATAAGTATAAAATAGCTTTTCAGACTTATAATAAGTATTACTAATACTGTATTATATTAATAGGATTAATAAACGCCTTTATAACTTTCTAAAGCCTTATTAACAGTATTTTCTGCCCCTTCCTTGATAAGTTTATCTTTATATATTTAGATAACGTTTTAATTTATTTTAAAACTTTAGAAAAATATTAAAAACACGTGTAATAGGTTTTAATAGCTCTTAAAAAGGTAAAGCTAACAGTAAACCTAAAAAAGAGCTACTTTTACGTTTAGGAACTGAACTATTTAAGGTTTAAAGTAACCTTTAGAAGACTTAAAATATAACTAAAGAAGATAAAGGTAATTAGGAATTAGTTTATTCTAAAGAACTAGAAAGAGTTATAAGCTTTTATTAGCTTTACGAACTTCTATCGTTACTTTATTAAGTACTTTACGAAAATTATAAAACTACTTTACAAACTTACAAGTAAAGGAAAGCTATTTAAGTGGACCGATAGACAGCAGAAGGTATTTAAAGACTTTAAGTATACCTTTATTATAACGTTAGTCTTAGCCCTTCCTAATTTCTTAAAGCCTTTCTAAGTCGAGACAGACTCCTCGGAGTTTATAATCGGTAGAGAACTCAGCTAAATCTAAGACAATAAGAAACGCTACCTAGTTGCCTTCTTATCGAAAGGGATCTATAGCCTAGCTTTACGATACCTAATCTACAATAAGGAACTGATAGCAATTATTTAGTGCTTCACTAAATAGGCACTATACTTAAGCAGTATAGAGGAACTAGTCTAAGTCTTCTTAAACTATAATAACTTCCAGTACTTTCTAACAAAGGAGCTTAGCTTACAGTAAGTACAGTAAGTAGAATTAATAGCCTTATTCTATTTCTAAATCTACTATATTAAAAGAAAAGATAATGGGTAAGCTAACGCTCTTAGTTAGAGATAAGATTATAAGGATGTTAATCTAGTCCTAATCCCCGTTATTATATTTAATAAAGTAAAGAACAGCACCTTAAAACACATATTATAAGTGTCAGATAACTAGATATTAGAATAAACTATTAACGTTTATATAAACTTATAAATAAAGTATAATATCTATTAGTAATAATAAGACTTTTAAGTAAAAAGGTTAATAAAAGGCACTTATAAGTATAAGTGCTTCTTAGAAGACTTTTTAAGGTATGTGTAAGATTACAGTAAGGAGTACCTAATGTATTTAAATTATAATAAAATTAGTTATTAGCTAGAATAGCTGTTAGAAGGTGTAAACAGTATATCTGAACTAAGAGTAAAGCTTTAGTATTAAAAGAAACCGTACATTTACAACTTAGGAAAGCGGAAAGAGTACGTTTAACAAGTTTATAAGTCTCAACTTAGAGGATATATAAGCTAAGCTAAAACTCTTACATAAGCCTAATAAATGTACGTTTTCTTAAGAATAAAGAAGTTAATTAAGGAAGTAGTCGATAACTGCGATATCTGTTATTAGAAGTAAAATCGACACTATAAGCCTTATAAGCTTCTCGAACCACTCTTTATACTATAAGTGCTATAAAGTTTAATCTCACTTAATTTCGTTACTAAGATCCTAAAGTCTAAGGACCCTACTATAAAAGTTACTTATAACTAAATCCTTATAATAATCGATAGATTAACGAAATAAGCTTACTTTCTGTTAACCTTAAAGAATATAACAGTAAAGTAACTTACTTATATCTTTAAGAAAGAGGTAGTTTTACAATACCTTTAGTTAAATAACATTATTACAGATCGAGATAAGTTAATTATATTAAAGTTTTAGTAAAGACTAATGTAAAGAATAGGTATAAAGAGTAAACTTTCAACAGTATTCCACTTACAGACAGACAGTTAAATAAAGTAAGTTAACTAAATACTTATAACGTATCTTTAAGCTTATATTAATTTCAAATAAGATAATTAATTTAAGCTGTTATTAACAGTACAGATAGCTTATAATATAACGTTAGTTAAGTTAACAAGTATATTACCGTTCTTCACTAATTACGGTAAGGAGCTTAAGCTCTATTAAAGCCCGTTTACTAATGCCCCTTAAACTACAGTCTATATAAACTGGATATAAGAGCTATATAACCATTTACAAGCTAAACTTAAGTTTATATACAAACAAATAAAGAAGTTTACTAATAAATACTAAACTAAATAACTAATACTTAAGAAAGGACTTTATTACAATAGCGAACAAGTTAAAGGACTAACTTTTTAAAAGGGGGATTACGTCTACCTTTTTTCACAAAACCTGCATTCGAAACAGCTTAGTAAGAAGTTTAACTTCAAAAGGTACAAACTGTTCTAGATTAAGAAAAAAGTCGCTACCTTTAATTATAAACTAAACTTACCTATTAGTATAAAGGTGCAGATTAAGGTTTTTTACATCTTACTTTTAAAACCTACCTTAAAAGGAGTTTCTTTAAAAAAGAAAATTAAGATTAATACTGATAAAGATAAGTATAACGTTAAGGAAATTATAGATTTATAAAAGGGAAAGAACACATTTAAGTATCTTATTAAATAATTAGACTATAGCCCTAAGAGTAACTTATAAAAGTTAGTTAAAAATCTTAAATGCTTAAACCTAATTACAGAGTTCTACCGAAAGAATCTAAACTAATTAAAACTAACAATAAGAACTAAAAATAAGATAAAATCTGATATTTAAATTACTATACTAAAGAGTAAGATTACTGTAAGACTTAAAGCTTAAAAAGCAGTAGGAAACTCCTTAATAAGTACAGAAAGACATTTATCAAAAGCCTTAACTAAGGTTATAAGGACTTTAGACTTAATAAAGAGGCTAAGCCTTTAAAGCTCTTAATAAGCCTTATATAAAAATAAGTACTGTTAAGAGAAAAAGTTAATAAAGGAAAGTTAAACCTATAACCTCTTATTAAAGAAAGCAGTTATAAACTAAATTATAAAGTAACTACTTACTGTAAAGACCCCGTTAAAAAGTTCCCCTAATTAAAAGACTCCACGTTATTAGGAGGAGCGCTTAACTTAACCTCCTTACTTTCTTAAAACTTTAATAGCTTTACTTTACAACTAAATGTTTTTACAGCCCAGTCCTTAAAGTAAGACTATTACTTATAAAAGCACGTTAAGTGTACTAACGCCTTTTAAAGCTTAATAATAACCTTATAAAGCTATTAAGTAATAGACTTAACTTATAAGTTAAAGTTCTGCTTTTTAATAAGAAAAGCTTTTAACTTCGCTTTATTAACACTAAAAACGTTACATTAAGAAGGCCAGTACCTCTTTAAATAGTAGTCGTAACTGTCAGACCGGTTAAAAACCTAACAAACGAGTAAAAGGTTAACAGACTTACAAAAAGAACAAGGGGACGTTTTATTACTAAACGTATATATATAGGCTGTAAGGTTCAGACAGCAGTTAATACTTTTACCTTATTCCCATTTTAAGACCTAGGAGCTAGACACTCGTTATATAGTAAAGTAGTGAAAGGAGAAGCTTACCTTTTAAGTTCTTTATAGAAAAAGAACGTTAAAGAGGGGGAATTATATAATAACCCTGTAAGACGTTACTTAAGCTAGGGCAGCTTAACGAATCCCCCGCAGAAGGAACAGTGCAGAAAGACAGTGTATACCGTCTAAACGCACTAAGTTAGGGGTATAAAGACTAAAAGCCCTTACAACTAATAAGGTACTGCTTACAGCATACTAAGTGCTTATATTACAAGCAGGAGAAACCTCACAAGTAAAACGCTTACACGATGTAAAGTGCTCGTATAACAAGCACTTACAGTATTACAAGCAGGAAATAAAGTACCCCGCAGTTAATTAGTATAGATAGCTATAATTATAACCATAACCACCGTAAGGGACTCTAGTTCCTCACGCTAATATTCAATTATTCATTTATATCCTACTGTTCAGACTCACCTCTGTGCATTATAGTGACAACAACCTATAGTGACATTAAACCCCCCGTCTAGGAGTGCTAGCTCAACAAGCCGTCTTCGGAACGCTCCCTACCTGTTAGCGTCCTGCCATACGTTCTGTCTTAACCCGCACCAGTCCTCTCGAGGCCTGTGTTAGGTGCAGGTCGTAATACTTTCAAGCCATTTAGTAAAGGTCTTTGCTAAATCTGACGTCTTTGGTTCTACCTCCATGCTGATTCGTAGCGTTGCATCGAGATATATTGGTAAATATTTATAGGAGGTGTAAGCGCGAGACTTGGAGGACAGAAATCTCTGGCGCTTAGGAAAAATAAAACGAATAGGTACATAAGACAGTTAGTATCAAAAACGAGACATATTTTGGCCATCTTCATATATGGGACCAATTCTAGGCCCCTCAGCTATAGTTGAAGCGGCGCAGCCTGCCGAAAATGGCAATTAGGGTGAGCAAGGGTGAGCACAGGTAAGCCAGCCTGAGCAAATCCTGAGCAGGGACTGAGCCGAGCCTGAGCCAGGGTGAGCAACGTCACGTGCTCAAGATACAAAAAAGGAAATTTTGTGTGCCCAGATTCGTCGCACAAAACAGGCGTATTGCAACACATCACATGACAGGGTAACTTCCGTTTTGATCTGACCATCACATCACACATCCATCCACATCATCGTCTAGTGTTACAGCGTTTGTATTTCGGTTTAACGTTATACTGATCCAGAATTAATACTCACCACAATGGACATATGCTCCCTTCTCCCACAAAGCACCTGCTATACAACTGTCAGCCACGGGGGTATCGCTAATACCTACCTCACCGCACGAAGAATGACCCTCTCTTCCACTCTCGAGGCCGCCGTACATACAAATCTCCTTCCAGCCACCCACATCAATCTTCTTCCAGCCCAAACCCATCCCCACCAAACAATCCAGCTTCAACCACCCATCCCACTCCACTCCACAACCAACTTTTGACACGCCGAACTTTGAACTTTTCCAAACCATCTCCCCGTCCTCCCCAAACCGGCCCCATCTCAAGAAGCCGGCCCCCCAAACATGCCCTTGTCCCAAAGCACCTTACACTCCGCATCCATCTTCACCACGCTAATCTCCTGAACCGGCTGCCCCGCTCCAAACTCCTCCACCATTCCGTGTTGCGAGGCACCATACCTCGGCCATCCAACCTCCTCCATCCCCTTCACCCCGTCCCTCGCGAACGCCAGCCACCGATCCTGCATGACCTTACTCGTCTCCTTCTCCAGCGGCGTTGTCGGTCCCCTAAAATTGCCGTCTGTTCCAAACAGCAGCGGGAGTTCCGACTCGTGGTATGCACCGAGGAACGGCAGAGGCGATATGTTGGAGAAGTTGCCCGAGTATAGAAACCGATAGACGGGCACGTCGGCGATGGCACGGTTGACTACCCCTAGGTAGGCTGGGCAGAAGAAGTATGCGAGGGTGACGTCGGTTGCAAAGGTCTCGTTGACGCTGTCGCCGAGGATGAGAGGGATGAAAGCTGCGCCGTCGTCGGCGTTGCTGCCGATGATCGTGGGCTGTGCGGGGAGTTTTTGTTAGCGTGGTGGTTTGACAGTCACGGGGGTCATGGTAGCACCAACAATGTTGGCGATCTGTCCGGCTTCGCTGCGCTCCGTGTAGTTGGCGAAGACAGTCTTGTTGTCCACAATGGGGGTAAATATCAACACCGGCTTGGTTGGGTGGGCTTGGTTGTTCAGCTAGATGGCTTGCTCGATCTCCAGCGCCGAGACGTTCTCGTGACGCATGCAGGCGAGCTGTTGGTCTGGCGACAGACCGCCGCATCCGACGGCGGCTGCCACGGCGGAGAAGTTAGAGTGAGTTGTGTCGAACGTGGACTCTCTCCCCGCACCGAGTGTCTCGCTCCCTGACTCTTCGATGATGCCCTTGACGATTGGGTCCTTCGGGTAGGCGTATTGGTAGTATCCTGCAGACACGGCCCCAGCGCTCTGACCCCAGAGCGTGATGCGGTCAGGGTCACCGCCAAATGCGGCGATGTTGTCACGGACCCATTCAACCGCCAGGCGCTGGTCGAGCAAACCGACATTTTGCTCATCTTCGGCAATCCCGGCGGCGTTCGGGAAGCCAAAGATGTTTAACCTGTAGCTCAGCGTCACGATCAGATGTGCCTGCGTTTCTTGCACCCACTGCGCCGGGATCTGATACGGCACGTCCTGGCCACCCATGAGGAATGCACCGCCGAACGCAAACATCAAAACCGGGAGGCGATCTGCCCCCTGGTCAGGGCAGGCCGGTGCCCAAACACTGAGAGTGAGACAGTCCTCGCTGACATCCGGGCTCGTCTCGTTGAGGCCGCCGATGTTGAATTGGTTGACGATCTGCGTGTAAATCGTGGGCGGCTCTTTCTCAAGAAACTGCATGCAGCTCGGCCCAAAGTTCTTCACGTCGATCTCGCCGAACGGCAGGGCGGGCTTGGGCGGGGCGAAGCGCAGCTCCCCGATGGGCGGTTGCGCATAGGGGATTCCGAGGAACCGCCGCACACCCGGCGTGGAGGGGTCGATGAAGCCGTGGAATTTGCCCCCGGGGGTCTCGACAGAGAGATTCGAAGCTTGCGCGCATGGTGCCGGTTGGGAGGCGTGACAGGTCGCGCCCAAAAGAACCCTCGCCAGTGTTTTGAGAGACAGAGCTCTCATCTTGGCAGTCCGCAGCAGCCGTTCTCCAGATCGCCCGTGAACCAATTCGTGATTCCGGTTCTTCGAAGCCCATGGAAAAGCCACCGACCCTACTTATACGCTTCAGTCCGAGTGGGAGGGGCAAATCGGTCACCACAAGACAGCGCCGGAGCCAGGGTCCGGTCCTCTATGCCGCACAGGCCGCCCCACAGCTAGCTACCTCACCACTTCAGTCACGCACCCTCGAAGGCCAGGGCCTACCCAAGCCATTTTTGGCCGAGGAAAAATGTATGACCTGAATAGGGGACCGGGAGGCTCACTAGCAGGGTGACCTAGCGCCGATTTTCCCTTCGCGACGAGTCAGTCTCAAGGGAGAAATAAATCGAGAGCGCCCCGAGTCAATTCGGCGCTTCTGGTCTGGGAGGAATTACCTCACCACTTTGGTGCTCCTGGGGCCCTATCCCTCTCTCTTGCCGTCAGGCTAGCTTCCGCTATGATGCCGCACCCCCCATGCTCATCGGCCGCGAAGACGACCTTGACCCCATCGGCCTTCGTCTTCATTTCGTCAAGACTCATGCGATGGTCTGGAGGCATGCCCTCCATCTTGTCGCGGAACCCGTGGAACAAGAGCGGGAGCATCGAGTATTTCCATACCGCGCCACCTTTCCAATAGGTCCGGAGCACCGAGATCACCAGCAGGCCGAACGTGTCGAGGGTGAGGCCGGCTGGCAACAACAGCCACATCCACTCGATTTGGATGCAAAGACTGTCGTGCGAAGTGATACCGGTGACAAATGCTCGATCCTCTTTCCTGTCTGTCCCAAACATTTTCGTGTTCCACACTAGCCCGATCGACCTCATGCGGTTGGTGGCCGCGGAAGAGACGTTATTGAAGCGTTCGTCAATGATGCCAAACGTAGTGGTTTGGTTGTTCCAGAGAGGGCCAAGCCACCACTGGGGGCAGTAGAATTGAGTAAAAACGTTGAAGGTGTTCCTGGGGCGGCCAGCTGAAATGTAAGATCCCTCGAATGTCTCTTTGAGCCTGTCGCCGAGCACTCTCATCCAGTTACTCCCGATTTTGTAGACGCATGGCCGCGATGCTTTAATCATACCACCGGCAGTCGTGTTGAGGATATCTTCGCCGTATTTCAATGCAGCGACGCTCATATTTGTTGAGTCATAGACCTCGTCCCCAACGAAGCACGGATTCGACACCCCCACCACGTCCTTGCCCGAAACCCCGGTGTAGTTCCCTTGGAGCTTGGAGGTCGACACCACCTCTTCTGTCAGCCTTCCAGAACGAACTTGCCCATTGTAATACTTGATGCATGGGAAGAATGAGCACTTCGCCCCTATCATGGTGACGTTGTAGTTCCTGTTGCTGAGATCGGGGAGGTTCGAAAGGGCTGGGCAACCAAGCTCCCCTTGATGCCCGCTGCAGCCGGCCAGCGAGCGAGTCAGAAGTGTAACATTGAACATGTCGTAAGGCTTAGTAGACCCTTCAGCACCAGGGACATAAAACCCCGACATGTTGACCTTGAACCGCACAAAGGACATATCGATGGTGACGTTCGGGGCGTGAGGCGGCGCGAGGTTGTATGCGCATGGTGTGTAATCATCGCCTTAAATTGTCTCGGATGGGCACGGTGTTTGTGGTGAAGGATATGTTTGTGAGGATTGCGGAGAGGGAGGGGCAAAGTGTGGAGTAGTCGTCGGTTCAAATGCTGGGTCTTGTTATCTCGGCATTTGTTTGATGAGCGCCTAATAGTCTCCTAGACGCCCTCAAATCCCTGCCTGTTTACACCCTACTCGTTCCAAGGTCTATATTCTACCTTTTTCCTTCCGGCAGATATTCTATTAAGCGTCAGAGACCGAGTTCTTGACTTTGGGTTCAGATTTTATCTCTGCTAGGGGCCTTTTCTGCCGGTAAAAACCTTAACCGCCAGCGTCTGTCACGGGGCTAAGGCCCCAAAGTGGGTCTGGGCTGAGAGCCCAGACCACCGCTCCCATGGAGGCGGGTCTCCGCCTATATAGCTGCGCTCTGCGCAGCTCCTGTATCTACTCTTGATCTTCTTCTTCATAGAAACTATAATCGATTTAGTCACCAAGTAACAGTATCTACCTTACTCGGCCCCTTACATCTGGTTTCTATTAAACCGCCAGATCAGATGGATCACAACACGTAGTAAAGGGACCCCTTCGTTAAGAGCGCCTACGACGAAATAATAGATAACCACCCCTCTATAAGGACGGAAGGAATTTCACTAAAAGCCTACATCCAGTCTATAAAGGAAGACTTTAACCGACAGCTTGCAGCTCTTAGGGAAACGGCACAAGCCGAATCCTACGTTAAAAAGGCGGCGGAGTAAGAGCTCGCCGCAGTTAAGTTAACGGCCCTCTAAGTAGAAATAGCCGTTAGAAGACGAGAACTTAAGCTCCTTACACCAGCCTTTTAAACCTCCTCGGTCACTAGAGCCTTAAACATACCAATTTCCAGTTTCTAGGAAGTGGGCCCCACTTATTAAGGTATTAAACCCACTCTTTAAGGGGTGGCATTAACTATTTAAATAACTGTGCTAACTCCCCTTACAGGCCTAATTAATATAAGAGCCTCTAGCTTTAACTAGCCCCCCTAAATATAGGGACCCTTAATAGGGGCTTTATAACCCACTTTTAAGGTACCGGCCTTTAACAAACATTATTAAAAACCATTAAGCTAACTAAAGTAAGATAGTAAAGATGGCGCCACCTTTACGTCTTACCTTTACTAACTTTAATAAAAAGTGGAAGTTAACAGCCCTATAAGGGCGGACCTACTTAGTAAAAACATTATAATTACATACGTAATTATTAATAACCTTTTAAACTTATAGCGTTATTTAATAAAGGATTATTAAAGGCTTAAAGCTTTATTTTATAAGGATCTTATTAACTATATTAAAGTTATATTTAATAACATTATTACTACTTTAAAGAAGGCACATAACGAACTTATTATTACACATTAGGGAGAGGGCCAGACCTTCCACAACTTTATACAGCTCTAGACCACCCTCCTAATAAAGGCTGGTGGTAATGATTAGAATAATAAAACTAAAGTAGCGTAATTTACCAGTTACCTCTTAAAGGGACTTTTAAAGGAGCTAATTACAGTAACCCCATTTATAAAATTAAAGCTGTTAATCTAAGAATACTCCCTTATAGTGGTATAATAAAAACATATTAAGGCCTTTAAATTACTAGTTTATAAATATAGGGGAGGCTTAAAAATTATTAAAGTTAACTACTATTAAGTGACTTACCAATACTCCATTATATAAACAGGAGCACTGCCTACTTAACCCTATGTAAATGTCGACAGGGATATTATTATATCCTCCACTAAGTTTTAAAACGGCAGAAACCACTTTAATAACCATAAATAACATAGCCTTATAATAAAAACCTCCACAGAGCTTAAAATCATAGCCCCTTAAGCGAAATAGGTAACTATAATAGAGTAAGAGGAGTGTAAGATTAACAGCCGCTATATTTACTATAAAGGGTCTAGTTATAAGCTTATAACCTACCCTTACAGACTAGCAGCACGCCTAAAGGAATTAACCGTTAATAAGGTCTCCTTCACCCCACAGTTAAAGGACAGAGTTAAAGATAAGGAATTAAAGGAGGACGTTATCTTTACTTTAAGAAAAGCGTAACTTTAAACTAAAGACAGGGTCTGGAGTTAAAAGAACTAGTAATTAGGCAGGTAGAGAATTTTATGAAAAATGGTTATATAATAAGCCCACCCACGTTTATTCTAATTGTAATCGGACCTAATGATCTCTACCAGGCCCTTATTAATAAAGGCTACCTTTATTACTCCGTAATTAGTGAAAAGGTGGTAAATAAATTAAACCTTACCGTTATCCTTATAACACCACACTTAATAAAAGGGGTAGTTAAAGGTATAGCTGTAATGGTAACGTAAGGGATTGTGTACTTCTTTATTAAAGTAGCTAGTTAAATATAGTTAACTTACACGTACGTTATTCCTAAACTTAATAACCTAATAATCCTGGGAAAACTGTAGATAAAGTAATATAAAGTGAAATCCAACCCAGCTAAAAAGAGGCTTTAGATTAGCTCTGCACGCTAATACGTACGGCATTAGGTTAACATCGCCCACACACTGTAGCTAGAAGAGCTACACTCTGTAGTAGAAGTAGTGGCAGTAACTTAAAAAGGCCACGTAAAGAAGTTACTCCGCTCTTAAGAAGGTAAGGTACTTAAAACCTTAATATTTACCCTCTCTATAAAGGATGTAGAATAAGCACTTATAAAAAAACACCCCTTAGTTAAAGCTGAACTGAAGGCTAGGATCCTTAAGGAATTTTATAACCTACTCCCACTCTTCTTAAAGTGGGGAGCTGACGTACTTAACCCTTATAAGCCTGGTGTTAACTATAAAATCCATATTAAGAAAGACGCTAATAAGAACGAACTCCTATTACTATTTAACCTACTTTACAGTATATTATAAGAAGAACTCCTAGTTTTAAAGAAAACATTTAAAGACTTATTAGATAAGGGATTTATTAAAGTTAATAACTCCTTAATTAAAGCCTTAATCTTATTTATGTGGAAGTTAAGAGGAGGATTAAGATTCTACTATAACTACAGAGCATTTAACACCATTACAGCTATAAACTAATACCCCCTTCCACTAATTAAGGAGACCCTTTATAACCTTACTGGCATTAAATAGGTAATAAAAGTTAACGTGGCCTAAATGTTTTATAAGATTTAAATCACCTTAAGTAAAGAATGGAAAACGGCATTTTATACTAGGTATAGCCTGTTTAAGTGGCTAATAACCCCCTTTAGTCTAAGCAGAGCCCTAGTTACATTTTAACAGTATATTAACTTTATACTTAACAATTACCTTAATAACTTTATAACCACTTATATTAATAATATCCTTATTTATATAAACGGAATAAGGGAAGAGTATAATATATAAATGTAAAAGGTTTTAACCCGCTTAGAGAAGGCAGGCCTACACCTTAACCCTAAGAAGTGTAAATTTAGTGTTAAAACAGTTAAATACTTAGGATTTATTATTAATATCAGCACTAATATTTAAACAGACCTTATAAAGATTAACACCATCTTAAACTGGTCCGCTCTTATAATAGTGAAAAGCTTATGTAACTTTCTTAGCTTTATTAATTATTACCAGATATTTATCCTTAACTTCTCACAAATAGCCGCTCCCTTAACGGAGCTTATAAGGAAGGGGGTCCCTTATATATAAGAGGAGAGGTAAAAGCACACGTTTTAATTAATAAAGACCCTTTTCACGTAAGCCCCTATCCTTACATAATAAGACCCTAATAAGCCCACGTTCTTAAAGACGGACTGTAATAGCTACACCTTAAACGGCGCCCTTATATAAGGGGAAGAAAGTAAGTGTACTGTAATGGCATTCCACTTTTAAAAGCTGACAGTGGTTAAAAGGAATTACCCCATCTATAATAAGGAGATATTAGTAATTATCCACTATTTAAAGTAATAGTTAATAAAACTCTATAACTGTAAAGGCTTTATTATACTTACAGACTATTATAACCTAAAATATTTTACTATATAAAAGAACCTTTTAAAATAGTAAATTTATTAGGCTAAATACCTCTCTCACTTTAATTTTAAATTAAAATACCACCTTAATAAGGAAGCAGTAATATTAAACGCTCTCTCCTGTAAGGATTAGGACGGAGTAACTATAAAAGACTAGGAGGTATAAGATATACAGTTTATTCCTAAAAGCGCCCTTTAGAACTACGTATAGATCTTTATAATTAAGATAGTGGAAGAACTAATTCCTTATATTAAGGTGTTCGAAGATAAAGAATTACAGTTACTTTAGAACAGAGTGGTGGAAACAGATACCTTTTATAAAGACGTATATTACGTAGTGAAGAAAGGGAACTGCATTTTAAACAGTAAAGTAGTCTTTAAGGTCTAAATCTTAGACTGTAAGATTAATAAAACAGGGCACCTGACTTACAGGGACTGGATCTGGGTCCCTAAAACGCCGGCAGCCTTTAAATAAATGGAATAAGAACTCCCTTTACAGTTATTAAAGTGGAACACATTTAAAACTCAGCTTATATAGGTGGTTTATAACTTTAGTATAGTAAGCCACCCTAGGAGAGAAGGTACCCTAATAGCGGTTAGTAGGCAGTTTTACTGGCCCCTACTTTACTATTATATACACCACTTCCTTTATAATTATAACGTGTACAGCTGTAATAAAATTTAAAGAGAATATAAAAAAGGCCTTTTAAAGCCGCTCTTAATACTAGAGCGTTTTTTCACAGACATCCAGATAGACTTTATTACTAACCTCCCCTTAACTAACGGCTATTAAAACCTGTAGGTTATTAAAGACCACTTTAATAAATACGTCGTCTTAAAACCTACCGTCTTTATAAACGTAAAGGAGTGTGTAACCTATTTCCTTTTCTGCTAAATACATTACTATAACTAGCCTAAACGTATCGTTAGTAACTAAGGGTTAAATTAAACTAGTAGGTTCTAGGCGTATGTATGTAAGCTGTTAAACATTAAATAACAGCTAAATACAGCCTATTACCCTTAAACAGACGGAGGCTTAAAATAGATAAATTAAAAGGTTCAGGCCTACTTAAGAGCTTATATTACTCTAAACTAAGATAATTAAGACATATATAACATTATTACTTAGTTAGTTATTAACTGTAAGATAAACAGCTTTATTAATATATCCCCCTTCTTAGTAACGCACAGCTATAAGCTAGCCTTCCTAGTACTAATCGCCAGTAACGTGTATATGGAAGAGTACCACCCTAACACCCTTAAAACGTTAGCTAAGAATTATGTTAAATGTATAAAAGATATTATAAAGTTATATAAGGCCGCTATAATTACCACTACATTTAATTAGAAGTGTTATATTAATTAAAAATACACACCCGCTTAACAGTTTATAATAAGGGATAAGGTATAGCTTAACTTACGTAACTACACCTTTATAAGGCCGAAGAAGAAGTTTAACTGGCTCTATGTGAAGTTTACCGTTTTAGTAGTAAAGGGCTCTTATATAGTGGAACTTTAAGACATACTATAGGGGATTTACCCTTATTTCCATATAGACCTCCTCTATAAGGTTAAAGGAGACCCCCTCCCCAGCTAGATATAAGCAGACCCTTAACCACTAGTGGTTACACCAGGCATATATAACACTGACGAAATCCACTACGTAAGAACTTATAAAACAGGATAAAGCTTATAACGTAAAGCCTTTATTAAATAAACTAACTACACTATACCTATATAAGAGCTTATAACTAACGTTAAAGGCACCGTTACCTTATAAGAGTATAAGGAACTTTATAGCCTTATAATAATAAAGGATAGGTTAAGGGAACGATTTACAGGCTGGGAGAAGAAGGTGTGAAAACAGCCAGAAAGCGGTAAAGTCACGGCTAAATTAATTTTAGCTTTAAAAGGCGCTTATAATAATACGCTTATAGGGGAGTAAAGAGCCCCTTTAATAAGGCAGGCAGTTAGTAAACTATTAATAAAATAAAAAAGTAAAAAACATTACTAAATTCCTCCTTACATTAAAGCGTTATAAGCCTCCTTAAGGCTTAAGAGCCTCACTAAAACAGCAGTGAAGGCCTCCACACTAATAAAAGTGGGAGCGGGGACTGTAAGAGCAGGTAGGGCTAGGGGAGCAGGAGATAGTAACGGCAATAACATAACTATTAACAGCTCTTTAAAGAGAACCAGGTCTAAGGAGCTTATAACGCACATAAAAGTCAACTACATTTAAGAAACCACTTTTATAAAAGGGGACTTACAGGATAGGGTACACCTAATACTTAATAAGTTAGTAAAGCCTATTTATTACCACTATAATAGTAGTAAAGTTTACCTAAGGGGCACCTTCCTTAAAGTAACTGGCTGTAATCTAAGTAATGTAGTAGTGTAACAGCACCTTTAAGGCAGCGCCCTTATAAAAACGCTAGTCTGTAATGTAATAAAGGCACACACTACTCTTAAGTTTAAAATAAACTTTACAGGGGAAGTCTAATCCCGCACAGCAGGTATAAAATACTAGGTTTATATTAAAGGGCTATATAATAACAATTAACTAAACTCCATCCTTTAAAAAACGGGGATAATATTTACAGGATACTTAATAATAAAGTATAAATACACTTAAATAAAAGTACTTAACATATAAAAGTAATAAGGGGTCTTTATAGTTACAGACTTATTATCTAACTTTAAAAAGTTAGTATATAATAAGGGGGATAGGGGAGGGAAGAGCTTTACTTTAAAGAGGATAACCTCCTCCTTAAGAGAGGTAGGGGGAAGTAGTAGTGGAGTAAATAACATATTAGTAAAAACGTCTTCCTACATTATAATAATTAGTATAATAACTACTAGTTTACTAAAACGCCCACTTATAAGAGTAATAGTTAAAGTTAATAAGTCCACACTTATAGTAACGGGAAGGAGGGGTAAGGGGGCGAGTCCTTAAATGCGCTTTAAGGAACGTACGGAGCTGGCAGGTAAAGTAGCGGTATGGTAAGTAGGAGTGACCAGAGTTATAGCGGCAGAGTTTATACTTTTTAATAATTAACTAGTAACTCCACTTATTAGTAAGCGGTTTAATTAGTAAGGAATGCTGTGTGGAATCCTTAAAAACGGGGGGGATTACTTACGTTAGGTAACGGCTAAAGAAGAAGAAAAGAAGAAGAAAAACAACGAAGGCAGTTACGTGAAGAAATTACTATCTACTGGTGGATTACGCGTGCCCACATGCACGCGCGCGAGAGCACGGGCCTAGTGGGGCTCTAGTAGGGGGGTGATGTCACGGGGCTAAGGCCCCAAAGTGGGTCTGGGCTGAGAGCCTAGACCACCGCTCCTATGGAGGCGGGTCTCCGCCTATATAGCTGCGCTCCGCGCAGCTCCTGTATCTACTCTTGATCTTCTTCTTCATAGAAACCATAATCGATTCAGTCACCAAGTAACGGTATCCACCTTA
>Ga0247758_1000555_pt1 | contig 32757 bp, 42 predicted proteins | sample UWRJL156409C4_FD_180950 | JGI IMG/M metagenome (GOLD analysis project Ga0247758, IMG submission 180950) | Plant litter microbial communities from Arlington Agricultural Research Station in Wisconsin, United States - UWRJ-L156-409C-4 | ecosystem: Environmental > Terrestrial > Plant litter >... | reverse complement strand
GGGGGCAGCTCCGACGGCTGTGGGGGAGAGGACAGGGTGAAGAATCGTCTGCTGTTGATGGTCAGGGCTGCGTCGTACAGTGGTGGGTATGTCGTGGTGGTGAACTATTGGCTGTATTAGAGCTTCGGTGTGATGACAGCGTTGGTGTTCTGTCGCGGAGTCTCACTCTGGACTCGAGACAGCCCTTTCCGACCCCGACATCGCCGAGGAGCAGGATCTTGATGGTGGGTTTCCCGTTCCGTTTGCCCATTTTGACGTTGATCTTGATGGCAGCTTGTTCTGAGGAGTGTTGCTCCAGGAGGCAAGGAAAGGAGTTCTCAGTAGCGGTCCTCGCCCAACCAAACACTGGCCAGTCGAGAAATGCGGTGGTAGAGACGAGTGGCGCCCAGGACGAGGGACACCACCAATAAAAGCCGGAACGACGTCAAGAGAGCGGTGCCAAGGCTCTCCACGGACGACGTAGAGCGCATGAACGAGATCATGACGGGCGGCGAGAGCTGAAGGAGGGGCGTCACAATCCCTCCCCGGCACAGCGTAATGGTCCCACACGGACCAAGCGTTGGGAATCCTGGACCCGATCACCTCGAGTCCGCTTTCTCTGTCTGTATCTGCGTCGTCCGATGACACGCATGCGCAAAGCCCCTCTCTCGTTCTCCGCTGCCAGCAGCAGATCTCATCGCATATCCCTTCTCTTGTTGGTGGAACTGAAAACCGCCGATCGCCTTACCGTCGATTGTATCTTCTTTTCGGCTTTGCTTCCAGAAAAGGGCGAAAGTACGTCAAGACGGGAGGTCCTTCTCAGGGTACGTTGGAGGTACTCAATCTCGTTCACGCCACTCATCACTGCTCAAATGCGAAGAGGATGGCAAATGCCACACACGTCTCGGGGCCGTTTTGAACTAATCAGGCGGCATTGACAGAAACAATGCTATGCCGTGACCTCGGCGTGTTATCGATCGCTCCTCCGAAGGGCCAAAGTGGAATTTCGGCGATACAGGCTAAAGTGTCCCCAGGAATCACATCCTCTCTGTTCCTTTTTTCTTAGTTCTAGACAAGAGACTCAATTGGTATTCCCGGTGCCCGCATCAATACATACATACTGTTCTAGAACCACAGTTCACTTGTGGGGGTCCCGCATTCTCCAATAAAGAAGAAACCATGGAACCTGGAGATAAACGTGGCAGATATGCCGTGTGTGATACGATGTCTGCTCCGCTCTAAAACGAGGGGGCTCGACATTGCCTGTCTGCGTCGCTGAGGGGAAGCTCACGGTGAACTGGTGGGAAAAGGCCCATCGCGGTCTAGATGTTTCTCCGTTCACACGTTGTTGTGATGTTTTGGGCTGTGGCTAATGGAGCTCGTTGGTTGTTTACTAAGTTACTTCGGGGCTCCCGCTCGTTTAATAGCCACGCCAGACTCGATGCCGTAGTTGCATCATGGAATCCTGAGGCTTGAGAATAGGTTATGGAGCGCGCAAAAGCACATTGCGGAGCTCGTGTCTTCCCGCCGTACGCCCAGTTCAGATACCACTTACACATGAAGTCGTCGCAATGCCGCACGCACGACCTCTGATACAATGTGGGACTGTAACCCTCACCCCGCACCCCGCATGAGGAGAACATGACCTGCTCTTACACAGTAGAGAGACAGCTACGTAGTCTTGTGCACCCTGCGGTCTGGTCTTATGCATCGCATCAGCTTGGCATTTATCTAGGGAACAGCTTGAGCAGGGTGCCATACTCTGCAACCTAGCCATTAATTAGCACATGGGATCGGCAGATGCTTCTCATATCCGGTCAGCTGGCAAAGTTCTGAAATCCAACGTTCATTCTCATCGGCCTCGGCGCTGTCCTGTTTTCTCTATATAACCCCGAAGACAGGCAGTATCCTAGACAGCTACTGTTTCTATCCATCCCTAGGCCCATATACCGTAACCCCTTTCCGAAGGTCTAGGCCACTTCAGAATGCTGATATATTATACAGTCCAAAACATGCAAAATGCACATGCAATGCGTCCTCGCCTTCCGACAATCCATCGGTAAAGCCTTGGCCATGCAAAGTGTATGAGAGGCGTCCAAACCGGCCTGGGTTGACACAATGTTCCATCGTCTCCGCCAGTCCTTCTGCCCTCTGCTACTCCAGTGCACGCAAACCCTATCAATACAGTGTGTGGGTGTAAAGGTATCGTCATCGCGAAAACACTACTACTCAAATCGCTTGCAAGAAAAGCCTCATCGTGCAGGCATTAGGTCGTCATATCGTTTATCGAGGCGTGAAAAGAGTGTCAGATGAAAGCCCCGCTGCTTCCACCGCCGTTCCCGCGGTCGGGCGGGCTCTGCCTTCTGCCGTGTGGTGGGGGGCGCGGTGGCGAGTTTCCACCGCTCCTGTCGCGGTCCCCACTTCGACTCCTTTCCTTGAAACGCTGCCGTTGCTCCTCGTACGAGGCAATCTCATCTTCTGCTCGCAAAGGAACTTTCTCGTCACTTCCTCGTCTTGGAGGTGTATGTGTGATGCTCGGTCCGTATCGCCCTTGTTTGTCGTCCACATACGGTTCAGCTTCCTCTTCCTCTTCCTTAAAGAGCTGCAGGGCGGGCATTGACCTCGAGGTCTGAGAGTCGCCCTTGACGAGACCCAGCCTCTCCTCTTCCGTAGCCCCCCTCGCGAGAGGGCTGGAATAGCCTCTGGACGCCGACCCCGGTCGGTGATGACGGGTATCCTGAACTCCATCGCCTCCCTGATCAGGTGTCTGGTGTCTCCTGAAGATATTGTTGAAGGAAAACTGGCGCTTAGCTGAATGTGGTGGTGGTGTCGGCCCACGGAGCATGCCGCCAGTCTCTCCAGCCTCCGGCTGACGTCCGCGTTCTCCACCGAACTGCACACGCCGTGCAGAGCCAGATCCGCTATGTTCACTAGCATTGCGAGAGCCATTGGTACCTGGGCGTGCGCCGTATGTCCTTCCGGGATCGTATGAGGTGGACTCTTCGTCTATCTTTTGCGCTGGCACCACTATCTCGGTGAGTTGCACGGGATGCACCGGACTCTGCATCTTGGACGGGTCTGGCGCCGCGCGGAACTCTGGATGCCCCGGCAGCAGCACGCTGCGCGCGCGGTTTCGGATCGTACCAACTAAGCTAGAAAGAGCCGGCGACGCTGGCCTATCAGCCTCAGCCAGCTCTTCCTCTGTGGGGAAATGTGACCATCCAAGTGGTGGATGCGGTGTCGGGGTCGGGATAATAGGAAATGGACTTGACGAGTTCACTGATATCGCTCTCGCTCGCTGGCTTCCTATTGTCGTCCTCCTCCGCCTCAGTCCGTCCCACTCGAACTGAGGCACGCCGTCCTCACTAACAGGTTCGAGTTGCTCTTGACGCTTCTCTTCGTTCAGTCGCTTCAATTCTTCGTACTCCATCCTCATTCTCGCAGACGAGAGTCTCCTGACGATGGCGGCCGCGCCACGGATTGCGTCCGCCTTTGGCTCAGTCTCAGGCTGTTCTTGCTCGGCGATGGCGCGAACCTGATCCAGATCTCCGGAGAAGACGGCCGCATCGGGAACATCCTTTGCAGACTTTGAAAGCTGCAGCAAAACGACCCCCGAGCAGATGGTCAAGAATCCGTTGACCACCGTAATGATAGACGTCGGTGTACCCTTGAATCCCTTGAACAGAACGGTAGACGTGATGATGGTAGTGCTAGTGAAGTAAACATAGTATGTGGGCGTAACCAAGGCGGCGTTGAATAGGTTGAGGGCTTTCTGTGGTACAGGTTAGCAACCGTAAAGATGCGATGCGTCTTGTCAACAGCAAGACTTACATTCAGATATATGATCTCGGTTAACAGAGTTCCGATTATGAAAACCAAAAGCACGTAAATAAACCACTGGTTGAACTGCGGCGTCCCCTGGGCCTGGGCGATAATAGCGGCACCCAGCCCCTGAGTCGCAACAACACTGAGGCCTCCCACCCAGCTGCAAATCGAGATGTAGACCAACATGTTCTTCTTCCCATACTTTGGGCCAAGCCAAAATGCCGTCGCCGCAGAGCCCAAAATTACCACGCCCGTGTATGACAAGAACCAGGGCGTGATAACAAAGCTCTGCATCTGCTGGATGTTGGCGACGGATGAGTCTTGAGGCGCATTCATGACAATGACAATCGAGCCGACGATACACAGGAAGCAGGCGACTTTGCCGACCATGCTTAACCTCTCCTTCAGAAATATCGCCGATAGAACCGCCGTGATGACCACAGAAAGCGCGCCGAGCGGAGTGACAAGAATGGCATCGGTAAAGGCGTATGCAGCGAAATTGAGCCCCTCGCCCAAGATCATCAAGCTCATTCCCGCCCACCAGTAAAAGTTCTTGAGGTATCCGTATCCCTCTCCAGCCTCCTCGTTGTATTTCTCGTTTGCTTTGAGCAACCCAACCTTCTTCAGGACGAAAGAAGTTCCGATGAAGGCACCTGAGCCAACTGCCAGGCCTATACCAACTGCCTTGAATACCGGAGGTCGTGTTGCGGCATCGGCGCTGGACCCGCCTACGCGGGCGTATATCCTGTGCGCATCGTCGAGGACCTGTGCAGCTTGGTCCATGACTCCGAGGTGCGGCGCACACGACGACTAAGTCGTCAGTGCGAAAAGGGTCGTTGATTTATGTTCTAGCCAACGCTGTCCGTTATGTTGTTATATCCTAAATTCCAAGCCAAAGTGCTGGTCGAAGCGGCCCGCGGCTTTCGCTTCCGCAAGAGTTGATGTTGACGTTGCTGTGCTGTCGTAGGCGGCATAAACTTCAAATGTCCGGTTGAGGTAAATCGACGGGCGTGGGGGGGTGTGGACGGCACCGGTAGATGACGATCTGAATTGGCTTTCGTCCTGCACGCTGTCTCTCGACGGCGTGTGCTGGCGTTTGGACGGTGGGTTCGGCCGCGTGGTATGTGGTCGGATCGAGGCGCCCGAGACACTGGCGGTGGAGAAGCTGGCGGGTGGTCGTGGGCAGAGTTGTGGGGAGTTGGCACACGAATCGTTAGGGGAGACCGGAGACTGGAGACTGGAGTGCAGGTGTAGATTGATCAAATGTTGGGAGGTTGGGCCCGTTCCTTGAGACGTTTGCTGCGAGAGAGCAGGCGATCCAGGGTCCTCCTAAACAGGCAGGGTTGTCGCTCGTTGCTCCGCAATGACAAGATCCCCACCAAAACAAGAAACTTGGAGCGAGGTGATAAAAAGGAGACCGCCAAACAAGAATGGCTGGGCCCGATTAAAATACTGACAGGCTGCAGACGTCCCAGAAAAGAAGACGGGATCGCACAAGTCCAAATTATCCAGCGGGAGGGTATGTTCGCTATTTTAGAGGAGAAGACGGCTCGACAGCTTGAAGTCCCATCCAGACAGCAGAGGCGAGCGGCGGTCTGGCCCAGTAACCGTCAGCCCCAGTCCCACTCTAGCGCATTCTACGCCCCACCAAGCTCGACCTGTCATCCCTATCCATGGGATTTTTCAATGTCCAACTTCTTTCAACAAAGCATCATACCTAATCTCACGATACCAGCAAGCTCCATGGATAAAAATCTCGTGAAATCTCCACGATCCTGCAACAGTTGGCATGGGCAGCCGAGGCAGGGGAACCGCATCCCTGGGCGAACGTCTGTGCCCCTCGCCACATCTTGCCCGGCTATCTTATCAGCTCAAAATGGGTTGGCGATGGAGGTGTGGGCGCCCCTCGATTGCGTTTCGAGAGGTATTTCTGGAACCGCAGGGGATGTTTGGGCACGCATTCGACCTCCCCACCACCTTCTCGACTTGTCTTTTAGGTCCGTACGGTCCTGGAGTGGCATTCGCCAGCACTGCCCGTAGTATTTTCTTCGCCCGACTGCCAGCCGCATGCGGAATACTGCGCGGATGGGTTCCACACGGCGACACTTCAGCTGTCTGCGCGCGCGACGTACGCTTTCATGCCGATGTCTGGCTTCCATCAGTCGCATCCATGAGCGCAGTACCACTGACTGTATGCCACCGTGAACACGACGCCTAGTGACGCAAGTGCCAGATGGCAGAAGGTGAAGATCTTTTCGTTTGATAGGCTCAGATCCGCCAAACCTGCGGCTCGATGTCGAAGAGGGGGGTGGGGCTGTTGGACGACATCGTCCCGGCTCCAAGGGCAGGCAGTCAGTCCCCCGACAGTCGCCCCGGTTGATGATGCGATAGGACCAGGGTTTTCGAGGTCCCTGAGAAACGAGCCCCCAATTCTTGGCTCAGCACCTTATGATAAACCAGAAAAGGTCGCGATAAGCAGTTGGAACCAGCCAACCTGATGAGCGAGCGCGAGCGCTGTCTTCCTCACATGTGCTTTCAACTTGGGAAACAGAATGCGCTCAATGTCACCGTCTTTGCGACCGCTGGTCGAGCACACTCCCTTGCGACGAAGCGCGCAGCAAGATCAACCGGGATTTGGGGCCTATCACCATTGGACAGTTAGAAATGTCGATTCCATGCGCCCGGCTAAATCGCTCCAGACCACGACCAACTGATGATCTAACCCAGAATAGCTGAAGGCTGTCTCGAGTGTCGTCTGTCACAGACTCACAGCGGCTGCTGTAACATCTGCCACAAAGCCCATTATTGCGGCCTCGTCGATGTTGAACACCGAGTTCACAATGCTTAAAGCCGGAACCTTACATCTAGAGCGCTCATATCGGCAGTTGTATTTCATTGGGCACCGCATTAATGCCTCCCGCTCGTCAACCAGGCACGGCAGTGTGTTGGCTCGCGGGACAAAATTGGCGCCAAGATGGGAGCTTGCCGATCCCCTCTCGATCTCGGCCCCTTAAGGATGAGCGACGTCATGGTTTTGACTGGCCCTCGTGCACATCGTCTGAGAATGGCAATGAAATCCCCAGTGACACCGTCGCCACCTCCCGCAAGTCATAGCAGGGTTGCAGAAAGGATACAGATGGCGTCAATATGCACGAAACGCAAGACATCACTGCATCCCGTTGCCCCGAATAGAGCAATGTAATGCGTGAACCTGTTGGAGCTGTGCCGCTCATCACTGAACAAAAATTGGTTCAGTTGGTTCAAGCTCTTGGCACATAGCTTACCCCATTGGAAGGCAACACCCACATTTTTTTAATATCACGGATTTTCTAATTTTGGAGGATTATGTATTGCTTCCTCTGAGTCCCAACTTAACTTTTCAGGCAGCACCTCAAGAGTATGCCCTTGGTCCCCTTTTCAACGGGAGATTCGCCCTCGCCCCCTATTGCTGACACTTCACCACGGAATCTCCGCACCGTTGTAGTTCAAAAACTGTCCCGAAGTCTCGGGGGTCAATTTTCCAATCTAAATAAGGTAAGTCATCAGTCAAGTAGCACTCCAAGATCACCAACTTGGACTTACCTGATCAATAACCGCCTTTGCGCTGTCTGTCACATCCATGGGAGGCTCCGGGAAGTCCACGGCGTCAGCAAGTGCCTGGCCCATAGGAGTCTTGACCCATCTAGGTAGCAACAATTGTCAGTGATGTTTCCCGCCATGCTTCTCCAATACCCAACGAAGCAAAGAAACAACACCGCGCCAAAACACAATCGTCGCATGGAAAGACAGTAGGGAAAAACAAAACAAGAGCTCTCCCACTTACCCAGGATGCACAATCCCAACCAGCAACCCCTGTTCTTTAAACTCAACGCTCAACTTCTTCGCGAACCAGTTCGCTGCCGCCTTGGACATGCCATATGCCATGCTAGGGAAGCTCTCTTCCCCTAGCGAGCCGATGCTACCCACCGAGCTGCTGATGAGCACAAACTTCTTCTTCCCTCTTGCAGAGCCCTCCAGCAGCGGCCAGGTCGCGCGGAAGAGCTTCACTGGGCCGATCGTGTTGATAGTGAAGTCGTACAGGACGCCATCTGTCGTGGTGTCTAGGATGCTTTTGAAGCCGGAGCTTGTGCCTGGGTAGCGTCAATTATCGGTCAGGAGGTAGAAGGGGAAGGTATGTCACGTTGAAGGGGCACCACCACCTAGGTCGCTTGTGCTGGGTTCATTGTAAACATACCTGCATTCGCAACGACGACGTCAAGACGATCAACCCCGTGCTCATTGCGTAGGCGCTCGACGAGCGTGTCAGAGGATATGGCGGGATCTTCTTCGTCGAGCAGGACTTCGATGTGCCGAGAGCTAGAGCGAGTGGCAATTCCAGTATTGGTGGGCTTTCGCGACGTGGTGATGACGGTAGTATTCTCCCGCTGAGCGAGGAACATCGCGAGATGTTGGCCAATGCCTGTGTGCGTTAGCAAGCTGTGGTTCTAAGGGGCTGTCGGGTTTGGGACAAGCACAAGGAAAAGGGGTACTTTGTACGACTGCGAAGTCCGCATCGAGGAAGGTAGGAGTAAAAAGAAAAGGAAAGTATTTGCTACGAGCTTCTAGATCGCGACGTTGGGTATTTGAGATGGAACAACTGAAAGCGTTTTTTCTTACCCCTATTTCCGCCTGTAATGAGGTAAACAGTGTGCTCCGACATTTCGGCGGCGGGGAAAGGCAGACACAGGATCAAGCCGCTGTTCGGAGACTCGAGGACAGCAATGAACACGGAAACTAGACAGATAATTCAGTTGGCACCGGGAGCAAGTGCAGTGATCGCTGCACACCAAATCAGGATGGCAACAGAAAGGGGGGAAAGGGGCGAGAAGCGACAAAATCCGAGGGGTTTTAAAACCCTTTGGCTTACATCCAAGAATGACCAATCGGCGCAACAACGGAACCGTAGGCACCCGGCCAGGGAAGAGGAGCCGACTTACATCCTCAAAAGAGGCACAGCAGTGACCAAGCAAGTTGTCAAGAGCCTCAATAGGCAATCAGTTATGTAAGCGGCATAATACAGTACATGACACAAGGGTCCTATCTGAGCAGGAGCCAGTCCCCTACAACATAAGTATCGTCAAATCAATCGCTCGTCCCAAATGGTATCCTTTTGCATCCGGAAACGCCAAAAATCCCAAGCTTGGGCCAGATCATAAGCAACACGCCCTATTTAAACCAGCCCAACATCCCCCAAAGCCCAGGTGCCACACAAGGAAAGGTCAAGCCTTAATGACCCAGCCTGCATTCACCATGAAGTCAAATATCCTCCCACCCTTCTGTGAGTCCAACCGGCATATTTCCTTGGCCTGCTTCTTCTTCAGGCTTCCGTTTCCTTTGACAGCCTCCTTGATTATCTGTTCCTTGATCATCAAGTACGGCTTCGGCTGCAGTCTCAGAGCTTCACACAGCTTGGCCTCGTCATCAGTGAGCAGGTGGAGGTCTGGCGCATTGTCCTGACTGAGCGGCAGTGGCTGTACCCCCGGAATGGGCAAAGGCACGAACTTATGCTTTGAAGTCGCGGTGCCGTTCGCAACAACTACGCTGCCGCCGTTCATATGATTGCCATTCACCAAAGGTTCCGTTTTGACGCCGTTTGTCGTCTCCCCGTTTGCTACCGCATGGGGGTTTGCGATACGGAGCGGTAACTCAGGTGCCACTAATAGAGCGGCGCCACTGGGAGGGTCTGGCAATGGTTGCTGCTTGCCGCGCTGCGTGGTCGCCAGCCTCTCACGGTCCATAGATCCGAGAGGGATAGCTTTCTGGATGCGCAACGCTTTCTCTTGCTCATATTTCTCCCCACTCTTCAGGTCGCCAATGCGGAGGCCGCGCCATTCTTGGAGTTGTGTGATAGCTTGCCTGAGGTTGAGCTCATCAATCAGGCCCTGGCAAAACTGATCAAAGTCATCCCGATTCATCATCCGCGCAAAGGGTTTCGCCCTGTTGAGGAGATCTTTTTCCTCCTTTGAACGCTTTTTCTCACTCTTAGTGTTCTCCCGGTAATCAAGCAGATTATGCTCGAAGATGACTTTTTTCCTCTCCGCTCGTTGTGTCAGCCGGCAGTTATAAATGTCCATGACGGTAAGCTTCAGCTCCATCTCTGGCTCCAGCTCGCCCGTCCGTGGGTTGATGCCATCTCCCGGGTCGAACTGCATGAGTTGCACGGCTTCTTCGGCTTCGTTCTGGTATTCTGTCTCGAACTCCAACCGCCCAGGCATGTAACCTTGAATCTCGTGGCATGCGGGCACGCTCGCAGTCGGCTTCGTCTTCGGTTGTAAGGTCGGGGCGTTCTTTGCAGCCTCCCGCCTATCCTCGATCCGTCGCTTCTTGCGAGCTTGGAATTCCTCCCGTGTGATCTCGTTTGCCAGGTCCATATCATGTGGGCTACACCGTTTGGGTAGCGGAAAATTGGGCGAGTCGACGTAAACTTTGAGGTAGTGGTCCCTAACCTCGTCTTTTTGTCGGTAGCCGCCGATATGGTCTGCGATGTCCGCCCAAGACCCCAAGCCATAGGTCTCAGCTCCTTCTATTAGGAGCATCTCCTCGTCGGCGCCCCATTCTTGGTCGAAGATGGGGAATGAGTTCTGTTCGATGACCCTGAACGGATGTGTTGCGGGCTGGTGCGCATTGCTCGACGATCCTTTGGAGAAACATTGCACGCAAAGATCGTACTCGTTGCAGGCGCTGTGGGCGCATCTGATCCGGACCTATTGGGAGCGACAACATGAGCTCATGTTCAGAGCGAGACATCGCCGACCCCACATCCTCATCGCGGGGGCATCTGGAGGCGCGCTCGCGCGGGACCGATGCGCAGCTTCATGCGGGGCGGGGTATGAATAAGTAGATTGCGCACTTACCGTAGATGTGATATCTGCAGAGCAGACATCGCAAACATATTTCACGCCTCCTTCCCCCCCTCGGGCGGCCGTCTTCTTACGGATGACGCCCATGTTGAAGACAGCGTGCGGGTGGGGAGATCAATTATCCGACAGGGGACGCGTAGGGCTGAGACGACCTCAAGAGGAGCCGCAAAACGCAAGGAAACGCGACGAGAAAGGGTCGGATTGACAGATCATGAGCAGGTGATGGAAATGCGACGCGTATTTTGATGGATATTAGCTGATGAGGTTGACGATCTTGATAGAAAGCTGCAAAATCGTTGGCGCCGTTGTTGCGGTTCAAGGGTCAATCCCAGGTCGGAGGCAACAGAGCTAGTGCCATTTTTGGCCATGGAAAGCGGAGAGCTGCATCCGAAGTTCTGCCGACCAAACCTTGGAGTCCAAATTGTGGAGCGCCTCTCAATTGTACTTCGTAAGCTACGCCACACTATGGGGCCGCCACAAAGTGTGGCATTATTGTTCGCGTGCCAGGTGCGCGGTTACTCCTCTGCCACCACTTCCGTTGTTAGAAAGGTACAGCCAAGCCACTAGGCCAGAAAAGGAGAAGCGCAACCACTACAATAGATAGGGTGTCAAAAAGCCAGCAAAATACAATATATTGTAGTACGAACTAATGGTGAATGAGGTCTCCTCCGGCCTCGATACACTTCTCCAGCCTGTTGCAAGCAATTGCAGCGGATCCATGGCAACTGCGTGCGCGTGTGTGTGGTGGCCTGGAGTGGTGGATTCTGCGTGGTCATTGTGGGTTTTTGAAAGAGGTATCTTTTTGGTGGAAGTTGCTAGAATAGTGACTTGGATTCAACAATTGCGTAATGTGGTGGGGCCAACCCTGGCCACACCCCTGGAATTTACTGTTCTAACAATTCATGGGCTGGCGGAGGAGTAGTTTCTTATCTTATCTGCAACCACAATTTAGTTAGCAAAGTGACGATTCCCAGTACTTGGCAAGTGAACAAGTACTCTATCTTCCGACCGAATCTTCTTCCTCGAACGACCGATTTCACTTCTCAGGAGGATTCTCATACCGACGGGGGTGATTCATGAGCCGCATGATGCAAGAAACTCGGTGGCAGGTCCAGGTTATCTACAACAATCAGCACGCCTGAACAGCACAGGCGGGATGCGTGTCGATGAGGCGGGAACCCGCCCCTCATCACGGCAGCCAGCAGATGGTGGGCGCGCATGCCTCGGCTTCCTACGCAGTAGGCCGAGGAACCGCCCTGTGACATATAGGTAACACGACGTGTTATGTTTGTTCTGGTCTTTCGGAGCGATTCAAGGCTTGAACATAGGGCTCGCTTAGCGGACCCTACCGCCGTCAACCCGCCCATTGTTTGTGGCCGACCGACCGCTCCGTCTATAATACCCGTCTCCATTGGCTCGCATCAGTCAACCGATCCCGTGTCAGCCTCCATCACCACCGTCCCGAAGATAAGGATGTCGGTAGTTGCTCGGAGTTGCATCTGTTGATCCTCGTCTTGTGTCGCGATCCACTGGCACTGGCCAGATGGCTGACACGGAATCTCAAACAACCAGACGCCAATTGGGCGGTGTGGATCTTGCATTCTGCAAGCCATGGCAGCAAATGCCGGCAATTTCGGTCTCAAGACTAACCAGTAGTCCGACCAAGATCCAGAGTCCCGATTCTCTGCCAGCCCCCAGCCCATACTTCAGTTCTCGACATCGACGTCGGCAGGATAGCTACTTCGTAGGTAGCCACTTTCAAGTCACTTGACGGTGCCCAGATGAGTGTACTCCAGCCACCGATGACGCCAAATGCATGGCATTCTGTTTTTGAAGGCCCAGAGCCCAGGTCCTTGGCTCGCTGCCCCGCGCTTGGCACGAAGATCGTGGGGCAGCCGTCGGTTGGCTGTCAAGCTGAGCGAACGTGTCCAATGTGGTGTCACTGGACCCCATCTGTGGAAAGAAGCTTTGCTAGGCGACAGTCCCCAGCCTCAGATCAACCACTTGTGAGATCACTTGAAGGGGCGTGGAGGAAATTTTGAGATGAAATTAGCCCCCACGAACACAAACACGTTCTTCCAAACCCTCGAATAGGAGAGTGGTGAAATGTCAGCGGTGGATGGCATCTTCCAAACTCCCCGCACGTGCTGCGATGAGCCAACCGGATTTGAGAGAAGACAATAATGTTGCGCCTCATGCGATGGCGAGCAGCTGGTGGCGTCCTGGGACGAGCTAAGAGGCGACGCACCGACGGCTCTGCGGGGAGAGCAAGAATGCAGGGACCAAGCCCAGCCAACCACTCCAACCCCACAGCGAAAAACACCTACCGAATGCCAGAAACGGGAAAGGCGCATCAGGCGGGCGATGGAGGCCCAGAACGCCTCGTGTCCCGCTCAGCAGAAATCCTGCAAATCTCATGGTTTCTCGAAGGAATGGTCGGTTTGATCGCACAGCCAGTGGGTTCCAGGACACGAAACCCCGGCCCTCTTCCGGCGCTTTTGCCGTTTGGGTGTCCATGGGTGATGCCTAGTGTGACAAGGGGAAATGGACACGCCCCCCAACTGCTTCAACCTCTAATACACAGACAGCTACACGTGCACCCAGTAAATTACCTGTTGCGCTGCCACCAGACCGGCTGCTCACGTCAAAGCACCCGCCAGTTCTTGCCTGGTCGGATCCGAGGAGCAAGATGAAGGCGATCGTACAATCATGCTCATCTGAAATGTTTCCGCGTGGTTCATCAAGGTTGCGCCTGCCGCCCATCCGCGTTCGCATCCACCTCACAATCCACACCGGGCCGCATCCACCTCGTCGGTCGCCATGGGATATATCTTAAGAGCCTTTGCATTTTCTGCATGCATGCAATACAGTGCTGGTACATTCCTATCACTCAGCCCTTTTTAGCCTATCTCCACCCATCACGCATACCGTGCAGCATACCAACCGTTCGGGAAGTTCGAGTGCGCCTGCCGACGAAGACGCATGCACGTACATCTTTGTCATTAATTGAGGATCTATTCACCCGGCCGAGGCGGAGGCAACAACAGAGGGAGCTAGAACGCCGGACCCACGCTCATTCACTCTTCCCGCACTTGCTCAATCTCGACTGCCCGACAAATGATTTTCTTTGTATTGCGGCTGCCAGCAAACCACGCACTTAACGGGTCTTGCTATTAGCATCCCGCCTTCTGACCGACCCCCTCCAAGACCTCATATATACGCAAATGTCTCCCCCCACGAATCGTCGAGTCCAGAGAAGAGCATCGTCCACACCGGCATAGCCCGTCTTCACCAGTCGCCTCAACCTCAGGTCTTTTCGGTAGCAGAGCTCGCCAGCCATGATCTTCTCATCCATGGCGGCCCTCTTTGTGGGTGAGTTAGCATATGCCGGCCTGCGCTCCCTCTTCCCATTGACTAACATGCCGGAACCGTAGGCCTCTCCTCCCCCCTGGCGCATGCTGGTGTCGCCGTCAACCACTTCAGTCTTGGACCGCGTGCTCTCGTACCCATGGCGGCGTCCGTTCCGCTGCGGATCATGGCACTTGGGGCGTCCATCACCTACGGGCAGGGCTCGTCGGAGGGCAATGGGTACCGCGCGGCGCTTCTCGACCAGCTCACAAGTGCTGGCAACAAAGTCGAGATGGTCGGATCCCGGCCACACGGCACAATGCGCAACAGCATGGTGGAGGGTTGGCCAGGCTTCCGGATCGAACAAGTGCACGCCAAAGCCAAGGAATCGGTGCCACAGACAAAGCCCAATGTGCTCCTGATCAACGTGGGCACCAACGACGCAGTGCAAAACCGCAACGTCAGCACGGCCGGCGAGCGCATGGAGGACCTGATCATCGACCTGTTCTCGATGAGCCCGCGTGCCACGATCATCCTAAGCACCCTACTCGTCAACAAAAATCAAGCGACGGAGCGGAACGTGCAGTCTATCAACCAGCAGTTCGGCGCATTGGTGCCGAAGCTACAAGACCAAGGCCGGCGCATCATCCTGGTCGACATGCACTCTCTAGACAGCGGGCCGCTGGTCTCGGACCTGGTGGACGACACGCATCCTAACGATGTGGGATATAAGAAGATGGCGGGCATCTGGTTCTGGGGATTGAATAATGTGAGCGACAGGGGCTGGCTGCAGCAACCGGATCCCGTTCGAGCATAGGTTGCTCCGGTGACGGTATCTGCGGGCAATCGCAACCGAAGCATTTTGTTTCAAGCGTTATTTTCATTCAGTCGCATGGCCAAGGAGCACTGGATATATTGCATTGATGAGTGGCTTCATTAGACACGGATGGTCTGGGGGATTAGAAGTGGAGCTTGGGTTTGCATGGCGTTTAGATTTGGACAAGAGGACACTGTTTTTCATTGGCATAGTTAGATACCACGCTTTGGGAGACATCAGGATAGCTGGATAGAGCATTCGCGAATGCGCTTGCACGAATCAAGTCTTATTGTGGCTTTGTCATCACGCTACGGTCAGGGCTCTTTTGAAGTGGAAGTGTCCTGAGTGAGTGACCTTCGGCTTAGAGTCAGATATTGGGTGCTACCTCCAGGTCCCATGAACACGACGGCGTGCGAGTTTCCGAGAGCAGTAAGTTAATTCAGTTCATTGTCGCCGACTCGAAGGACCTACTTGGCAACGAGCGGCTCCAGAGAATGGAGTGTAACCTCAATATAAAGCGTACCAGGACCTTTGAATTAGGCCTACCCGGAATTCAAGAAATGGAAGCAGAATTTGATCAACACTTAGATCCAATATTGTACCAAGAGAGACAGATGTAACGGTCAGGGCCATCCGATATTAAGGCACGTAAGTCGTTATTGTGGATAGTAATTGCAGTGGAAAGAAGAGACAAAAACCTTGTCCGTCAAGATACCTTGTGTTGTCTTGGTATGCTTGGCATAAACGTGGATAACAGAGTGATCATTGGTAGCATTTATCACTTCTTCATATTGTACTCCATGTGGTTTGCCAGTGTGTTGGGTTGACCTTGACTTATTCGAAGCATCTTAAATTATGATTTGACAGCTGCAATGAAATGAGCGCCAGAATTCCGATAGGCAATTTGTGGGGAGGGGAAATGCAGTGTCCCATTGGGGTTTCAGCAACTCAAGCACCTTCACCTGCCCACCATACGACAGAATCCGGCAGGTCGTTTGCCCTCGGTGGTTACACCAGCGCTGAGACCTGTCGCAACCAACCAACCAACCAGAATTTCGGCCCGGGCTGGCGCTTTGGGTTCTTCCGGCGGTAGGATCTTCGAGTCCCCCATCTAATTGATCCTCCCAGGGTTGATATTCACCATGACAAAATTCCCCGTGCCAAACAAAAAAGAAAATAAGAAAAAGGGAGACAGCGTCCCATCGCCCCGGAATTTTCCCTTTCCACCGTCACACCCAAACTATTGAACCCTCTCGCCTCCCATAGTATTAACCTGGTACCTACATCCGCGATGCCTTGGCACCTCAAAGAACGGTACACCAGCTACACCGAGCCGTGGGGTCCAGTCCGTTACGGAATCTGGGGTACGTCTCCTCCGCTCCGCTCCCTCCCTCCCAATCACCAACTAACCCCCCTCTGCGTACCTACCTAGCCCTCTCCAAATCAGCCCTCTCCGCCCTCAGCAACGCGCAATACCGCGCCCTCCTCTCCCCAACCTCCCTCCTCAATTCCGCCTTCCACCTCTGGTTCCACACCCTCAACTCGCACTTCATCCGCTTCGAAACCGAGCGCACCACCATCCCCGTCCTCGTCCCGCAATGCACCGGCGTTGTCCTCGAACTCGGCCCCGGCACCGGCAACCAGCTCTGCCGCTTCGACCGCTCCAAGATCCAGCGTATTGTCGGGGTGGAGAGCAACCCGCTGTTTGTGCCGGACGTGGAGGAGCAGGTGCGCTTGTGCGGGCTGGAGGGGGTGTATGATCTTGTGGTGGCGGGGGTGGAGGACGAGGCGGCGCTGGAGAGGGCGGGCTTGGTGGCGGGGAGTGTGGACACGGTGTTGAGCGTGCAGGTGCTGTGTTCTGTGGACGAGCCTGAGCGGGTGGCGAGGGAGCTGTATGAGTTGTTGAAGCCGGGGGGGAAGCTGATATTCTGGGAGCATCATCGCAGTTCGGATTGGTGGACGAGGGCTGCGCAGTGTGAGTTTCTCCCTACCTGGTAGTATGGTGCTTTCAAGTTTCGGCAGGGAGGGGGGTGGCTCAAGATGCTGACTTTTTCGTGCTTGCACAGATTTCTGGAATCCAATGTGGAGGCCGCTGGTCGGCGGATGCAACGTGACAAGAGACATGGGAAGGATTGTTGCGGCCGCAGGTGAGTGGGAGAATCTGGAGAGCATTGAGGGCGACGAGAAGCCTTGGAGCTTCCTGCCCCGGGTTTGGGGCGTGTTGGTGAAGCCCAAGAAATTAAAGTAGCTCTCCCAGGGCTTGGTTGGTTCAAGCGTTTGAATAATTATTCTACACGAGTCCAGAGGACTAAGGTTACTTGCAAGCAGTTTGGGCTAAAGGCCGTTTCTATCATAGTAGGTAGTTAGCGTGTGTCATATAATACGACTCTGATGTGCAATGGTACCTAGTACAAGAACTAGGTACGTACAGTAACTAGGGATGTAATACCTCACGGCTGTAGAGAAGCTGGTAAGAAACATGTAGCACTTATGGGCTCAGAGCTGAATTCTCAGAGAGCTAGTTATACCGAAAGGAGGCTGTTGGAGTATAGACAAGAAGGACCACCCGACGACATACCTAAGGACTCAAGAGATGCCGCCATTTTGAATGCATATTCTCCACTTGACATATCCATTCCCGCCATATACTGCAATGCTAGTTTCTTGCACAATATCCTACAAAAACAACGCCGCTATGTGCTGATTATGAACGAGGGTATCAAATACATGCCGTGACCATTCAGTCCAGGTCACCCTGGTGACGCCAAAACGACCATACTCCCCAAACCCACCCATGCTCAACCCACTCCTCGAACGCCGAGACATTAAAAGCATAAGTTCATGACATCATAATCTCACAAGCACTCCACAGGTACCTCGATTATCTCAATCTCAATACCAAGCGACTCCTCGCTTGACAAACTGGATTGACTGAGCACGCAAAGTTAGTAACCGACCTAAACACCTCAAATGGGGCACATAGTACTCACGAAAGCCGGCTCCATCCCTTCCCTCTGAGCCTTCGCTCCTTCTCCTCCGCTGCCCTTTCCGCGGCTAGCACATCAGCGAGCCATGGCTCGGCACCCGCCTCCCAAACCCGCCAGGCAGCCTCCTGGACCTTGCTGGGGTCCACCAGGTCGTACACGGCTGGGTCGTCGCGCCAAAAGAGAAAGATGCGGCCGAATTGGTCATAAACAGCCTGCAGTGTGGGGCTTCCGCACTTGCAAGCAACCTGTTGCGTCAGGATAGACAGCACCGAGTGGGTGTCAGAACAGGTGCTGCACACCCAGGCTGCCGGAAACGCGTGCGGGATGACGGCGGCGCCGCGACCATCGAGGCTATCGCAAGAGCCGCATAGTTGATGGCTGCAGTCGCAGCTTTGGGTTTGTGGTTGTTGCTTTTGTTGTTGTGGCTGCTCTGGTGTGGTTTCACGGCATTGGCAACACTGGCGGTCACGGGGACTGAAGGGAGAGGCGGCCTTGATGTAGGACGGCGGTGGCGGCGGTCCGGCGAGGACGATATGGGGCGTTGTATGCTGTTGGGAGTTCATCTTGAAGGAATGATGTTACACCGGAAGGGCTGGAGGGATTTGTCCTGGAAACGCGGGATGAAGGGAAGACGTTGCGGCCGCGGTGTAAATTTCAGATGGTCCCCTGGTCTTATGCCCCTAAATGTTGAGGCGTTGAGGCTTGCAAGGGATGGAAGTCTTGGCTAGTTTATTTAAAGCTGGAGTAAGCCGCGCTGCGGGTGGGATGCGGTTTAGCGTGCAAGTCGATAAGCGAAGCTGATTCGCGATGTGGATTTGTTGGGCTCGAGGCTGAGTTAAGGCTGATCGCGTTCGACAAGGGGAGATGCGAGGGGTTTATATCGGCGCAAGGAACAAGAGCGCGGTCGGAAGATATCAGGGTGCTGAGTTCGAGCTATCGACAATTCCACGGACCCCGGATGGCGGAGATAAGAAGGCGAAAGAAAGCACTCAATGTCAGAGAGTATCGCGTGCCTATGCGGGGCCCCCTAACTATTTGGCTTTAGTACCTGAGCCAGCCCGGACCGGCTCCAGCATTGGGCTCTCCGAGAGCGCTGGAATCAACGTATTAGCCTTTCCGTAGCACAGGAACGCGCTCACGCATGGCGTCGCAATGATAAGTTAGCAAGGGGCCCAAGGGGGCGGGCGTGGTGTGCTGCGGTTGGCCTGCGGACTTCCCCTCTGGCCATCCCCGGATGATCGCTGGCTGATGCCCCGCAATCCTGTTCATGGCATGATATGCGCCGAAGCTGGCATTACCACAGCATGGTCGAGTAAAACGATGACAACATACCTGAGGGGAGCGATGCAGGTATTCGAGATCAGCCCGAGACAGGAGAGAAGGACAGCAGAGTTTGTGAATGCTTCACAACTGCCAGTGCACAATGGCACAGCAGACGTGTCGCCGGGCCAGAGGCCCGCAAGCGACGCCTCCCGTCATATATGCCGCGAAACCGACACCAGCCGCCAATGATCCGGCCTTTGTAGTGGCTGCCCATCTGGAGTGTTGTCTCCATCAGGCTCGGCCAATATCGCAATGGAAATTGAGTGGTCAGCTGGTCGGGTGCCTTGAGCTCGGCGAGTTTTGGGAGCCTGACCGAGCTCACCGTGAGCGATCATCGGCACTTCCCCACCTCGCTGTTGTTGCACCAAAGTGCTACCGAAGCGATCTACCGCCGCTCTGAGTCCTCCGAATCTCCTCCCAAACAATTAAGTTTGGTGACATCAGGCTGGGTGCCGATGCCGAAGATTTGCCCAAGTGCTGCCGTGGCTATCTAAAGATTCCTGCTGCACGTGTTGGTTCGCCTGGAGGTGGATTTGGACGACCAAGTATCTCCCGATCGGAGACAACCGCGCCCAATGTAAGCACAGAGAGCTTTCATCCTGCCGAGGTAGGTAGCGTAGATCGGGAAACAATGGAAAACCGTGAGCGAAATCCACTCTACTTTGTTGAAACTTTGCGACCACAGACTCGCTACGAAATACGGCGAGGCCAGTGAGCGGCCCGACTTCGGGTGCCCTGATAGGAGTAGGTACTCCGCACCTCCATGTTGCCGAGACCCGCAATGAACCAAAGCTGGAACATGGAAGATTCATAAGTTTGCTAGCCATTCAGCGAGGGAGGGGCTGGACGCAAAGAATGCACACCAGCACCGTATGAGAAAGTGAAAGAGAGGGTCCATATGACTATAGTCAACAACAGATGAAGTTCCAGGTTTCATGAGAGTAGGGAGTTGGGGAAGGCTCGAGGCCTGAGCCGGTGCTCACAGGCCTGGGCGGAAGGCAGGAGCCGCCGATTCTTCCCCCCGCCATCTCAATCCCTGTCCCATCAATGCTTTGGCCATGAAAAGCGAACGGGAAAAGCACATTTGCCATGTTTTTCTACCTACGATTTTAGTGATTCCCAGATCCCTAAAAATACGACCTCGGCATCTTCCCGTCTTCAGATTGTCACCCAATGGCTGTGGAGTACAGTCCAGCATCCTTGGCGGCTTGGGCGTTGTCTGACCCGCTGCGGCGATCATGTCGCCCCAGGCCAGGTCCTGAAGCAAGTTGACGTCGCAGAATGCCCAGCATCGCCGAGACCTCACGGTTGAGCCTCTCGGGTCGACTTTCCCAACATCCTGTCCAAACTCGCCGAAAGCTGCCTTAATGTCAACTCCATTAGAGGCAAGTGCTGCCGCGGTCTTGAACCATTTCGCCGTCTCATGGCCTGTCATGGATGTGGTCCTGGCTCCACATCTTTGTTTGAAGTCAGGACCGTTTCCCTTGAGAATCCCTGCCAAGCTCGCAAATACCGTCGCGATCCAGGTTGTTCGTTGCCTCTTCCAGAGTATCGTCGAACACCACGTCTCGAATGCTTAGCATGGTTGATTCTCCTGGCGGGCTTGGCTCTTGTCTTGGCTCTCAAGAGCGCAAGGGAGGATCGTGATGGGAGTCGCCCCCCTTCTCCTCCCATCTCGAATATCTATGACCGGCAACTCGCTGCCGATTTGTTTTCCATTTCCTTCCTCACTCACACACACATCTCAACGTGCTCAACCACTAGACGTTGTTTCACTTCCCGAGCTGGTCTCGTCCTCTCATCTCCGTGCTCTGGCTCTTCTCTTTCTTCGGGTCTGGATACCCTCCCTTTCGCACATTGCTACGTCTCCTCACATAATCTACACAATGCAGCTCTCTGCCTTTGTCTCGCTGGCTGCCCTCCTCACCCTGGCTAGCGCCGCACCCTTAAACATCAACCTCGGTGCATACTCCCCCGCACTGGTAGTAGGTGATGGAGCCATCGAGTTCGAAGGCGAAGAGGCAGCAGCCGAGGGTTCCCGTGCCGCCGCCAGCACCGTCGCAGCTGGGACCCCGGAAGCGGCCCCAGCTCCGGAAGCGGCCCCAGCTCCGGTAGCGGCACCAGCTCCGGTCGCAGCTCAGAAGGAGGCCTTCGCAGGACCCATCCTAAACGATAATGTATGATGCCCCTGCCCTTTTCAAGGTTACAAACAGAGCTCATTGACCAAGTAACCACCCACCCACTAGACCGCCTCCCTTCCCATCCCAGGAAGCCCTAGACCGCAAGTTCTCGAGCCCCGGGTGTCCGAGGTCCCGGTCGCCGCGCCCAAGGAGGAGGCAGCAAAGGCAAAGCGTAGCCTAGAAGGCTTCGACCGCGCTCTTCAGTACGCCGAGGTGGGCCTCACCAAGGGCCCTGATATCCAGCTTGGAACCGGAGCTGGCGGAGCGGGTGTCGGTCTTAAGGTGGATAACAACCAGGCGGCGGGCAACTCCGGTGTGGTCGTCATTGGTTCCTGAGGGTGGCGTGTCACGTCAAATCACCACGCAATACGGCGTAGAAGGAAGACAGGACCTTGGCACCAGGCGTTGGAAAATAGATCTAGACGATGGCGTTCCGGCCGGATCTTTCCTTGTTTACTTGGGCAACAGGACCCTCATTTCCCGGTTTCTCTTTTCAGACAGGGCAGTCAATACATTGGAGTTCCTTCGGAGTTATTTGGGGGACTTCGAGAAAGCGAAAGTGCAAACACAGCGGTCACCACCGCCGCTCATTGTAGCAGAGAAGTCGAGGGATTAAGCACAATTACTTTGTCATTCCCAAGGGATGAGCTATGTAACCCGTGCTTTCCTAAACGGAAAGCTAAACTCTGCTAAGTCCAACGCCGCCATCCTGAGATGAAACCGCTCTATCAACGCAAATGGTATCAGACCCCAAAAACTAAAGACGCCGTCCTATGCATGCTTCTGTATCCCTGGTTTCCCCAAAATATACTACATATCCATCGCGACCAAATGCCAAAGCCATATCAACAATTCGGCAAGTCGCTGGGTTCTGCACCTTGCGGTTCGCCCTTCACTCTTCGTCGGATGCATCACCCCTGTAACTTCCGCCAAAGGGATCGATGTCCTCTTCTATGTATGTGTCCTCATAATCATTATGGCCGGGGCCGATTTCTGAAGCGGCTTCATAATCATCCTCTTCGCCCATCTCAGTATCATCGGCATCTACACCTGGGCCGGACATAGCTTTGGCCAGCACCTTCGCAAACGGCTGGGCAATCGAGGGCGCTGTCATCGCGGAATCAGATGCAGGAACTGAGCTCCGGGGAATCTTTCCGGGGGCAGAAATCTCCTCCTCGCCATCACTGCCCATTTCACTCCCCATCTCGCTGCCTGCCTCGCTGCCCATTACACTGGCAAGCGCACTGCGGCTGCCAATGGAGCTGGTACCACCATACGTGCTTCCGGGGCCGCGTTTAGACATGTCGAAGACCTGGCCCAGTCGAGAGTAATCGAGCTTCGTGCTGATACCTCGGGTGCGCATCATGTTGACAGCGGCCTCCTCGGCAGAGCCCGCTGGGCTTGCTTGACCCTCACCAATGCGCGGCTTCTTGGCCCGGTTGCGGCGCTGCTTCGGTGGCCCATTCTCCGACATCTTTGACTCAAAGATCTTCTGCTGCACCATGCGCATGTAGTCCTTGTTGTGGTTGGCCCAGATCATCTCCTTGATCTTGACCTCTTCCTCTCCCAGCTTGCAAAACATGACTTCCGGATCGTCCTTGAACTCATCCTCATGAACAATGGGATCGTCTGAGACCTTCGATGTCGATGCGGTGCCCGTGACAGGGGCTACGTTTGTATCAGTGTTGCCATCAGCGGTGGTCTCTGCCGAGGTAGAGCCGGCGGTCTCGGTAGTAGGATCTTGCGCTCGCTGGTCCTCCACATCTTTTACTACAGCTGCAAATGCCCCAATCATCTCGGAGTCATTCAGATGACCTTCCATCTCCTCCTCGAGATGTGCCTCGTCCATCTCCCATGCCTCGTCAATGACCATGGTCTTTCGCTTCTTCTTGGAGCCATCTGCATTGCTGGCGCCCTTGGCGGAGCTATCGGTCGCTTGTCGCGCAGGCTTTTTGTGAGGCATGGGAATGATTCCCTGGGCAGCTGCCATTGCCATCTCACTGTTGGGATCCAGGTCCGAACCCTCAGAGTCGGAATCACCGTATTCGCTCGCCAGCACCTCGAGTTGGTCATCAACCTCGTCCGTGGCAGTGGCTATAGTCGACCGATCAACAGTGGTTGGGTCGGATTCGGTCGCCAGATTGAGAGCTCGCTGGGGGAGAGGAGGAACCACGAAGCCGTCCTTATCGATGATCTGGGGAGCGGAACCCTGTGTTGGAGGAGGTGTAGGTGGTACCAAGGCACCGGCTGCTGGCACACTATCGGCTGCGGCTCCGTCAGCGCGCGAGGAATCCTGACTGATCTCTTGGACCTTCCGTTTGCGACTTCCACTGTGCTTCTCCTTCCACTCCTTGGTCTGCTTGTAAACAAACGGGGGATCAAAGGTGCTCTCCAGGAAGTCCTGCTCGTGGAATTCACTGATGGTCATCTGGGCAGAGGGAACATTGGCGAACTCCTCCATGCGCTCTTGAAGGGTAGCCATGGTGACTTTGGCGATGTAGACCACCTCTCTGACGGTGCGACGGTAATTGTGAGCACGAGCAGCCATGATGATAGCAGCGCCGCAAATGCCCGCGGGCCTTCGACCATGCGTCATATTGTCCTTGCGCATTCGAGCTGCAATGCGCACGGCCGATTCGGCAACCTTGTTTGTGTCGTGGTAGAACTCCAGCTTGCTGGCGAATCGAAAAATGAGGTCCTCCAAGATGATCGGCTTTGTGCCTTCTCTCATGTCCGGGAATTGTGATAGCAGATTTTTGTAGTCGCGGCCCAGCAGGAATACATCCGTCTTCACAATGTCGGCGAGATCGATCAGCATGACCTTGTTGCTGGCTTCCTTACGACAAACAGCATACAGAGATATGGCAGCGACGTTGATCTTTCGACGACCCTGAACGAAGTTGCTACTGGCGGCCACTTTGTAGGTGCGCAAGCCGCTCTCGACCAATGACTGGGGGATCCGGAGCTGATAAGTCCATTGCTGAAGGAGGACCTTGACCTCTCTAAGGCTCCGCTCTCTGGCCTCACTACCACTGCCCGCGATGCGGCGAAATGCATAACCGCCAGAAGAGCGCACAGCACCCTGGTCAGCAGCGAGATAGTTGCCCTGAACAACGGCAGCACCGTTGGATGCTTCTCCAAAGGTGATATCAGCGACAATGTTATTGTCCTCAGCAACGGCACCACAGCTCTCGCAGGTTCCATTTCGGACCTTTGGGTTCTTGCAAGTTTTATTAGGACATTGGAGGCGACGCGCTGCTGTGGCCAGGCCGGATGGGTTGACTGCTGATGAGACGGTCGCTGAGCTCTCTCTGACACGTCGCTCGCGACTCTCCTCGCGTTCCATGATGCGACGGACGGCATTTGGCTTCTTGGGCTTTGGCTTGCCTGGGGTGCCGCCCAGGCGAGTTGGCACTTTGATGGCAGGCGCCATTGATGAGCAGCTGCGCTGGCGGATGTGATGTGATGGTTGTTGGGTTGAGAAAGCAAGAAAGAAAGCGCTGTAGCTAAGACGTCGTTGTGAAGCGACTCAAGTCGATTTCACGATGAGGGTGGGCCAGGTGGGTTGGCGGTTCGTCCCCCACCAGATCGACCCGATCGACCTTCTGGGTCTTGCCCAGAGTGGTCGCGGTCGCGATGGCGGTCTGCTTGAGCAGCGGAGATCTTGGTGAAGCTCTCGGGGAAGCTTCTCGTGATGCAAAAGGGGTGTTATGCTATTGGTGAGAGATGGTTGCCAGACGGAAGATACTGACGACTGCCAAATTCGCGAGCGTGATTGATTTGGAGGGGTTCAAAATTTTGAACGATGGTCAAGTGGAATGTGCGGGCACTCTGCAGAGGTTGGAGCTTGGACCACATTCGGCTCGTGAGTCAGTCGGCGACATCCAAGGTTCGCGGTTCGAGTTGAGTTCGAGGACGACGGTTTTTCTTCTCAAAAACACAACCGAGGAAGTCACCCAGGTTCACTGTCAGCGCAGTAGGCGCGGATGGGGCGACATCCAACATCCAAGTTTTCCTATTTTACTAAGAACTGCGAGACTTGAAGAAATATTTGCTCCCCAAAAGCCCGGCACGTGCCCGGGATGGGAAGCTTCTCTCACTCAGCAGCTTTTTCATGGATCCGTACCCCACAACGGAAGCCGATCATTGACATTCAAGCACGCAAGCACCCCGCGCTGAGAAAAACAACCCCGCATTCTGCAATGAACCCTGCCAGACGAACGGAGAGCCTGAGCTCGGGTGATCGTGTCCTATCAACAGGCATATCGAATCCGATATTGATCAAAGTGCTGCCGAAGTTCTGGCTGCAACGGTCCGACAAGCCAGAACTTCGGCAAAACGATGGCGGACTTGCCTGAAGGAGCTGTCCGACGGACGGTAACTGCTTGAGTCAAGAGATGGACAGGAGGTTCGTGACTTCCGACTAATGAGTATATAAGGATGTTACCTTCTCCTCGTAGACAAACATTATCTACGTACTACCTGCCCACAAAACCTGTCTCGCGTCACATTCACAGATTTTGTATTCCTTTCTCAAACACGACCCTTTCCCGAGGAATCAGTAGCTAACCCAAAGCCAAGAGCTACTACTATGGCATGCTTCACCATCATTGCCGGCCCCAACACCGACATCTGGCGCAAGCCACCACACGCTGACGTTTGGAACGGTATGACCGGCAACATAGATCACCCACTGAAGTAGCGCAACTGACCCCTCGGCAGCCCCGACCGCTGGTTCCTCGTCAGGAGCTCTGGAAACCTTCGTCTCGGCAAAAGCCTCATTGTCATTCCCCTGGTCGGAGCAATATGACCAGGCCGGCCTATTGCTCTCGTTTAGACAGACTAGCCTTCCATCCGACCCGTCCACGGCTCCTCCAAAATGGATCAAGACAGGCATTGAATTCTACAACGGACACCCGATGCTCTCGACTGTGGCGGCGGCCCCTTGGGCCGACTGGAGTGTGACGCCCCTGGCCACTTCTTCATCAGGAGCAAAGATCTGGACCACCCTTTCTATAGAAAAGGCGATTGACGAGCACGGGGTCAGCCTGTGGGTCTACCTGGTTCTCGATAGCGGAGTGAAGGTCGCGCTGAGGGAAATTTGCTGGGTCTATGGTGATAAGCCGGAAAACTGGACTCTTGACGTGTCTGTAATGGCGGCGCGGCCACAAAAGGGGGCAACCAGCAGCTTGGAAGCCGAAGTCAAAGACTTCGAGGTTATGTGGGCCTAGGCAGGGCAGCAGTACCAGTAGCGGGCAGCAGCAGCTTGGGTAGTCACGTGGTGACCCATGCCAGGAGTTGAACTCTTAATTATTCAGCCTTCAAAAAGTGGATCACACCCCCGCTTCGTGGCAGTTCTGCCACATTCTTTGGCTGGGCCGCAACCGTCACGTGCTGAGTCATCCACAACGGTGAATTCGCCCCACCGGAAGGCACAAAGCAACGTCCAGGCACCTTCCAACGAACAGGTCCGCTCTCTTTCGACATCCGCATTCCTCTCGCCCTCTACCTCTCCGTCGCTCGCTCTACCACCCCATCGCGCGACAGTTTTGACGCCAAAAGCGTTGAAATATCACAGTATCGAAAAATCCAGCTCTTTTTCTGAGCGCGCCAGCGAAGCGCAGCGACAACCGATACCCAGCGCTCCTTCTGCTTCCGAGACGCGCCTCCGACCCGACCGCCTGACATTCTGCCTTGCTCAGACACCTTCACTGGTCTTCAGAGCACCTGCAAACTAAGCCGGCAGTGAGCCAGCCGCATCCTCTAGGTGTGGAGAAACGGTCATCGCAAAATATCAGAAGTCGCATCGACCATCCAGGCGCTGAAGGAGGGCAAGCGCGCACGCTTTCCGACATCTGAAGCTGGGCTTTAGAGTCGCAAGATCTCGTCGCACTTTAAGCTTCTTCGCTCCGTCTTGCCTTGGGCAAAGTCTTCGGTTGCCGCTTTCGCTTTTCGACGCCTCTAGCTTTCGTTTATTATACCCCCGGCTCCGAAAAAATGGCTGCCAATCCTCTCGACGGTGCCGCCAAGGCCGCTGAGTTCAAGGAAGACCTCAACAACATTCTCATGTGCAGGGACTGCAAGGAGATTCCGCCTAATCTAATTGAGGAGTTTTCGTCGGGAGATATGGTCTGCACGACTTGCGGCCTCGTCGTCGGCGACCGGATCATCGACACTCGTTCCGAGTGGCGTACATTCTCGAATGACGACCAGGGCAATGACGATCCGTCGCGTGTTGGTGATGGTCCCAACTTGATGATCGACGGCGACCAGCTCCAGACAACCATCGCATACGAAGGCAAGAATGCCAGGAACCTGTCGAACCTGCAGAACAAGATGACTCAGGATAAGGGCTCGAAAGCTCTCCTCCAGGCATATCGCGACATCGCTGGCCTTACGGACAGCATCAACTGCGGTGCCCAGGCATCCAACGCTGCGAAGCACATCTTCAAGCTTGTTGAGGATCACAAAGCATTGAAGGGAAAATCTCAGGAGGCCATCATCGCTGGGTGCATTTTTATCGCATGCCGTCAGACTAACGTTCCGCGGACATTTCGAGAGCTGCACTCTTTGACAAAGGTGTCAAAGAAAGAGATTGGGCGGGTGTTCAAGGCGCTCGAGATGTTCTTGCAGAAGCAGGGCGGCGAGGAGCATGTTGTCAAGAATGCCAACGTCTTCAAACAGCAGTACCAGGCCAAAGGCTCTACAAGCGCTGTGGAGCTTTGCGCTCGCTACTGCAGCAATGTCGGCTTCCGCAATCCCGTTGGTGTTGAGCACGTTGCAACCCGACTCGCCAAGGGCGCTGCCAAAGTCGCTGACTTGGCTGGTCGTTCCCCCTTGTCTGTGGCGGCTGCTTGCATCTATATGGCATCGCACTTGGTTGGGGAGCCCCGCAATTCGAAAGAGATCGCACTTATCGCTGGCGTTAGTGACGGCACGGTTAAGACATCATACAAATATCTCAATCAGTACAGGGACGATGTCATCACCAAAGAGATGTTCCCCGAGGATCTTCCCTTCGACAAGCTACCTGCCAACTAGCGGAAGACAAGTCGTGTGTCTCAAGCCTCTTTGGTCTGGCTTGGGGCGAAAGAAGATGAAGTCAGGTCATAAGTCAAGATGGCATTCCTGCCGCAAGGCTGACACCTGCGCCACTGGCTTTTCGTCCTTGCAGTCGCGGCCGCGAGAGATGTGGCTTCTCTCGCATATGTCTTCGGGTTTGAGCTCTTGGGGTGAAGGAAATACGTCCCGGCATAATTGCATACTTTTGCAATGGACATGACGATGGCTCGGGCAGATTGACACGGGGGCGGTTTCATTCACCAGCTTCTAGTCATAATCAGAGGATAGATGCAGAGCGTGATAGCAAAGAGCATCTATTTGTTAGTTATGAACTAGTAAGTACTGTCTTTTACTGAAAACGTAAAATGACAATGATGGTGAGAAGTCTGGCTGTTATGCTGGCCTGGGATGGTGACTCTCCCTTGACTAGCAGCAAAGCGCTGAACCTCTCCGAGTCAATTCACTCCAGCTGCTCGTTTCTTGCGTTACCATGGACCGGTTGATTTTCTGGGGGAGCACGTTGGGATGGGATACAGATTGGCTTTCCCTGTTCTCTTTGCTTTGCGTCTTGGTCTCAGCGGATATACATGCTGAAAGGGTGGAGAGAGATGATACCCCACACAAAAGGTCTGACGTACCAAGCAATGCTCGTCAAAATTTTAGACATTATCATGCAAATAATCTTTCTGCCTCATGTTGTAAAAGATGTTGGTGGTGAACCAGGTTCCATGGCCATACGAAACCCCCATCGCCTTGCGAAGAAGCTGATCCCCAATGACCTAGAACTAATGCAGCTTTTGCCACTATGAGATTCCACGAGATTGCTCAGGTTAGTGATAGATAGTCAAGCATTTTTCAATGTTTATTTATGATGCCAGTCGCAGCTTCATGGGATGCTTGCGTTTCTCTAGGTACAGTGCAAAGTGCGCATCAAATGGATGATGCACCGTGTGGTGAAGTGCTTTCTTGGTCCGTGCGCAGGCGCCAAATCCACAATCTCGAGCAACCGCGTTCCTTCCTAGCCTCATCGCAGCGCACTCGAGAGCAGTCAATTTGCTGACTCGCACCGCAAAACGGCACCCATTCTGAAGCAGCAGAACAAGCCAACTCCAGACTCGTGAAATATAGGGCAAGATGCCCTCTCGCCGTTCTGGCCGCGCTGCGGCAAAACGCGCACAACAAGCGCTCGGTTAGTTTTTCCTGCCCTCCATCGCGGCTCCCTGTCCCCATCCCAACTTCTCCCCATCAAGCTGCCCCGGCGCATTCAGGCGCATCACTTCTTAACCTTGCCGCCATCGCAACACTTTTGTTTCCACTTCTTTCCTCAGAAATGGCGTCATCGCTGACCAGCGCATCCGCTGCACCTTCAGAGAGCACCCCGAAGAATTTTGAGGGCCTCGACGACGAGGACGACACGATGCCAGATGTGGACCCGGAGACCGAGCCTCAGGCCGAGCAGCAGGAGGGTGTAGATAAGGATGACGAGTCTGCTGCTGAAGATGAGGAAGAAGCCCATGAGGAAGACGAGGAGTCGGCTAAGTCACCCACACCTCCCCCGGAGCCCGTAATTCGTCGCCGGCGCCTCGGTCGTCCGCCCAAGAACCGCCCGCCTGACTGGGACACCCTCCCAATCGAGCGGCCCGATCGCGACCCGGATGCTGGCCCTCGTAAGCGAGGCCGCGGAGGATGGAGAGGACGTGGCGGCCGCAAGGGACAGCACTATCAACCAACCCAGCAAACCGACAAAGATGGCACCATGCTTGACATTGTCAATGATGAGGTTGAGCTGCCCGATGATTCCGAGGGTGAGACCAAGGTCGACAAGCTCGGCAACCTTCAGGGCGGACGCGAGTACCGGTGCCGAACTTTCACAGTCGCTGGTAGAGGGGACCGTCTCTACATGCTTTCCACCGAACCTGCCCGTTGCGTCGGCTTCCGCGACTCATATCTGTTCTTCACGAAGCACAAAAAGCTCTACAAGATCATCGTGAATGATGAGGAGAAGCGCGATATGATTGAGCGTGAGATCATCCCGCACAGCTACAAAGGACGGTCGATTGGAATTGTCACGGCCCGCTCCGTCTTCCGTGAGTTTGGCGCACTGATCATTGTTGGAGGCCGACGCATCATCGACGATTATGGTGTTGCCAAGGCTCGCGAGGAGGGAGCAGCTGAGGGCGAGATCGCCGACCCCAATGATCATTTTGATCCCAGTCAGCCATACAACAAGAACCAATACGTTGCTTGGCACGGTGCCAGTTCGGTCTACCATGCAAACGTCTCGGCTCTCCCCCAGCAAAACATCAAGGTTGATGCCAAGAAGCGGCGCGTGGCTGTCAATGACACCAATTGGCGTCTGGAGCACGCACGTGAGGCGAGGTAAGTGAACTCTCGCCAGATTAAGATCTTGTTGCTAACGATCCTTTAGCCGGTTCAACAGCGTGCTCACAGCAATGCGCCGTGGCAATATTAACGGCGCCTATGAGATTCACACTAATGCCATGCACTACCCAGCCATCATGCAGCCAACTCATGTGCGGATTGAGCAGGTTGAAGACGCTGAGCCCGAGGAGTTATCTGATCCAACGGCATTCCCACCATTGAACCCGGCCATCTCCAGGAACTTCATGGTCACGGACACATATATGGAGACACCAGCAGCCGGCATCTCCCAGTCTTCTTACAACGTGCCCTTCCGCCACTCAAGGCCTGACCATGAAGCCTATGTGCAGACAGACTATCTGGCGCCATTCCAGGGTCTTTCGGCAGTCTCACAAGATATTCGGGACTTGCTCCCAGAAGAATGTCGCGAAGCGTTCGACAAAGCAGCAAATCTCGAAGACCAGTGGCACTCCAAGTGGGGTACCGAAGCCACAAACAGTTCAAGACGTGAGCCAGTAGTAGATAAGGCCATTGTGCCATATTCGATGATTGTGACTTGAGGTGGACGGGGCTAATTGTTTTTATTCCATTTCTTTTTTAGTTCAGAGGTTTCAGAGTCCTTCGTTGCTATGGACGTGACAAAGCTCCCCGAGGACCCTTTGCAAGCGCAGAGGAACATCCACGCGTTGAGTCAAGGTTCAAATGACGTTGGCCAGGCAGTCCGGCCTAAAGCGTCTGGACCCAAAGCAAAGCGTCGTAGGATCCTCTAGTGAGCCCGGGGCAAGAGCACAGAGTATTTTGTTTCGTCTTTCATTTCGTTTCTTTAGCGAGGGAGGATATGGGCGCAAAAAGATCAACAAGCAGGGAGGAGGAGAGGAAGGAGAGATTGGTGGAAAGCGGGCGAGGGTAGACAAGATGTGCGGTGGCTCCTGTTTTCGACTTCGGTCGTGATCATCTTGGAAGCGCTCTATCTGCATTCGGAAAAGTCATCGAGGTTTCGACAACGGTACAACCCTTTTTTACCGACATCTGATCAACTCTGGTCAACACAGCGATAGGCGAACGCGGAGATGTTTAAGGGGAAGAGGACCGGTTTTCTGTACGACTATATGTAATCAATACCCCATACCGGCCACTCAGCGTCGAGGCATTTCCTGTCGGGGGTCGGGGGACTGGTGAACAGGGAGAGTTTTGCGGAGGGGATGACAATGGCGTTCTTTGGCGTTTGTTCAGGCATACTGGACGAGGTGATGGCTCAGAGGCTTCTTTCAGGTCCAGGCATGGCGTTCTAGAGAACGAAAAGGTAATACGCCAAGAGATCTTCGACCTTACGGCCTTGGTATACATGCCACTGCTCAATTATTTAGCAGAGCATGTCTGATTATCACCAGGATCTGGTTTGAGGAGTCTGTAGGAATAAAGTCCTCATATACACTACTTCCACCTTGGTCTCTCGTTGGCGACCCCCTGGAAGAGCTGAGATAGGGATCTATCTCGTAGGGCCCATCCTACGAACTATGACGAAGCAGTCACATCGAGAACGGAGATCTCATACTTGTGAGGTTGCAGCTGTCTTCAGTCCTCATCTCCTGTGTCTCTCCTAGCACCGTCGAAAGCCTTGCCCTCATCAGCGGGCATCCGTCTGGTATCATTGTTGCCACGGTCGGTAAATATCCAGAGTCCTGTCATTACTTTCCCCAGACTTGGTACGTTGATCAAATGCTCGACACACCTTCAAGCAAACTCACTAAGAGCAGAATAAATCCATGGTTGCTTCGCTACAGTTCTTTTACCCTGCTCTACTCTTCTCTCACTCCCCATCGAAAGTCGCCCAATATCTCGCCAGCAATAGGATACCCGCATGACCGGAAGTTACCAAACTCCAGCGGTAACCCCCACATGGGTAAACTAGAAGCATGAGCGTGTATTCCAGACGTGTAAGACAAGCCCACACC
>Ga0247758_1000554_pt1 | contig 32783 bp, 10 predicted proteins | sample UWRJL156409C4_FD_180950 | JGI IMG/M metagenome (GOLD analysis project Ga0247758, IMG submission 180950) | Plant litter microbial communities from Arlington Agricultural Research Station in Wisconsin, United States - UWRJ-L156-409C-4 | ecosystem: Environmental > Terrestrial > Plant litter >... | reverse complement strand
CATACAGTGCTGAAAAACAGCCAGTCCAGATTCCCCTTCTCGGTGTAAAGCTTGAAGGCGAACCCACGCGAGTCCCTGACGCTGTCTGCGGACCCTCTCTCGCCCACAACTGTGGAGAACCGGGCGAAGAGCCTGGTTTTCTTACCAACTTGCTTCAGGAAGTCGGCCATGGTCAGGTCACAGATGTCATGGGTGACTTCCAAGACCCCATACGCCCCTGCCCCCTTTGCATGAACAAGACTAATATTGATTGATCAGGGTCTTGAAAATGTTGCTTGTTGGGTCGTCCATCATACCGTTCGGGGATTCTCTCATGTGTTATGTGGGACAGTGTCTCGAGCAAGTTGATGTCTTGGACAAGTAAGGGACCTTGGAGCTGGCCGCCAACCTTAACCATTGCCTCGGGACTTTGGACGCGGTTTCCTAGGGGTACCATGCGTTAGAAGAATTTCATTGGCGAGAGAAAGAAAGGGGCCTCTCACCATTGTCTGTGGTATAGCGAGGATGAGGACCATGTCCGAAGCCGAGGGGACATTGGGGACCTGGAGCCTTGAGGGGAGTAAACAATCTGAAATTCAAACTTTGTCGATTTGAGGGCCAGAGCTACTCACCGAAACGCCCTCCATGTTCGTTATTAGAGCGGTGAATGTGTTTCTCTGTAATCGATTTGAACTTGAAGTGAATGCGAATGAGGATAACTGCTGAGAAGTGCGAAGGAGCTCAAGAGAAGACGGTGCCGGGTTCTTCAGAGCGTGAGATTTGGCTGGATAGGTAGATGCCCCATGCAAAAACAACTAGTGCAGACCAAACTTGCGGCAGAGAATGACACGGAATCACAAAGCGGGGTTTTGTTTGGAGATGGGTGAAAATGCTTCCCCCTCACAACTGCCATGTTGATCACAGAAAACCTTCCTGCATCGGAGCCTATACAACCTGCGCTGTTGTCAAGAGAAGACCGGCGGCACATTCGGCAGGCAGCGTCATCCACCCGCGCTAGGCTCCAGCGGTCACTTCGTCGCTTTTTCTGGCATTCCCAGTCTGGCTATGCCGGAGCCCACAGTTGACATGTCGAAGGGGCGTGCGTGATATTTCGTAACGCGCATCAATGCCGTAGCCAATACCAAATAGTCGACGCGGCGTGCGCGATATTTTGTAACGCGCATCAATGCCGTAGCCAATACCAAAATAGTCGATGTGTCACAAAACCTGTGGCCGATGTGTTGGGCGCATCCTGTCCATACGTAGCACAACCCTAGAGGGCTTATTATGTGGACTGGCAGCAGGTCTCTCTGCATTTGGTGAGTGCAACCAGAGAAGGCCCATTTTGTTTCCTCTTTCTTTGGTTCCAAGGTTTCTTCTCTCCGCGTTAAGCGCGGGAGGGCGGGCAGGCAGAGCCTCGCGACTGAGTACCTCTGTACCTACCTACCTAGCCCAGTCACATTTTGGGGAAGGGCAGCAAGACCTTGTTTTTGGACTGGAAAGTTACCCGGGTACCTCCCAGGTCAGCAATCATCAGAGATAGAAGGCTCAAATGAAGGCTCAGGGGAAATGTATTTGACACTCGTCGTCCTCCATGCCCTTTGCTGTTCCCCGAACGAAGCATCTGAACCATCATCCCTCTTTGATTCAAGTTCCGATATTCTCTTGGCAGTACTTTACCTTGAGGAGCATCGTGTCTTAAAGCTCACCGTTCACCATGGCGAACCTGGCCCCTCACATTAGGCGTGGTCCGGTCAACTTCCCCAAGTTGGAACCGGACATCCATGTTCGCGACCAGTGGGCCAAAGCCCACTTGGAATACACCGTGAAGGAGAGCCTGCTTGCCAGATTTCCCAATGTCGGACTGCCTTTCGACAAAGACGACGGGGAGCATCTGCCGCCCTTGACGCAGGATCTCTTGAAGGATCACTTGAAGGATTCTGTAAAGCAGATGCGCTACCTGTCGCTAACGCCGGCTACCAAGATCGCCAACCCCAAGGTCGCCATCGTGGGGGCTGGTGCAGCCGGCCTCTTTGCCGCCATGATACTGGACTACCTGAACCTCAAAGTGGCCAGCTTCAACGTTGACTACGACATCCTCGAGGCTGCGGAGAAGGAGAGAGTCGGGGGCAGGCTCTTTACCTACGAGTTCAAACCCGCCGGCGCATCCAACCCCCAGGGACCTCATGACTACTATGATGTTGGAGCGATGCGCTTCCCTGAGAACAAAGTCATGGCAAGGTAGGTGCTGCTTCGCCCCATTTGTTGCCCGGCTGCTCACAATTTCCCGCGCAGGCTCTTCAGCCTCTTCGACTATCTGGATATGAAAAAGACTCTGAGGCCACTGGAGACTCTGAGGCCACTGGACGAGAAGCCGGCGAAGCCTGTAATCGGTTCGCTGATCCCTTACTACCTGCAGAACATCGACAATGGAAAAGTTAAGGAGCCGTGGCGCTTCAACACTATCAGCAAGTTTGGCGGTTACGAAAGCCTAGCTGCAGCAGCCCAGACGGACGATCCAGCAGCCCCTAAGAACGATCCTTTCCATCTGAACGATGATAGCAATTGGGGCAACAGCCCAGACGCCGACAATTCATACAAGTTTGCCATCCCAGACGAGTAAGATAGCTTGTAACCCTGGTTTTTCTGCCAAAACTGAAAATGCTGACATCTATGATCAGCGTCTTGGGCCAGTCCCCCGATAAAACGCTGAACGGAGCAATTAAGGTCGTTCGCAGCAATTTGAAGGATGACCTGAATGGGAACAACAGCACGGGCAATGAAGGCTTTAAATCCCTGCAGAAATTCGACAACTTCAGCACCCGACAGTTCCTCGCCGTGTTAGTATTCCACCAACTGTGTCATCTGTCAGGGGATGTGAATTGACTTGGCGCTAGATCACAGCAAGCATCGGGGGCGGAGTGGGGCACGACATCCTGGGATACCAAACTGCCACCGTTCAACTACGAAACGGTCGAGTTCTTGGAAACCTTCAACGGGTTTGTGATCCCTGCTGCGACTTGACTTCCGTTTTCATTTTCCTTTTCCTTTTCTATTTTTATTATCTTGGCTGACAAGTGCATGTGGCTACTAGCGGCACGAATTGGTACGATCAAGCCCACAGCGAGACAGTGCTGGAGTCCCTTGACTTTGAATACGATGATAACGACGACATCAAGTGGTACGCGATCCTCGGAGGGGCCAAGCAGCTCGCGATTCGGATGGAAGACCGACTTGCCAACAAGCCCGAATACCTCTCCCGCGTCACGGCCATTAAGGATAGCGCCTGCGGACTGAACTTGGACGTTGATATCACTAGGCCGGCATGCGCTGGTGACACAGTCGTCGAAACAAGGACTTACCACGCAGTGTTCAACAGCACCACCCTCGGCGCCCTCAAGAGGATTAACACCGACGGCGTCGCTACACTCGGCTACACAACCCGGCAGGCTATCCGATCGTTGGGCTACGGGCCCTCCGCTAAAGTTGGCATTAAGTTTAGCCGCCCCTGGTGGATTCATGACCTCGGCCACGGCCGCTGCATCAAAAAGGGCGGCCAAGGCCACTCGGATCTCAGCATCCGCACCTGCGTGTACCCTTCGTACAACATAGACGACCCCGATGACCAGCCCGCCGTCCTCCTCTGCTCTTACACCTGGCAGCAGGACGCCGAGCGCCTCGGCGCCCTCTTCTCCACCAGCAAAGACCACGATCAACAGCTTAAGGACGAAGCCGCCCTCAGAGAACTTCTCCTCCGCGACCTCGCGCGTCTCCATTCCTACCCCGACGCCCAAGGAAATCCCGTCAAGGAAGAGGACATGTACAACCTCATCGCGCCGCTCTACTTGGACCACTACGCTCACGACTGGACGCACGATCCCAATACCGCTGGAGCCTTCGCCTTCTTCCGTCCGCAGCAGTTCTCTTGCGTGTGGACCAAGATCATCTGCCCTATCGCAAGTGACTTGTTCCTGATCGGAGAGGCGACTAGTCCGCACCATGCGTGGGTTGTGGGGGCTTTGGAGAGCGCGGTGCATGGCATTGACCTGTGGCTGTCCATGCACGGTGATGACATTGAGGGGGCGAGCGAAGCTCTGGCCCTGTTGGAGGAGAAGGATGATGGCGTGCCGTTTGTGGGGTTGCCGCCGTATATGAGCAAGGAATTGGCGCAGTGGATTGCGCTGAATGCGCATACGCAATTCGACACCTAGGTGAAAGATGGAAGCGTTGTTGTCAGTGGTGGGGATTTACTGAACCGGGGGCCGTCCTACCTTGGATTTCAGGGCTCTCCCCCACCCCAAAAAATAAATAAAATAAAAAGTCCGCATAGTTTGCACTAACAACTGTATCCATTGGAGAACTCCAGATCGCATCCAATCTCCCCTAGGTAGATATGCCAGTGAAGGCCAGACTAGTACTTGGCTCGGTGACGACCAGCGAGTCTCCGGTGCTGTACGTTTTTCTTTTTAGTCCTTCGATAGTTTTCGCCTCCGCTGCGGCTCCTATATCTGGAGAACGTCGAGTTGAGAATCAGAATGCCTGATTTTGCATCCCCTACGCTATATGGCGGCGAAATCCGATAGAACATGGTTGTCTGGGGGGGATGGATGTGCCTGGCGCATAGTGACGCCATTGCCTCCGCACGTCGCATGGCGCATCACCTCGATTCCCCGCCTGTCCCCGCATCATCTCTCTGTTATGTCCTGATCCAGGGCGCCCGGGTGACCTAGGTGAAGACAGATCGTAAGAGCGGACAGGGTTCAACTGCTCTAAGTTATAGGTGCAAGATGACCGAGTGAAGGCTAGCACAACTCTCAAGAAGGGGGCAGTACATTGTCAAACAGGCCGTGGATCCAGAGGTCCTAGAAAAATAGATCCAAGGTAAACAATGAGTAAGCCTGAACAATGTATGGCTAGTGTAAGGAACCAAGAAGGTTCCTCACCCATCGTGGACACGATGATGGTATCTATAGGTACTACTGGTTACTAGAGGTAACTTCGTACCTTACTCTATTGCTCGGTCGTTGTGGAGGCATATTCTAAGCCATCTTATCATGTACTAGTATATTATAGGATATTCTATTAGTGCTAGTACAGCATGTACTATTCTACAACTTGAGCTGGGGTATTGTATACTATCCTAGGGCATATGCTGGTATATTCTGGGCCACAATTGAGGCCTGAGACTGGCCTAGAAGCTGTGACGCTTGGCAAGTGGTCTGATATAGCTTAACACTCTTATCACAAACCGTGCAGGTAGCCTGAAGCGGGACTACCTGAACTAATCGTTGGGCCATGGGGTGAAAGGACTCACAAGCCCCCGTGTAACTAATCCCGTTAGACCCATGGTCCTAAAAGCTCCAGACCCCGGGACGGACCTGAAGACCCGGAGGTTCGGACCTTAGGTCCACAAGGATATATACACCAGCCGTGGCCCAGCACCTAGTATAGTTCCCTTTGTTACGGCAGTAACGATAATAATACTGCGGAGGCATTCGTTGCCCCTCTCAAGATATCTCTAAACTATCCACAAGCGACGTAATTGTTAAATCGTCTCCCTTAACAAACTTTATTACTTTTAACTTTTCACCGCAGTCCTAGAACCCTAAGCTAGGGTTCACATCCTGCCGTTTGTCACAACTCCGGCAAACGGGCCTAATTATAGGCCTTATAACAGTTTCACTACGTTGCTATAGTACTAAGCTAAGTAAAGCACAGACTGGCGGTCCTAAAACCTGGCTCCTGCCTTCCCCCTAATTATTATAACACGAATTCTATCTACCCTATCAGTATAACTGTTCTAAGTGTCTGCAGCTGTTATACCTGTGCTAAGTAGAGGAGATATATTATAAACTGCTGCGATATTAAAAAGTATAAAACGTTTATTACTTTAATATAATGGTAATTGTTATTCTATCTAATAATATCTAGTAAGATCTGTGAGGAATAGGTAAAGGAAAAGGGGATAACGTTTAACCTAAAGAAGAGCGACCTTATTTACTTCTCGTAAGTAAGGCGCCTATAAACCGAAAGAGTAAAGATTCTGAGAGAAGACCACTTAAGACTAGCACTAATAAAGTCAGCTAGGTTTTTAGGAGTCTAGCTTGATAGAAAGCTTAACTGGAAAGCTCACTAAAAGAGGATTATTAGAAAAATGGAAACCTAAACCCTTACATAACCTGACTTGTAGGGAAAATGTAAGGAGTGTAGGCTGTCCACGCTTAAGAAATTTACACTAAAGTCATTAGAAGTGTCCTCATCTACGGAGTAAATGTATAATACACACTAATAAAGCTAAAAAGACTAGTAAAAGGGATAGTTAAAAAGTTAAAAACCACTTAGACACAGTGTTTACAGATTATACTTAGTATATATAAAGTAACTCCAGTAAAGAACTTAAAGTTAAAAGCTTAAGTCTTACTATTTAATATTTACCTAAACTGATAAATAGTAAAAGTTAAGTAATAGCTTAAACGTATAGGGATTACAGAACTTTTACGTAATATTAATAAGAAGATAGCTAAATAAATAAAATAAAGATAAGGTGTAACAGTATATACCCCTTTAATAAATAGCAGTTTAACGAAAACTGTATAAGTAAAAGACTAATTAAGGTTTATACTAAAAAGAGTAGAAAACTTAAACTAAGAGAAGTAGATAGATTGTAACCTTAATATCTTTATCTTTTATAACTAGAAGGAAAAATAACAAAAAAAGAGGTATAAAGTGCTTACACATTACAGTTACATCGCTATTACAGTGGATATATATAACTTTAATAAAAGTAAAATATTACTTTAACTTTACTAAGAACTTATAAAAGCTTAAAACTTTATCTTTATATAAGTTAAAACGGAGAAGATTAACTTGAACACTTTCTTATACTAGAGAAAGGTCCTTAAAGTAATGTCGCCTTAATGTTAATACAATATCGCCCTAGAAATGGTAATATATATAATCTTAAAGTACTTGAAGTATAATAAAAGCAGCTTATATAATATTTAACTTTATAACTAGTAATATTTAAGAGTAAGGCTTTTACATTTAGTAAGTGTAGTAATTATTATTAACTAGATTATAGAAACTAAAAGGTTAAAAGAATACAGCTTAGTTAAGATATTTAACGATAATAGGAAAGGTTTAAGTAAATTACTATTAAATTACACTAACCTTAATAATATATAAAGTATAAAAAAGAAGAAGATACTAAGACGTTAGCTTAGATTTTAAGGTAATATAGTAAAGACCTAACTTAGAAGATAAAATAGTAAATAATATTAAAGGATAATTATATAATCGAAAACTTAAACTGTAAAAACACCGTAAACGTACTGTAAATATACTGTAAATAACTCCCACATTATTATACACTGATTAAATGTAGCTATTATTATTAACTTAAAGACTGTTAGGAGGAGGACAGTTTTAATCCTAAACGTTATTAATAATAACTTATAATAACAGTTAGTAATAAATAAACTGTAGATAAACTGTAATTAACGTATACTTACGTCTTAACTAACTTACTATTAAGTAATTTAGCTTTTTAGATTAGTAAAATTACTAAATATAATTAAATAACGTTAAATAAGGTTTAAATGTGTTTTAAGACGTTAAGCTTAAATAAGTAAAATAATATCGACTTATAAGTTACTTATAGGAGTAACAGGTAAAAGTAATTAAGCAGCTTAAACTAACGTTACAGGACTGTTACTAAGACTACTGTGAATTATAATAGATAAACTTAAGCTAAAGGGAGTAAGAGAGACGCTTTAATTATAACTTAAACGTTTAGTAACTTATTATTTAACTATCTTAACATTAAGGTAGAGAGATAATTAAACTTACTAAACTGTTATGACGACCCTGCAGGCCGTCACTTGGGCCGGAGCGGCCCGACGGATCCCCCGCAGAAGGAACAGTGCAGGAAGACAGTACGCACGGTACTGCGCACTGGGCCAGGGGTGCAAAGACCCAAAGCCCCTACGACCAACCAGCAGCTACTCAGTCTTAGCAGAAGTGCTCACTTACTAAGTATCTGTAAGACCTCTAAGTAAGGGATGCTTAGTAGCAGGTTGCTTAGTTCCTCACTAAGTAACAGGCCACTAAGTAAAGTATAAAGTACCTTTAGCTAGTTAGTATAGATAGTCATAGTTATACCTACAACCACCGTAAGGAACTCTAATTCCTCACGTTAGTATTTAATTATTCATTTATATCTTACTGTTTAGACTTACCTCTACACATTATAATGATAACAACCTACAGTGACATTAAACCCCTTATCTAAAAGTGCTAACTTAATAAGCTGTTTTTAGAACACCCTTTACTTATTAACGTCTTATTATACGTTCTGTCTTAACCTGCACTAATCCTCTTAAAGCCTGTGTTAAGTGTAGGTTATAATATAATATTAGCGTTGTAAGTTTTAAACGCTATTTATTAAATTCCTAGACATCACCTCCCTCCTACCACTAATATATTAACCTCTGGAAAAGGTAAGGAGCTTAAGGAAACGTAAGCTTAACTTTAACTCCTTACTATTAATAAGTTAGCCGTATACCTTAAAAAGTTAAACTTTAACTAATAAGGACTAGTTAAAGAACTTAATAAAGCTTTCCCCAGAGATATTAAAAGCTATATTAGCCTTATTAAGAAACTTTAAACCTGACTTAACGTTATTAAGTTAGAAAATAACAACCTAAGGGGCTTACAGAAAAAGTAAGTAAAGCTCCCCTTACTGCTGCGCTTTAAAGGAGACTTTATGTAGTTAAAGTCCTAGATAGCTTAACTTTAAAGTTATATCACTTACTATAATAAGCAGTTCTTCGAAGAAGAAGGGAAGGTTAAGTTTGTAAGAGCGTTACTAAATAGAGTAACTGCTTACTAGTATAAACCTTATGTAAAGATAATTAATAACCTCTCTGTAAACAGAGTGTAAAAGGAAGCCCTTAAGACTTAAGCCCTTTTTGATAACTTTAACGTTTTCGTTAACTAACTTCAGACTAAGTTTAAAGAACTAAACACCCTAAGACAGGTTAAGTAATACCTTATAACCTTAAGGTAAACGTCTTTAATCCTTAAGTTCTTTATACGTTTTAAGTTAAAAGTAGTAAAGACTAAGCTTAATTAAGAAACCTTAATAATGCTGTTTTAAAGCGGTTTAAAGGAGCACGTTACTAGAGACCTTTACTAAGAAGACTAACTAAACTGTTTTTAAGAGTTAGTTAAGATAGCTATTAAGGCTGATAATTAGTATTATAATCACTATTATTAAAAGAACTTTTAAAAGAAATAAGCTCCTTATTAGCTAAGTAAAATTAAGAAGGGGAATCAGTTAACTGTAACAGATTACTACCCTAAGCTAATAGACATTAATATAATAAACTATTAGAATTAACCTAACTGTAATAAACCTTAACGATAATAACAGTAAAAGTAACTTAAGGACTTATTATAAGTCTAGTATTTTAACTGTGATAAGAAAAGGTATATAGCCTAACAGTACCTATCGTTAAAGTAAGTTAGTTAGAAACCAGTCCTAAATAAAAGAAAATACGTTAAGTTTAACTTAAGAGACATTTATATTAAGATAATAAGTAACGAAGAAGATTACATTTAAATAAATAAGTGTAATTTAGGAGATAAGGAAGAAGAAGAGGAACTTTAAGACGTAATGTACTTAGTCCTTAAGGGTGTTCTGGAAAAGTTAGTTATAGAGGTGTAGGTTATAGCAGACCGACTTTAAGGTGGAAACTTGGAACTGTTAAAGGTGCAGGTTATAGAAGACTAACTTTAGAAAAAGATATTCTAGTTAGCTATTATAGGCCTTAAAAACCTTACCTTATAAGCTTAAAAATTAAGGAAATCTAGGAAAGACCCTGACTTAAACCTTACTAAGATAGTTAAAAGAGTTAAAGAACTAGCCCTTTAAGCTACTTAAGCAGTAGAGTAAGCCTTAGAAGGTGAAAAAGAGTAAGTAGAAAGAATTAAGTTAGAAAAGTGGAAGTTTTTCTTAACTGTACCTTTTAAGACTCTTAAGCACTTTAAGCACACTAAGTAGATCAGTATCCTTACCTCCTTAGAAGAAGGATAGCTTAAATAACTACCCTGTATTAAAGTTAGCGTACCTTAGATTAGAACCTTAAAGGTCCTTTAAGAAGGCATTAAACAAGCATATTAATAAAGAGTCTAAAAGCTAAAGGAAAAACACTAAGAGTTAATAAATAAAGTGGAGGACCTGTAAGTTAAAGGCTTTACTGTGACGTTTAAAGATAAAGTAGTAGAAATTAAATTATAATTTTATAACAGAGTTTGCTTTACTAATTAGCTTAAATATTAACTTGTTAAGGAGGGTTACTTTGTGGAAGAATAAGTTAGGCTGCTGTTACCTGAGTTTTAGGAAAAGGTTTAAGAGAAATAACGAACTTAGAGGTAAGTAAAAGAAGAAGAAAAATAAAGCGCTACTCCTCCTATTCTATACTCTATAACTGTAGTACTTACAGTTAACATTAACTACCCTAGTTATAAAGATATACTGTAGATTAATTACATATACGATAACTATACTCTTAATTAGCATTATAGACCTAAGGCCCTTTATAACTACTTCCCTAGTGTGTAAAGATAAGATTACACTGTAATAAGGGTAGAGTTAGAACTAACTTATTACTAAGTTTCCTACTTCCTAATAAAAAAGTCTACTAATAAACGAAAGGTTACTATAATTAATTAAGCTTCCGTTACGTACTAGTAAAAGGGGGTACTTAATAATTACCTAGTTGTAACGTGTTCGCTACACCTTAAAGGAAAAGCTAAGGAATAGTAGAAGAGAGAGGACTGTTAACGGATCTAGGAATAAAAGGACATTACTGTAATCCAGTCTTACAGAACGTATTATTAACTTATTAAGGACTTTAGAAACATTAAACTGTTTAAAGTCGACTGGATGTTAAGACGTGAAAACCTAGGAAGGGTTAATCGCTAGGTTTACTAAAGCTGCTTATTTTTTTAAAAGGAGTTAAGAAAAGGCTGTAAGCCCTTTAGAAAGGCTAAAGACTAGTAATCTACTAATTAGTAAAAACCTTAAGAAAAAGGAGAGGTACTTAAAGGTTAAGTTAGATAAGACTTTAAAGATAAATAATTACTATAACTTAAATGTTAAAGGAGTATAAGTATTATTCTATTAGCGTTAATCTGATAGACGGAAAAAGGAGGCTGTTTAGGGTAAAAGTAGTAATTAATAGCGAAAGTGTTTTTAACCTAATATACCCCTTGTTAATTAACTAAAGGAAACTCCTTAATTAAGAGTATAAAAAGGCCATTCCCATTTGAAATGGAGAAGGAGGCTTATATTAGTATAATAATAGTAAAGTTACCCATTACTTACTACTCCTAATTAAAGTGGACGGAGATAAATAATAAGTAGACTTTAACGTTACATTAGTCACAGGGTATAACATAATCCTAAGTCTACTTTAGTTAGAAAAGTATAACCCTGTAATTAACTGGAGGAGTGGTTACCTTATTTTCAGTAAGTCCCCTAACAGTAATTAACGTTTAAAGAAAGCTAAAAAGGTATTAAACCGCTTTAAAGATATATAAAGTATTTAAAAGTGTACTAAACCCTTAGAATTAAGTACAGTTTAAATTAGGTTTATTAAGACAGTTAAAGGACTAAAGTGTCTATTACATTACTTAAGTAACGACTTAAAAGGTAGAAAGAAGTAAGAAGCTAATCTACAGATAAGTAAAGAAGTTAACTTATCTAAAATACTTACGGAATATAGGAAGTTTACCCTATTCTGAAAAAAGATATTATAATTACTAGATTACGGATTATAAGACCACGAAATTAAACTAAAGCTAGGAGTAAAGCTTTACAACTTCTAGCCCTATTACTTAAACCCCTAACAGGTTAAGGCCTTAAAGGAATATGTTGATAAAAACTTAAAGAACGGATTTATTATGGAGTCTTAGTCTCTAGTAAGGTACTTATTACTATTTGTTTTAAAGAAGGGAGATAGTAAGCTATATATAGTTATAGATTATTAAATGTTAAACGAAGATATAATTAAGAATTATTACTTATTACCACTTATTATAGAAATATAAGAACGGATTATTAAAGTAAATTATTTCTTTAACTTTGATTTCCTTATAAGGTTTAACTATATTAGAGTAAAGGAGGAGGATAAGTATAAAACGGCTTTCTAGACTTGTAATAAGTATTACTAGTACTGTATTATACTAATAGGATTAATAAACGCCCCTGCGACCTTCTAAGGCCTTATCAATAGTATTCTTTACCCCTTCCTTAATAAGTTTATCTTTATATATTTAAATAACATTTTAGTTTATTTTAAAACTTTAAAAGAATATTAAAAGTATATGTAACAGGTCTTAATAGCTCTTAAAAAAGTGAAGCTGACAGTGAACTTAAAAAAGAGCTATTTCCACATTTAGGAATTAAACTATTTAAGGTTTAAAGTAACCTTTAAAAAGCTTAAAATGTAAAAGGAAAAGATAAAGGTAGTTAAGAACTAGCTTACTCCGAAGAATTAAATAGATTTATAAGCTTTTATTAGCTTTATAAACTTTTATTAATACTTTATTAAGTACTTTATAAAGATTGTAAAACTATTATATAAGTTTATAAAAATAGGTAAACCGTTTAAGTAGACTGATAGGTAGTAAAAGGCGTTTAAGGACTTTAAACGTGCCTTTATTAAAGTATTAGTCCTAACTCTCCCTAATTTCTTAAAACCATTCTAAGTTAAAATAGATTCCTTAGAGTTTGTAATTAGTAAAGAACTTAATTAAGTCTAAGACGACGGAAAACGCTGCCTAGTTACCTTTTTATCGAAAGGGATCTATAACCTAGCCTTATAATACCTAATCTATAATAAGGAATTAATAGTAATTATTTAGTACTTTACTAAGTAAGTATTATATTTAAACGGTATAGAAGAACCGGTCTAGGTCTTTTCAGATTATAATAATCTTTAGTATTTCTTAATAAAGGAACTTAATTTACAGTAAGCATAATAAGTAGAGTTAATAGCCTTGTTTTATTTCTAGATCTATTACGTTAAGGGAAAAGATAATAGATTAGCTAATACCCTTAGTTAGAGACAGGACTATAAAGATGCTAATCTAATCTTAATCCTTATCACTATGTTTAATAAAGTAAAGAACAGCATGTTAGAATATACGTTATAAATGTTAGATAACTAAATGTTAGAATAAACTATTAATATCTGTATAAACTTATAAATAAAGTATAACATCCATTAGTAATAACAGGACTTCTAAGTAAGAAGGTTAATAGAAAGCACTTATAGGTATAAATATCCTTTAGGAGACTTCTTAAAGCATATATAAGACTGTAGAAAGGAGTGCCTAATGTATCTAAATTATAATGAAACTAGTTATTAATTAGAACAGTTATTAAAAGGTGTAAATAGCACACCTAAACTAGGAGTAAGGCTTTAATATTAAGAGAAACCGTACGTTTATAACTTAAATAAACGGAAAAAGTATATTTAATAAGTTTATAAATCTTAATTTAAAGGATATATAAGCTAAGCTAAGACCCTTACATAAGCTTAGTAAACGTACGCCTTCCTAAGAATAAAGAAGTTAGTTAAGGAGGTAGTTAATAACTGTAATGTCTATTACCGTAAGTAGAACTGATATTATAAGCCCTATAGACTTCTTAAACCACTTCCTATACCCTAAGCACTATAGAGTTCCATCTCCCTTAATTTCGTCACTAGGATTCCAGAGTCTAGGGACCTTATTATAGGAGTTACTTATAACTAGATCCTCGTGGTAATTAACAGATTAATAAAGTAAGCCTACTTTCTACTAACCTTAAAGGACATAACTGTGGAATAACTCGCTTATATCTTTAAGAAAGAGGTAATTTTATAACATTTCTAGCTATATAATATTATCACGGATTAAGATAAGCTAATCATGTTAAAGTTTTAGTAAAGATTAATGTAAAGAATAGGTGTAAAAAGTAAGCTTTTAACAGCCTTCCACCTATAGACAGACAGCTAAACGGAGTAAGTTAATCAAATACTTATAACGTATCTTTAAGCTTACGTTAACTTTAAATAAAATAACTGGCTTAAGTTATTACTAACAGCACAGATAGCTTATAATATAATGTTAGTTAAGTTAATAGGTATATTACTATTCTTTACTAACTACAGTAAGGAGCCTAAGCTCTATTAAGGCCTGCCTACTAATACCCCTTAAGTTACAGTCTGTATAAACTGGATATAAAAGCTACATAACTACTTATAAGCTAAACTTAAGTTTATATGTGAACGAATAAAGAAGTTTACTGATAAATACCAAACTGAGTAACTAACGTTTAAGAAAGGACTTTATTATAATAGTGAATAAGTTAAGGGATTAACTCTTTAGGAGGGGGACTACGTCTACCTTTTTTCATAAAACTTACATTCGAAACAGCCTAATAAAAAGCTTAACTTTAAAAGGTATAGACTATTCCAGATTAAGAAAAAGGTCGCTACCTTTAATTACAAACTAGACCTACCTGCCAGTATAAAGGTGCAGATTAAGGTCTTTTACATCTTACTTTTAAAACTTACCTTAAAGGGAGTTCCCTTAGAAAAGAAGATCGAGATCGACACTAATAAAGATAAATATAATATTAAAGAAGTTATAAATTCATAGAAAGGGAAGAACATATTTAAATACTTTATTAAGTAATTAGATTATAACCTTAAAAATAACTTATAAAAGCTTATTAAAAACCTTAAATGCTTAGACCTAATTACAGAGTTCTACTAAAAGAATCTAAACTGACTAAAATAAAGAAAAAGCGGGAGGCGAAAGTTAAACTAATTAATATAGCCTTAAGGAGGTAAATTAACCAGTTTATTCTAGAAATAAGAAAATAAGATAAGATCTGACATTTAAATTACTAAACTAAAAAGTAAGATTACTATACCATTAGTCTTAGTAACACGGTCTTACCCTCTTAATCCGGCGGCATCTGCCGCCGGATTAGGTAGCTTTAACCGCTTACATTTCCCACCCCTTTCTCTCACTTTACGGTAGTGGTGTGAATATAATATATGTAATTTTCCGCTAATCGTCGCACTTTCACCCGTTTGAGTTACTGAAAACCTTAGAATATAAGTACCGTTCTGCTACTTACAGTGCCTACCCTCGTTAACCCACGTTACAGCATGTTATAAAGCATGTTATTAAAGTGGAGCATATTATCAAAGTGGGGTATATTATTAAAGTAGAGCATATTAGGCTGTATTATAATTATACTATAAAAAATAACTACTAACTAGAATTTAACAAGTTAGGAATTTCACGTTATAAATCAGAGGCATCTTCCACTGTGTTACGTAGTTATTTAATCTAATAGCTGATAAACTCTATTCACTAGGTTTGAAGATCTTAAGCTGAAGAGAAGAAGAAAAAGGAAAGGAAAACCTTTACGCTAGCCTGTAATATATAGTGGTGTAAGGTGGTGGTTAATAAGAGATAAGATAAAATAAGCCACTAAACCACTACATACTAAGGTAAGCTTGTAAAAACCCTTATACGTTTTTTTCCTGTCGTGGTATTAGCTTTGGATAATTACAGGTGTAACGCCGTCCCAGCCCCGTAAGCGAGTCTGGAATTAGCCCTTTATTATAATTTCCAATCGTTACTAGTTCCTCCCTAACCCCCTAATAACGCTCTTATCACTAAGTTATCCTGCCTAATGTCCAATATTAAGTTAACCTTAATAATAAATGTGAGAATACTCTCCTTCTTCCTCTTAATAATTACTAGTAATGTGTTCTAATTAAGATTGCCCTGGTTATACGACCTTTAGGCTGCCTTATTAATCATAATTATAACCGAATTATCCTTCACCTTAGGGCCGTAATTAACAAACGAGACAGATATATAAGTGGTCACTTAAGCCGGCAGTCTGGTTAACATCTTGGATTTTAACTGCCTGTCGGTCCCTAGCGTGTTAAGCACTATAGCGCCCTTATTCTTAAGGTACTTTAGCTAAGATATATATGTAACGCCTTTACTGTCTTTATTAAAGGATAAAACGTTAGATCTTTAGACTGGTGGCTTTAAACCTGTAGCTAACTTTATAACTACCTCCCTTATGCTGTAAAGCTGTTAGAACAGATTAGTTTAGATTAAAGACACTATTATCTCCTTACCTTTACCTTCATCTCGAGTTTTTAAGTTTAGATATAGTAAGCGGGCCCTGACGCGCTTATCTGGGACCTTAATAATAATTAGTTTACTAAATCCACGTATATTTTCAGGTGAAATGTTACCACTGCTAAATTTAAAAGGCGTGTTGGTGCTGTAAAGGAACTTGCTGTTAAGGGTAGAGAAGGTGGGGTTAATAATAGGTGGGTTGTAAATGGGAAACGGGTTAAGTAGCTTATTAACGGTTACGTTAGTAGGTAGAGAAATAGGTTCTTTAAAATCCTAGATATAAGTCTAGGGTAGTCTGTTAACTACCTGTGGGAAAGCGAGACGTGGGGTATGAGGATAAAAGGTAACACTCTAGACTGGAGATAAGAGGCTGACTTTAGGAACAGAAAAAAGTCTGGTAGCTGTAACTAGTACGTAATTTAGCCGATAATTTACTACACCCTCTGTTAAGCGACTTAGACCTTTATCCGCTAGGATTTACAGGTGTTAAAGTATAGGATACCCTACACTATATTTTTCTACCTCTTATAAGGACTTATATATAACAGTTATATACTTACTAGACAGACTAAGAATAATGTAATAAAGATTATTAAAGCTTTTAAAATCTTAAGAGAAGAGGATAATCTTATAAAGCTAAATCGACTTTATAATTTTTATACTTAAGTTAAGGACTTAGAAGAAACAGGTTAGTTTCTTATCTCTAACGTTTAGTTTAATTACGATAGTGTTATTTAAAATGACCAGACGGTGAAGGTTTTTATTAATGTTAAGCGGTAAAGATATACTTACACTAAGTAGGGCGCTCTCTCTCTTCTTTTCATCCCGATTTAACTTATCCTTATTAAGATAACTCCTAAATGGGCTGCTTTTAACTTAGTCTTAAGCTTCAGGCTGGCCTGTTAACTGTTTTCTAGGTGCAGATAGGAGCTTAATTCTAAGTTACAGTTTAACGGAAAAAATGATAATATCCGACTAAAGAGACTAAATATCGTATCTTACCCTTTAAGGGTCATTATTATCCTTGCTAGGTTAAAGTTATTTATAAAACTGTCAGTTAGGCTTATCCCCTTTACTTACCCACTTCCTATAGCGTTATATTAGAACTTAAAGTTTAGGTCCTTACTTAATAGGTATTTCTCCAAACATAACCATCCGCTAAAACTAAATAAGCAACTTACTATAGTGGAAACAGCTTAATAATGCCTATTTCAGTCCCGTATTAAGATAACTGTAAGCGCGTAATAATAAAATCCTTCTCTGTTATTGAGGAGACGCTTAGTGAATTTAAGAGTCCACAACTTCGCGCCTTAGTAATAAAGAGTTAAAATTGTAACTTTATAAAGGCTAGTATATTAAGCTCCCAGATCTCGTTTAACTTATATATAAGGTTATAAGACCATAACTAGTATAACACTGTTAAATCTTAGTTAAACTCTCACAGATCTTTAATTAACCTTTAAAACAACTTAAGGGCTATCTGTTCTGTTTTAAGGAGAGGTCTGATAACCGATTTAAAATTTAGTAAATTAGGAACAGTTAGTTTTACACTGTAAAAGAAGCACGCCTTAATCTATAGAGTTGTAGCTCCTACAGCCTTAAAAAATTACCGAAGGAGCGTAGCTAGCGTTTCCCAGGAGATATTGCTAGCTACCTGGGATTCCTGTCTTCTAAGTATATACTTAAAGGTTCTGGGAAGGTAACATCCCCAGGACTCCACTATATATTTAAAAAGGGGATATATTATACTGACTATAACAGCGCTTAGTACAGTTTACGATAAGCCCCTAAGTGGTTAATGTGGGACGGTATAGTAAAGATAAGATAGATAAGTTGTAGCGATATTATAATAAGTAAGGCCTTTACTGGTTAATAATCTGTAATAGCTGGTCTGCTATTCCCACGACTTTTTAATAAAGTATTTTTAGGCTGATAAGTGGATAAACCGTACCGTTCCGTTGTTAAGTATCTTAAGTAACGATCTTAATAGAGAACTGAGGGATTTTGTAAAATAGGAGACGATATTGCTTTTCGTCTGTGCCCGATTTAAGGGAACGGAAATGGTGTAATGTAACTCTATTATTTTAAGTGTATAATGTAAGTATGTGATAAACTGGAAGAGCCTGGACATTATGGCTAGTAACGCCCTTGGGAACTGGCTTTTAAGCGCCTTAAAGATTACTGCGTATATTAAATCTAACCTTTCCAGCTGAGTGAGGTTTTTAATAATGTTCACTTGGTCCTATGCCGTTAATAACGGGAGTCTAAGGTACTTGGCTAGTAATCTGGCCTATAGGAACATTCCATTGGCGCAAGCCGTTATCTTTTTAATGGTCTTATTAAGGTCTAGCTCTTTAGGAAATAGGTCTTCCTTAATGAGCTTATTTAGCTGTGGCCTGAGAGCTTTCTTTATGTTATTAATATATAACGGATTACCCTTCTTAAGGTCGATAGTAAAACACACCCTAGCTATCCATACTGGTAGTTAAATAGTCGGACGTTTAAGAAACAGGACGGCCGATATTACTAACTGTATAATAACGGCTTTTAAAGTTTTAAAGAGCTTACTTAAAGTTAAACACTTATCTAAGTTATTAAAGATAAAGTAAGTGAACTGTAGTTAGTTAAGGAGTACCTTAAAAATCGCTAGCACTTTGTTATTTGTGGCTTTAGTCTCTCCAGTGGCGCTCTGCTTAAAGATAACTGAAATAATATTAATTACCTACTTATTTAAACGGTGGAGATGTAAGAGTTATGTAAGTATGGCTCTTAAGGCGTCAGTTAGTGTATTCGCGTCCTTACACTGTTAATTGAAATAATAAAAGATAACTAAGTGTCTTATATAACTTATAATATAATCTAAGTTAATAACGTATGTCTTAAGGCCTTTAATAATTATTAAACTGAGAATAGTCTTACTATATCTAAGTTTTCCTATAACGTAAACATAAGTGCAGTTAGAACTTAAAATTCTCTTATCTAACTAATTAAGAGAATAAAATAAACTCTACCTTAAATAATTAAGGTCCTTAAACCTAACGATGTTCCCAGTGCCGTATTAATTCTTCACTAACAGTTATAAGTCTTATCTAAGAGAATCTAAATATTAGTACCTTTCTCCTTAAGGCGCCACACTTACTTAAAACGCACCGTCTATAATGGCGCATCTACCTATTCTTTTAAGATCTTAACCCGCCTTTTTAAATGCCAGGTTCTATTTAGCTTCCATTATAAACTTCGAGTTTTTCATTACGCTATATGCGCTTACCTCTCTTATCGGCCTCTTCGTCCTTCTCTTTTTTTTCTTATCTCGGGTCTTACTCTCCATTTAGTAGAAGGCTCCTTTCCGCACTTTTAACGTTATCTTCGAGGAGGTTAAGTAATCTAACAGCCTTTATCGTTAAAATTAGTGACACCTTAAGCTTGAATATCTTATTATATTATACTAGCCTTGACAGTAATAAGTCATACTGTACATTAAAAAGCTTCCACAGTAACCTACTAACCAGATTAAACTTAACCTTAATACCTGTTTTAACGCGTTAATAAATACTCAGGTTGATAGAGATAATAACATACTTCGTTTTTTATTATTAAATAACATATAAGCGTTATAATAAAAGTGGAGAATATCAAGATAGACAAGGGTAAGAGCCTTAAAAAGTCTAGGATATAATATGTTCCATATAGCAGCTCTTACCTAAAAGAGGGTAACGAATTCTTCGTACGCTAAAAGTTAGGCGGCAATATCGGTAAACACTTACACTATTCTTTTAAGGAAGCTGATGTAATTTATACTAAGCTAATTACCCGTTAGATTAATACGATAAAGAAAGATATAAGAGAGGAATCTTAAGTATCTACTTTAAAAATTAACTTTAGAGAGCCCTATATTAAAGCTATGTATTTAAGCTTAGCTTAGATAAAGATCTTAATAATATTAAAGTAAGGCTTGAAATTGTGACGACCCTGCAGGCCGTCACTTGGGCCGGGGCGGCCTGACGAATCCCCCGCAGAAGGAACAGTGCGGGAAGATGGTGCACACCGTCCAAGCGCACTAGGCCAGGGGTGCAAAGACCCGAAGCCCCTACGACCAGTAAGGTGCTGCTTGCAGCATGCTAAGTGCTCGCACCGTGAGCAGGAGAAACCTCACAAGCAGAACGCTCGCGCGGTGTAAAGTGCTTACATAACAAGCACTTACGACACTACGAGTAAGGTATAAAGTACCTCTTAAGTAGTTAGTATAGATAGTTATAGTTATACTTATAACTACTATAAGGGACTTTAGTTCCTTACGCTAATATTTAATTATTTATTTATATCTTACTATTCAGACTTACCTTTACGTATTATAATAATAGCGACCTATAGTGATATTAAACCCCCTGTCTAAAAGTGCTAGTTTAATAAGCCGTCTTCGGAACGCCCCCTACCTGTTAGCGTCTTACTATACGTTTTATCTTAACCTACGCTAATCCTCTTAAAGCTTATATTAAGTGCAGGTTATAATACGATATTAGCGTTGAGTTTTAAACGCTGTTTGTTAAATTCTTAGACATTACCTCTCTCTTACTAATATATTAACCTCTGGAAAAGGAAAGGAGATCGAAGAGGTGTAAGCTTAGCCTTAGCTCCTTATTATTAACAAGTTAGCTATATGTTTTAAAGACTTAAACTTTAACTAGCAGGGACTAGTTAAGGAGCTTAACAAGGCCTTCCCTAAAGATATTAAGAGTCGTATCGGTCTTATTAAAAAACTCTAAACTTAATTTAACGTTATTAAGTTAAAGAATAATAACTTTAAAGGCTTATAAAAGAAGTAAGTAAAGCTCCCTTTACCTTTACGTTTTAAAGGAGACTCTGTATAGTTAAAGTCTTAGATAGCTTAACTTTAGAGTTATGTTACTTATTATAACGAGCAGTTCTTTAAAGAAGAAGGAAAGGTTAGGTTTACTAGAGCCTTACTGGACAGAGTAACTGCTTATTAGTATAAACCTTATATAAAGATAATTAATAACCTCTTTATAAACAGAGCGCGTAAAGAGGCCCTTAAAACTTAGGCTTTTTTCGACGACTTTAACGTATTTATTAATTAACTCCGGACTGAGTTTAAAGAACTAGACGCCCTTAAGCGGGCTGAATAGCGGCTTATAGCTTTAAGGCAGACGTTTTCAGTCCTTAAGTTCTCTACCTGCTTTAAACTGGAAGTAGTAAAAACTAAACTCGGCTAGGAGGTTTTAGTAATGCTGTTCTGGAGTGGCTTAAAGGAACATGTTACTGGAGATCTTTACTAAGAAGACTGACCGGACTATCTGTAAGAACTAGTTAAGATAGCTATTAAAGCCGATAACTGGTATTATGATTACTATTATTAAAAGAACTTCTGGAAAGAACAGGCCTCTTACTAGTTAAGTAAGCTTAAAAAGGGAAACTAATTAATTATAATAAGTTACTACCCCAGACTAATGGACATTAGTATAGTAAACTGTCAGAATCGACCTAACTGCAATAAACCTTAACAATAACAGTAGTAAAAGTAGTTTAAAGACCTTTCCTAAGTCCAGTGCTTTAATTACGATAAGAAAAGTTATATAGTGCGGTAATGCCTGTTATTAAAGCAAGTTAGTTAGAAACCCATTTTAGAAGGAGGGAAGCATATTAAGTTTAACTCTAAAGACGTTTATATTAAGATAGCAGGTAACGAAGAAGACTGCACTTAGATAGATAAGTGTAACTTAAGAGACGAGGAAGAAAAGGAAGAACTTTAAAACGTAGTGTACTTAACCCTTAAGGGTGTCTTAGAAGAGTTAACTACAGAAGTGTAAGTTATAGAAGACCGACTTTAAAGTAGGAACTTAAAACTACTAGAAGTATAAGTTATAAAAGACTAACTTTAAGAAGAAATGTTCCAGTTAGTTATTACAAGTTTTAAAAAACTTACTTTATAAGCCCAGGAACTAAGGAAGTCCAGGAAGGACCCTGACTTAGAAATTACTAAGATAGTAAAAGGAGTTGAAGAATTAGCCCTTTAGGTTACTTAAACGGTAAAATAAGCCTTAAAAGGTAAAAGAGAATAAGCTAAAAGAATCGAACTGAAGAAATAGAAATTCTTCTTAACAGTGCCCCCTGAAACTTTTAAACACTTTAAGCATACTAAGTAGATTAGCACCCTTACCTCCTTAGAAGAAGGACAGCTTAGATAGCTGCCCTGTATTAAAGCTAGTGTGCCTTAGACTAGTACCTTAAGGGTCCCTTAAGAAGGCACGAAGTAAGTACACTAGTAGAGGGTCTAGGAGCTGAAGGAGAAACATTAAGAGTTGGTAAACGAAGTAGAGGACCTGTGAGTTAAAGGCTTTACTGTAACGTTTAAAGACAGAGTAATAAAAGTTAAGTTAAAACTTAATAATAGAGTTTACTTCGCTAATTAGCTTAAATATTACCTTGTTAAAGAAAACCACTTTATAGAAGAATAAGCTGGGTTACTACTACCTAAGTTTTGGGAAGAGGTTTAGGAGAAATAACGTATATAAAGGTAAGTGGAAGAAGAGAAAGAATAAGGCACCACTTCCCCTGTTCTATACTTTATAATTACAGTACCCGCAGTTAATATTAATTACCCTAATTACAGAGATATACTGTAAATCGATTATATATATAACAACTACGCTCTTAATTAACATTACGGACTTAAAGCCCTTTATAACCACTTCCTTAGCGTATAAAGATAAGATTACACTATTGTAAGGATAAAGTTAGAACTAACCTATTACTAAGTTTCTTACTCTTTAATAAGAAAATCTAGTAATAAGTGGAAAGTTACCGTAGTTAACCAGGCTCCTACTATATACTAATAAGGAGGGGTACTTAATAACTGCCCAGTTACAACATGCTTATTATATCTTAACGGAAAAGCTAGAGAATAGTAGAAGTAGGAAGATTACTAATGGATTTAAGAGTAAAAAGACATTACTGTAATCTAAGCTTATAGAGTGTACTATTAACTTATTAAAGACTTTAAGAACATTATACCGTTTAAAGTCAACTGGACGCTAAGGTGTGAAAACTTAAGAAAAGTTAACTGTTAAGTTTATTAAAGCTGCCTGTTTTTCTAAAAGGAATTGGGAAAAGATTACAGGCCTTTTAAAAAGGCTAGAAACTAATAGTTTACTAATTAACAAAAACCTTAAGAAGAAGGAAAGGTACTTAAAAGTTAAGTTAAATAAGACCTTAAAGATAGATAATTACTATAACTTAAATGTTAAAAGAGTATAAGTATTATTCTGTTAGTATCGATATAACAGACAGAAGAGGGAAGCTATTTAAGGTAAAAGCAGTAATTAATAACAAGAGTGCTTCTAACTTAATGTACCTCTTATTAGTTAATTAAAGGAAACTCCTTAACTAAGAGTATAAAAAGGTAATTCCTATTTAAAATAAAGAAGGAGGCTTATATTAATATAATAATAGTAAAGTTACTTACCACTTACTACTCTTAATTAAAGTAAATAGGGATGAATAATAAGTAAACTTTAACGTTACATTAATTATAAGGTATAATATAATCCTAAGTCTACCTTAATTAGAAAAGTATAACCTTATAATTAACTGGAGGAGTAATTACCTTACCTTTTGCAAGTCCCCTAGCTGCGATTACTGTTTAGAGAAAGCTAAGAAGGTACTAAACCGTTTTAAAGATATATAAAGCACTTAAAAACACATTAAACCTTTAAAACTAAATATAGTTTAAGTTAGGTTTATAAAGATAGTTAAAGGACTAGAAGGTTTACCGTATTATCTAAATAACGATTTAAAAGGTAAAAGGAAGTAAGAAGCTAATTTATAAATAAGTGAAAGAGTTAACTTATTTAAGGTACTTATAAAGTATAGGAAGTTTACCCTGTTTTAAAAGAAGATATTACGATTACTAGATTACAGATTATAAGATTATAAAATTAAGCTAAAGTTAGGAGTGAAACTCTGTAACTTTCAGCCTTACTACCTAAACCCCTAGTAGGCCGAGGCCTTAAGGGAGTACATTAATAAAAACCTAAAGAATAGGTTTATTATAAAGTCCCAGTCTTTAGTAAGGTACCTAATACTGTTTGTCTTAAGGAAGGGAGATAGTAAGTTACGTATAGTTATTAACTACTAAACGTTAAATAAAGATATAATTAAAAATCGCGACTTACTGTTACTTATTATAAAAATGTAAGAACGGATTATTAAAGTAAACTGGTTCTCTAGCCTCGATTTCCCTATAGGATTTAATTACGTTAAAGTAAAGGAAGAAGATAAGTATAAAACGGCCTTTTAAACTTATAACAGGTATTACTAATACTGTGTTATACTAATAGGATTAATAAACGCCCCTGCGACCTTTTAAAGCCTTATTAATAGTGTTCTCTGCCCCTTCCTCGATAAGTTTATCTTTATGTATTTAAACAACGTTTTAATTTATTCTGAAACTTTAGAAGAATATTAAAAGCATATATAATAGGTTTTAATAGCTCTTAAGAAGGTAAAGTTAACAGTAAATTTAAAGAAAAGCCACTTTTACGTTTAGGAACTAAATTATTTAAGGTTTAAAGTAACTCTTAAAAGGTTTAAAATGTAACTGGAGAAGATAAAAGTAATTAAGGATTAGCTTACTTTAAAGAACCAGAAAGAGTTATAAGCCTTTATCGGCTTTATAAACTTCTATCGCTATTTTATTAAGTACTTTACAAGAGTTGTAAGACTACTTTACAAACTTACAGGTAAAGGAAAGCCGTTTAAATGGATTAATAGATAGCAGAAGGCGTTTAAAGACCTTAAACACGCCTTCGTTACGGCGTTAGTCTTAGCTTTTCCCGATTTCTTAAAGCTCTTCTAAGTTGAAATAGACTTTTTAGAATTTATAATCGGTAGAGAACTTAATTAAGTCTAGGACGATAGGAAACGTTACCTAATTATCTTCTTATTAAAAGAAATCTATAGGCTAGCCTTACGATATTTAATCCACGATAAGGAACTAATAGCGATTATTTAGTGTTTTATTAAGTAAACACTATACCTAAACAGTATAAAAGAACTAGTTTAAGTCTTTTCAGATTATAATAACTTTTAGTACTTTTTAACGAAGGAACTTAATCTATAGTAAGCACGGTAAGTAAAATTAATAACTCCGTTTTATTTCCAGATTTACTATATTAAAGGAAAAAATAATAAGTAAGCTAATGCTCTTAGTTGGAGACAGGATTATAAGGATACTAATCTAGTCCTAATCCTTATTACTATATTTAATAAAGTTAAAAACGGCATATTAGAGTATATACTGTAAGTGTTAGATAACTAAATGCTAAAATAAATTATTAACGTCTACACGAACTTATAGATAGAGTATAATATCTATTAGTAATAATAAGACTTTTAAATAAGAAAGTTAGTGGAAGGAACTTGTAAGTATAAGTGCCCCTTAGGAGACTTCTTAAGGTATATACAGGACTATAGTAAGGAGTACCTAAAATATTTAAATTACGATAAAACTAATTATTAGTTAAAATAGCTGTTAGAAGGTATAGATAGCATACCTAAACCAGAAGTAAAGCTTTAGTATTAAGAGAAACTGTACATTTATAACTTAGATAAATAAAAGGAGTATATTTAACAGGTTTATAAGTCTTAACTTAGAGGATATATAAGTTAAGTTAAGACTTTTATATAAGCTTAACAGGTGTACGCCTTCTTAGGAATAAAGAAGTTAGTTAAGGAAGTAGTTAATAACTGTAATATCTGTTATTAAAAGTAGAATTAGTATTATAAGCCTTATAAGCTTTTTAAACCACTCCTTATACTATAGGTACTATAAAGTTCTATCTTATTTAACTTTATTACTAGGATTTTAAAATCTAAGGACCTTATTATAAAGGTTACTTATAATTAGATCCTTATAGTAGTTAACAGATTAACGAAATGGGCTTACTTTCTGCTAACCTTAAAGGATATAATAGTGGAGTAACTTATTTATGTTTTTGAGAAAGAGGTAGTTTTATAACACCTTTAGCTAGATAATATCGTTACGGATCGAGATAAGCTAATTATATTAAAGTTTTAGTAAAGGCTAATGTAAAGAATAGGTGTAAAAAGTAAGCTTTTAATAACGTTCTACTTATAGATAGATAGCTAAACAGAGTAAGTTAATTAAATACTTATAACGTATCTCTAAGCTTACGTTAACTTTAAATAAGATAATTAGCTTAAACTGTTACTAACAGTACAGATAGCTTATAATATAACGTTAGTCGAGTTAATAGGTATATTACTATTCTTCGCTAACTATGGTAAGGAGCCTAAGCTTTATTAAGGCCCGCTTACTGGTACCTTATAAGCTATAATCTGCACAGACTAGATATAAGAATTATATAACTACTTATAAGCTAAACTTAAGTTTATACGCGAATAAATAAAAAAGTTTACTGATAAATATTAAACTAAGTAACTAATGTTTAAGAAAGGACTTTATTATAATAATGAACGAGTTAAGGGACTGATTTTTTAGGAGGGGGATTACGTTTACCTTTTTTTACGAAACTTACATTTGAAACGGCTTAGTAAAAAGCTTAATTTTAAAAAGTACAGACTGTTTTAAATTAAGAAAAAAGTTACTATCTTTAATTACAAATTAAACCTACCTATTAGTATAAAGGTGCGGATTAAGGTTTTTCACGTCTTACTTTTAAAACTTGCCTTAAAGGAAGTTCTATTAGAAAAGAAGATTAAAATCGATACTGACGAAGATAAGTATAACGTTAAGGAAGTTATGGATTTACGAAAGGGAAAGAACACGTTTAAATATCTTATTAAGTGGTTAAATTACAGCTTTAAAAGTAACTTATGGGAACTAGTTAAAAATCTTAAATGCTTAGATCTGATTATGGAGTTTTATTAAAAGAATCTAGACCGATTAAGATTAATAATAAGAATTAAAAATAAGATAAGATCTGACACTTAAATTACTATACTGAAAAGTAAGATTACTATAAGACTTAAAGTTTAAGAAGCGGTAAGAAACTCTTTAGTAAGTACAGGAGGACATTTATTAAAACCCTTAGCTAGGGTTATAAGGACCTTAAACCTAATAAGGAGGCTGGGCCTTTAAAGCTCCACATGAAAATAAGTGCTAATAAGGAAAGAAGTTAGTAAAAGAAAAAAAATCGCTAAAACTCGTATAGGAAGTTAAACTTATAACCTTTTACTGAAGAAGACAGTTATAAACTAAATTATAAAGCGACTACTTGCTGTAAAGACCCCGCTAGAAAGTTCCCTTAGTTAAAAGACTCTACATCGTCAGGAGGGGCGTTTAGCTTAGCCTCCTTACTTTCTTAAAACTTTAATAACTCCGCTTTATAACTAAACGCTTTTACAGCCCAGTCCTTAAGGCGGGACCGCTGCTTATAAAGGCATGTTAAGCGTATTAACGCCTTTTGAAGCTTAGTAGTAGCCTTATAGAGCTACTAAGCAGTAGATTTAATTTGCGAGTTAAGACTTTACTTTTTAATAAGAAGAGCTTTTAACTTCGCCTTATTAACACTAAAAGCGTTATATTAAAAAAGCCAGTACCTTTTTAAACAGTAGTTGTAACTATTGGACTGGTTCGAAACCTAACAGATAAGTAAAGGGTTAGCAGACTTATAAAAAGAATAAGGGGATATTTCGCTACTAAACGCGTATATGTAAGCTGTAAGGTTTAGATAATAGTTAGTGCTTTTACCTTATTCCCGTTTTAAGACCTAGGAGCTGGATATTTATTATATAGTAAAATAGTGAAAGGAGAAGTTTACTTTTTAAGTTCTTTATAGGAAAAGAACGTTAAAGAGGGGGAATTATGTAACGACTCTGTAAGCTATTACTTAAGTTAGGGCGGCCTGATAAATCCCCTGTAAAAGGAATAATGTAAGAAGACAGTGCATACTGTCTAAGCGCACTGGGCTAGGGGTGTAAAGACCTGAAGCCCTTACGACTAGTGAGGTACTGCTTACAGTATGCTAAGTGCTCGCACCGTGAGCAGGAGAAACCTTACGAATAGAACGCTTACGTGGTGTAAAGTGCTTATATAATAAGCACTTACGACATTATAAGTAAGGTATAAAATACCTCTTAAGTAGTTAGTATAGATAGTTATAGTTATGCCTATAACTACTGTAAGGGACTTTAGTTCCTCACGTTAGTATTTAATTATTTATTTATATCTTACTGTTCAGACTTACCTCTGTATATTATAGTGACAGCAACTTACAGTGACATTAAACCCCCCGTCTAAGAGTGCTAGCTTAACAAGCCGTCTTCGGAACACCCCCTACCTGTTAGCATCTTACTATACGTTCTGTCTTAACCTGCGCCAGTCCTCTCGAGGCCTGTGTCGGGTGCAGGTCGTAATAGAAATAGTCTATAAAGATCTAAAACTTACGGCAGGCTGCTGTTATTTAACTGCTGTTAATAGGGTGTGTTTTAACGATTAACTTAATTAACGACATTATGGTCTTTACATTAGTATATTATGTAAACTCCCCTTTATCAGCTAGTGGCAGACTCGCTAAAAAGGAGCTGATTACCTTATTAAATATCCCGCTTACTGTGTTAGAGGAGAATACTATATTGTAAGGGATTACCGTGTCGGGAGGGGACACTATGTTGGAGGGGACTAGTGTATCAGAGGGGATTATTACGTTGGAGGGGACTACTGTATTATAAGGGGTTACTGCGTTAGGAGGGGACATTATGTTAGAGGGGACTAATATATCAGAGGGGATTACTATGTCGGGAGGGGACACCACGTCAGAGGGGACTAGTGTATCAGAGGGGATTATGGCGTTGGGAGGGGACACCACGTTAAAGGGGGCTACCGTATCGCAGGGGATTACGGCATCGGGAGGGGACACCACGTTAGAGGGTGGCGCTGCGTTAGAGACTGCTGGCGGGCCATTTTATCCAGCCTAAGATCCAGCATCGGCCTCCTTAGCAGCGTGGGCTTAGCGTTTTTAAAATCGGCAGAGGAGCCAGAATATAGTTAGTAACCTCCTAGTGACTTAGGTTTGGCGAGGGAAGGTGGAGTTGGGGGTATTAGAAAAGTGAGAGTTTGAAGTGGGGTGGGCCTTAAGCATTTGGCCTTTTTATCTCGTAGATGGCTGGGCCTGATAAATGTAGGCGGGCTGTGTGCGGATATGTTCGTTAACAATAGGTTGGGAGTTGGGCTGTGTAAACCCGTTGGGTGCGCCTGCAGGGTGGGAAGTTTTCAGTGGTATCCTCACCCTAGCTTATCACATGACTATGGCAAAAAGCAATTCCGATGCTGATTTAGCTGCAAGTCTTGCACCTTGTGGATTGGCCTAGGCTTGGGGTGTATCCAGGGTTCTCTGAGCCTGTTGGTTTTTACAATAGTTACCTACGGACAATCAGTGGGTCTTAACTTAAGGTTTTAATTGAGAGTACACATAACCCGACTTACTCCAGGGGTATAAGCGAGCCTTGGCAAACCTCACCCGACTTACATAACATAACTTACCCGACTTACTCTATACACCTTATGTAGAGAACGTGATTAAATTAAGACTGTTTTATGATTTATAACTGCCATAGTGGCTAGTCTGGGCTTATTAATCATAACTTATCAGAGTATACTAATGTATAAGGCTTTTAAAATCCTGTAAAGTTATAATTAAATCCAGACTTATTCCTGACTTAAATTAAGATCTCCTCCTCCTTATCACACTCCTTCTCCAGGTTAATAACAGCCTCTGGGGACGTGACAGGGGCCTTTAAGGAAGTGCTAGTGGGCGGCTTGTGGAAGGTGCTCTTACAGGAGTGGACTGTAAACTTCTTCTAAAGATTATAAGTAACATTACGATTCTTTAGGTAGGTTACTATATGTAAGTTAAGATCTATTTAGGATTTATTCTAAGAAAGAAAAGTTATAATATACTTATAACGCTTTAAGATAAAGTAGCTGTTACACTTACCCTTAAACTCAGCTATACGCTTTATCTTAACTAAATTAAGCTGTTATAAATAAGTTAGATTATAAATAAGTTAAGAATAAGTTATAAACTTACATAAGGGTTATTTCCCTTACCTTTAGACTTAGTATACGGAATAATAAGTAAAGAAAGGGTAATAAGGGCAGGCTTAATACGTTAAGCTTAAATTAGAATAATAGGGGTAGTTAGAAGGTGAACAGTTAAGGTAATTAGGACGTTATTAACAGGTAAATTACACTTACAGTAAACCTTAAACTTTATATAGTAATTTAATTAAATCACAGTTAAGTTAAGGTATAGTTAAAGTTAAATTAAGGTAAACTAATTAATTATATCGTTATTCTTATTATTAGTTAGGCCTTTAAGACAGTTAGTAGTAATAGTGATATATATACTGTTACGATTATAGTGCTTCTTAACGTAATAGTGGAGATTTAAGGCGTTATCCTTCTTTAACTGTTATAAATAAGTTAAATTATAAATAAATTAGGAATAAGTTATAAATATATAATGTCTTTATAAATATACTACACATTAATGTTAAGATTAACTAAGTTATTACTTTAATAGTAAAATATAGTATTAATAGGGATGTAAATGTTACCGTCAGCTTAAGGCTCCCAGGGAGGCAGGGCCTTAGGGTATATAATATAGCTAATATACTACTTATACCCGTCTTAAATTAAGTTAAGATAAAGTTAATAAGTAATCAGTAACTTATTAAGGATTACTTACACTTTACTTATAAGAAACTATTATTATAAGGTTAACGGTTATAAGATGTAAAATCTAATTAAATCCGTAAACTAAAGTTTAAGTAAGGTATAACTTATTCTAATTACATTAGTAATTAAAAAGGTTTCACTAAATGGATTCTTTAAAGTGTTTAGTGCTAAAAATAACGAATAGTTCGTAATTAAATCATAATTAAGTTAGATGAAAAAAAAACATATAAAATCATAATTATTATTATTATTAAAGCCTTATAATTTAATTTAAGCTCTTATAGTAATTATATAAGCCTTTATAATAATAATATATTATTAAAATTTATAATATAATCTAAACTTATTTTAATAATAATTATAAGCTTTTTACTAATACTTTTTCTATTACTAACAGCTTATACCTTAATCCACTACAGCTTTTAAAATAGCTAGTACTGTTATTAACGGTTTATAACTAAATCCAGACCCTTTTATACAATCCCCGTTAACGATTACACTTACAGTAGTTAGTAGAATAAGCTACAGCACCACTTACTACTTTATTAACTAGATTATAAAGGGATATATTAGACTATTATAGTAATAATCCGTTATATATTAACTAACTAATTAAAATTAACTTGTTATAATACCAGTAAACTAACTCACATAACTTATTTTACAAATAACTTAACTAAACGTTATATTTAAAATAAATCCTAATTTATTCCTAATCTTTTCTCCCACATATTAATATATAAAAAGCTTACTTTTATCTTTATAACTTTTACAGCTTATAGGATTTTTAATAATGTGAAACTAATAAATAAGCTTTTAATTACAGATTTTTCCTTAATTCCTCCTACTCCTTATCTCCAGTTCTGGAAAGGAGAGTAAAAAGATACTGGAGTATAAAGTAGGTAGATAGAAAGAGGTTTTAAAAGGGTTAGGGTTTTATATTAACTATAAAATTGCTGGCGTCGCTTCGTTCGTCATTACGCGACAGCCCTTCGCTACGCTACGGAGCGCTCCATTCCTCACTTTCGCTCCTGGCAATTTTAGCGTGGGGTATTAAGCTTATTTTAATAAGTATAGCGAACAAAGCGACAGAAACCTGTCCAGAGGCTAATATATCCGTTTAAAAAGGTAAATAAAGATTATAAAGAATAATAATAAAGGTTAAGAAGAGTAATCTTTATAAACAAATCTTACGTTTTATTAGTCTTATTTTATAAAGTTTATAGGCTTTTATTTTTAAGATTTACTTACTTTATTTTATAAGGTTTAAAAGAAATAATAAAAAGAATAATAATTAAAAATAAATCTTTCCCTTTAAACACTTTATTTTATAAAGCTTATAAGCTCTATTCCACAGGGTTTACAGGGTTTATTCTACAGGGTTTACAGGGTTTATTCTACAGGGTTTACAGGGTTTATTCTATAGGGTTTACAGGATTTATTCTACAGGGTTTATAGGATTTATTCTACAGGGTTTACAGGATTTATTCTACAGGGTTTATAGGATTTATTCTACAACTTACAATTTACAGTTTTTTTTTCACGTTCACAAATGCAATTCGAACTGGGAACCTCTTTAATTAATATTACGCTATTTACCACTATACTATTTCTATTTCTATCTGTGAAAAACTAAAGGTTTTTTTTAACCTAACTGGGTGAATTAGAGTAATAATTTAATAATTTTTAATTATAAGCTTACATAATCAAATGATACGTTTTAATATGCATCACGTGATGTAGAATCCGATTTTCACTCTATTTTCAGGGTTAGGGTTCAGTAAAAGGAGATATTCAGGTTTAAAGTGAAAAAACCATGACTTTCACAAGTATTATTTTA
>Ga0247758_1000552_pt1 | contig 32838 bp, 34 predicted proteins | sample UWRJL156409C4_FD_180950 | JGI IMG/M metagenome (GOLD analysis project Ga0247758, IMG submission 180950) | Plant litter microbial communities from Arlington Agricultural Research Station in Wisconsin, United States - UWRJ-L156-409C-4 | ecosystem: Environmental > Terrestrial > Plant litter >... | reverse complement strand
TTTGGAGCTGGCAAAGAAGATGAGCGGAGTGCCATACGATAAGTGGAAGGCCGAAAAGGAGGCTGAATTGACCCTAAGACTTCATGGATTTATGACTAAAATGGGCTTTTTTGAGTATGGACATAGATCTATGATTGGTCTTGGTCTCCGACTCAAAAATTCCGACCCCGTTTCCACTGGGCTTCTCGTTGAGAACCTTGAGGATATTATCCAGCAGACAGACCGAGACCGCCGAGACTTGAACAGCATTCGTGTGAAAATCCGGGACAAGATCTTGAACAAAACACGTCACACCGCAAAAGATGCTAAATGGTTCGAAAAGGTGATGGAAGAGTTGACACCACTGCTGAAACGCTTATTCAGCCGGTATGGTGACGAACGGCTCTCAACTGGACTGAGGACTGCTCTCGGTCTAGGCGACTATGAGCATGCCGTTTCGGAGGCGAAGGAAATCAGCGATAAGTACGACAAGCTTATCGAAGAGTACTAGTATCTCAAGGCAGACTCCAAGGTCCCCGATTGCTATTTCTCTGCACTGTGTCATCTGCCGCCGGAGTAGTTCGAAGAGTTAGGACAGAGGGGTAAAAGAAGTTTACTTACCCGAGTCGACACTAAGTCGCTTAGCGGCTGCCTCCTCGAATAGGTTCCGGGCCCTGTACTATCAAATACAAATGTTTAGCAAATGATGATTGATATGATGAACGGGCATGGGCCCAGTGACCAGCTCTCTCAGGAGACTGGGTGTTGCGTAATGGCGGTGGGTTCATCTTGTGCCAAACTCAGCGCACGTTCGTCGACATGGCAAGCTTTCCTTCCGATGATATTAGACATCAACTAAAGGATGAGAAGGGTGAAGTGATTGGATAAATACTTCTAAATGTGGAATCACCAACGCGGTCCGGAAATGGACCGAACAGCAATAATGGTTAACACTGATAGAGGTCGTTGGAATTGTACAAAGGCTCGGGCGAAAAGAAAGGGTCCCCTCAGCTAGTGTGAAAGATGCTTCCTCGCCGCTAAGGCCGCCCTGGTTTTACCTATCGCAGGCTATCTCCCATTCCGAAAGGGCCTCCTACCTGCATTCTGAAAAAGACTTCCTGCGCTTCGAAAAGGCCTTTTACAATGCCGTGAAGGCCTGTAATGTGGTAAACCTAGGCCTTGCTATTTCGGTAAAAGACTGTGTGAGGATTTGTAAGGATTTCGATAACGTGTTTCCGCACGGGGAAGAGAGACCCTTTATTTTGGCCCGAGCCTTCGTAGAGGGCCGTGAGTTCCTCGAGGGGCAAGTCGACGAGAACTCGGTTGAGGTCAATGACCCGGGGAACCTTTACTCGCCGCACATTTAGGTTTTGTGGGCGGTACGGAAATATTGTGTATGAGCGAAGGCGGACAGTCAGAAGTGGGAGACCCTGGAGCCAGAATTGACTGGCTAAGTGATTTGATGCTCGGGTCGCGGTTGCCTGTGTTGTCTGGCCACCGAGACTCTTCCTCGACCGTCAACTTGTCATCCTCGTACCGAAAGATACCTACACGTGAAACCCGATGAGCTTGTAAAATCCGCGGTTAATTCCAATAAACTAGACCCCGAGTAGACAAAGGAGCACATGGAATACAGAGACGTCGGCGTCGTCGAATGTCGTCAGTATCTCTCACAGGGTTAGGGTTAACCGACACCTCACCTCCCATCATTTCCAACACACCTCAGGAGAACAACCCAGGCAACAAAACAAACCAACAAGCCCACACCCCAAACTTCAGATGGCCCCTCTGGCTCAAATACCTCACCTTAGATGGCAACCCCATCACTTCCGGCTCCCCGCACGGTGCTCACCTCCCTCCTAGACGCCATCATCCGCATCCCCCTCCAACCATTCCCTCAGACCGATACCACCCCTACCACCGCCCAACAACTTCCACTCAAAAAAGAAGACGGCACCGAGAACAAAACCAGCCCCCCACAGCCAAACGCTCTCACTCGCGTCCCGCCCTCCCACCGCCACCTCCTCATAACCCTCCACGTCCTCTTCCCCAGCCTGCTCCTCCCGGCACTGGACCTCCTGGACCGCGGGCTCGTTGCGCGTCTCATACTGGAAACTCCCACTCCCACCAATTCAACAGAGGCTCCGGCCTCCTTCTACCTCGTACATTCCGCCCAAGCAACATCAGCAGGCACTTCCCGCCGGCGACAGCGAAGCGAGGGCAGCGGCAGCAAAGGCAAGGCGTACATCGTGCGTCTTCCCGCCTGGAACTGCACCTGCGCCGCATTTGCGTTTGCGGCCTTTCCGGCGGCGGAGTCTAGTGGATGGGGGGTTACGGGAGGGGAGGGGATGGGTGTTGATGTCGATGTTGGGCCGGGGGAAACTGTGGCGGGCTTGTCGTTCGGCGGGTTTACTTTTGATGACTCGGATGGGATGGGGGAGGGAGTGCCTGTTTGCAAGCACATTCTGGCGTGTCTGCTAGCTGAGAGGTGGAGTGGGCCGCTGGGAGGGTATGTTGTTGAGCGTAGGGTAGGGAGGGAGGAGATGGCGGGTATTGTGGCTGATGTTTAGGCTTCAAATGAGAGGGGGAGATGGTTGAGCATGTTGTTGTTTTTCGGGATATGATTAATGACATGAATACAGCCGGCACGAAGAACTGGAGGAATCATTACCTGGGGAGGGAACCGCTAGTTGACACGCCAGACACATAAACAGCATTTATAATGTAGCATGACCGCAATGCCATGGTTTGGTAAAGTCCGGATGCAGATGCAACCCCCAACGCCAAACCAGCCGGCCGTATTGCTAGTATTAACACGCCCGAGCCCCTTCCTCGAGCAGTCTATGAAGCTCTCGTACACAGCAACTCCCAGGGTAAAGCCTCTCACCCCGCGTGAGCTGTCTATTTCTTCTTTTCTTTAGACCCCTCCTTCTCCTTGTCCCCGCTGCTTTCCTTGGCCTCGCCGTTAACGGCCGGGCTGCCCTCCTTTTTTTCACCCTCCTTGGTCCCGTTCTCGCCCTCCTTCTTGGCCGCCTCCTTCTCCTCCTGTTGCTGCCTGTTCTGGTTCTTGTTCTCGATAAGATCGTGGAACGCCGTAATCGCTCGGATAAGACTGCTCAGGTAGATGGCCATGAGCTGGTCGTTGGTCTTGATGCTCATCGCATAGCTGAGCTCTGTGTCTGCCTTCCCGCTATTCACAACGGAACCCGGCTTGGGTGTTGAGAGGTTGGGCAGCAAGTTAAAAACGTCTTGTAGATTGCCAAGAATGGCGTGGTTGACGGGAAGCTGGCCGTCGAGAACTTTTTGGAGGTATGCCGAGATGTCTCGGAGCCGGAGGTGAAGGCCCTGGAGGGATTGAAGCTGATTGGTGACGCGGGTCGATAGAGTTCCGACGGCTACGTCGCGGATGTCGCGCAAGAGATGCTCAACACCGATCTCCTCCGCCTCCTCGGCCTCGATGATGGAGGGTGTGTGGACGAAGGTCTTGGATGTGGTGGTGCCGTCCTGCAAGGTCGGTTAGCACGGATCTGCCCCCAAGCACACTCAAAACAGGATGCTGCCTACATCCTTGATCTCCTCCACCGCAAAATACGCATCCGTAGGAACACCGGCCTCCTTTGGTTGGACATCAATAATGACCAGCAACGGGTTCGGTGTGTAGCGCTTGAAGAGCTCGTTGATCTCGAGATCCGAGGCCCGGAGCTTGGGGCCCGAGTGGTACCATCCTATTAACTTCTCCCGCGCATTGACCTTCTTGAACATGTCGTTCATGGACTCAACATAGTTGTGGTCGAGGAACCAAACCGAGGGGTCCTTGTCGTCCTCCTCAAACGGAACTGTGGGCGCGATGTCAGCAAGGCTTCAAAAAGAGGCCGAGATGGAATTCTGCCTACCCGCGAAGCTGTTGGATACGCGCACATTTTTGCTGTCGTTGTGGCCTAATAGAACACCAACTACCCGCTTGCTCTTGCTTGTGTTCGCCTCGGTGCGATTGTAGTGATCGACAACAGAGAGCAGGACCAACGGCGCTACCGACACGTTGCGTGTCACCAGCGAGAGCGTTTCCGCGGTAGTGGTAGGCATAGCGGTGGTCGTATAGTCAAGATGGATGTGCTCGGTTTGTTTGCGGGTTCATGCGATGTCGTGGGCGAGCGGGACGCGGTTGTGGAATTCGACGATGGCGGCCCAGCTCTCGTCGTCGTAGTGGTTCAGCTGCCTGCGCGGAAGCTCTTCCAAAGACCCACCAGCTGTGCCTTATGTAATCAGGCGCTAAGGTTTCCCCCGATTTGACCTTCCCATTTCGGGCTAAAACGTGCACATGCCACTCCGCATGCAACAATCAAGGATCACCCCATTACGTTGCCCTTCATCAACGCTCGCGGTTAACCACAACGACTCACTCGCCTCCTCGACTTCGAAGAACTTCTGCCCAATTCACAGCAAGCAATACGGACGATACAGACGTAATCGACGAATCGCATACCCCTCGCAACCCGCAACCATGAGAGTTTTCGCCTTTTTGATCGCGGCCCTGTCGCTCTTTGCTGGTATCATCGCTGTGGATATCCAGAAGTCGGTCATCATCAGCTACCCAGCAGAGACCCCAGATTCGGTGGTGGAGCAGGCCAAGAAGGCAATCATTGATGGAGGCGGAATGATCACACACGAATACAACCTCATCAAGTAGGTCAAATGCTGTTTGGTTCGCTGAGATCCGTTTGGAGGTGCTGACACATGCATTAGGGGGTTCGCAGCCAAGGTTGGAGAGAAAGCTCTGGACTCAATCGCCGCCTGGGGAAAGGAATACAACGCGCTCATCGAAGAGGATCAGGTTGTGAAAGGCCTATAGATGTGGACGTCTCGGCTTGAAGAATAAGGAGCGTTTGGGGGGCTAGTTGGAGCGGGACTTGAAGGCCTACCCCGCTGCCTATGATGGGGGTACGCCGTTATGAGGATACCCGTGAACAACGAATTTCTGAATAGACGGCAGGTTGGCGTTTGAGGCGAGGAATTAGGACGCTGTCGTCCTGGATGGGGTACGCTTTGTTTGTTTAATGGTACAAATGTCTTTACTCTACAGTCATTACAGAAATCACCTCCTTTTGCTGACCTTATGTATTTTCTTCACCAACCGACTACTTGAGTGGACGCAGCAAATTGTATTCTCATTGTTGCGTGCTGAGAGTGCGCATCTGGCCGACGATTCATTTGCTGCCCTAAACGAAGGTTGCGGAACTAACCTATTCCCTAACAATGTCGCTTCAGACACAGATGACACCTGGTTGAGTCAACGCAAACTGCCATCTTTTTCTCTTCGATTCCGGCGTTTCGTGCCCTCTGATGTTCATGACTCCAGGTTGGTGTTCATCTGGGTATGCCTCAAATTGTGGAATTCTGTGCCTTCGCGTCCTTCCGACGGTAAAGTAGTCAACTTCCGCATCAATGCGCTCTTCGGTGGTAACAAAGAAGCTGGCCCAGTCCACGCGAACTTAGGACTGGACACAATGCGCTTTGTTGGAATCGGTAGTACTATGGATGAGCTGACACCCATAGCTATAGCGGCATTTGGATTGCTAAGGCCAAGATCACCTGCAATTAGATGGTTGAATGCAAACATCCCGTGTCGAGAGTCAGGACAGGACAGGGGCGGATGCGCCGTGCTGCAGCCCAGGGCACTTGCATGAAGTGGGGCATCTTGGGGAAACTAATCGATAACGATGCCCAAGCTCCAACTGCATTGATGGCAGGCAGACCTATGGCGAACAAAAACCGCGTCCAGAAACAATGCCTTTCAGAGTCTTGCAACGCCCGAACATGAAACACAAGAGTCCCGGCTGAGATCCTATACACCCAGTTTCATGAAATTTGCATTTTAAAAGCATGCTCTCCGCCCCGACCCCATCTTTGTCCTTACACCAACCATCGACGTCGGAGCACCCCTGGATTGACACCTGGCTCCAGACCTGACACCAAGCACGAGCACGAGCTGCCTCGCGTTTCCCTAGCACACACGACATACTACCCACGCAGGGCGTCACGAATATTACATCCCGATATTATTGTACGACGCTATCGCGGGAATTCACCCTAATCACTTCGGCGCGCCGGGTCCCGACCCCTGTGTCACGATGACGCAGTTCACCACTTCCGAGCAGGCGGCGCTTTTGCGATGGCTCAACACGTTCGACAACAGGCGGAAGGCTACATCCCTTGCGGATCTCCAGGATGGAACCATCCTCGGCCAGACTCTGGAGCAGATGCTTGGGCCACAATTCCTGGGCTCTAGCCTCATCCAACACCCTTCATCGCGCGACGAGAACAAGCAGAACCTCGAGACCGTCTACCGCGGACTGGCGAGCTTCCTCCGAGACGACAATCCCTATCTTGCGCCATCTCCTTCCGAGTTCCGGGCCATCGCTAAGAACCCCGACGACAACGCGATGTGTAACTTTCTGTCCGCTTTCTTAGCGGCTGCCTGCTTGGGTAGCTTGAGCCGAACATACGTCCCCAAGATCATGATGCTCGATACGTCCTCGCAGAAGGAAATCGCAAAGATCATCAACCAGATGAATGAGCTCAAGACGGACAGGGAAAATAGGGCTCTCGACGGAGATCTGCCGCAGCAGGAATACGATGAATCGCTTGATTTCCACACTCTCAGGGACCCAGACCTTATGGAGGAGGAACTCTACCAAATAAAGGAGAAATACGAAACGCTCAAGAAGCAAAATGCCGACCTCCAGTCCCGAATCGACAAGCTCCTCGACACCCGGGAGGCCGTTCTGCATGACCTTCGTGTTGCTCAGGATGAGCTCACTTCTGAGAGGCGGGCCCGGGGTAGCGATGCATCGGGCGCGGTCCGGGACTTGCGGAACGAAATCCGGGAGAAGATGGCAGAGATTGACCGGTTGGAAGACTTGGTCCAAAAGGAAACGTTGCGCTCCACGAGGTTTGAGAAGGAAAATGAAGCTCTACGCGCAAAGGCCGAGCGACTCAAAGATTTTGAGGACAAAGTCCTTCTTCTCGAGCATGAGACAAAGCAGCAGCAGCAACAAATCAAGGGGCTGGAAAACTACAAAAAGAAAGCCCAAGATCTTACCATCATTCAGCAACGAAACCGAGTCCTTGACGAACAAATCATGCAACTCGAGCAAGATCTGAAAGAATTTGAGGAGTTGAAGATGTCCAACAGGAGGCTCCAAAAGGAGATCGAGGAGAAGGCAAAGGTCCTAGCCAACAACGAGCAGGAAATTATCTATACGATCCAGTCAAAAAATGTTCTGCAGGATGCCAACGAGGAGCTGAAGAGGCGAATCGAGTACTTGGAATCCCGGCGCCAATTGGATGAGAGCACCATTAAAGAGCTCCAGGAGCAGCTTCAGCTGGCCGATGTCCCTCAAACAGTCTCCCATAGTCCAGGCGCAAGCACGTCCAAGTTCAACCTAGAGCAAGAGCTTGAGACGTCCGATCCATTGGTAACCCTCCGTGTGGAAATCTCGCGACTCAAGGCCGAGAACAATGTGCTGCGGAATAATATGGCCGTGTCTTCAGAGAACGAGAAGCTCCGAGGCGAGCTCGATAGTGCTAACCAGAAGGTAGACCACTACCGCCTGAAGTGTACAGAAGCCATGGAGAAACAAGCTGTCTCTCAAGAGCAGATTAACGCCATGATCAATGGCCTCACAGGAGAAGAGTCAGTCCAAGCAATCAATGCCGCTCTGAGTATTTCAGGACTTGATCCGCTCATGCCAAGTTTCTTTAGGACTACTGCTTTTGTCAACATGCGACGCGAGCTGCTCGACGCGACGAAGAACGTTGAGGCGTACCAAAAACGGGTCCAGGAGCTCGAGAGAGCAACCGCCGACAAGGACCGCGAACTGATCCACGTTAAGACCGATCGTAAGTTGCGAAGCTTTCGGAGCCATATGAGGTGGCTGAAACGCCAGGAGGCGGATCTGGCTAACCTCAGTGATGACATAGTCAACGCCATCGGAGAGGAGCAGGCGTCAGCACTTGCCTCTCTCAAGACGTCCGACGAACTTATTTCTGAGTCCCTCAAGACAGAGCTGGATGCAACCCGCAGACAGCTTGCTCAGAAGGTGTTTGAACTCGACGAGATGAAGGAGCAACTTATGGGCGCCTTGGTGTCCAAGGATAAACTCCGGAGACAACTTGATGACACTATCGCTTCAGCTCCTAACGGACAGCCCACTCCAGAAGAGGCTCCTAAGGGCAAGAAGGAGGATGCTGAGAAGATAGAGAAGCTGAAGGCAGCTCTCCGGCAAAAGATCGAGGTAAGCAACGACCCCACCGCGTGTCTCGATTCTCCCTATGTTGCCTCTAGGCTGGGATACCGCTTGCGTGAAGCATCGGTTGTTCCAATCACAACATCGCAGCCTTTTACTACTCCAACTACCGAGGAGTCAAACTGCAAGATGATGTAGACAGAGATCCCATGCGGACAACACCATCACTCTTTGCTCCTTGCGTTTAAGCCTTGGCTAACACCATCTCCTAGCAACTCGAGAAGGCCGAGCAGGAGAAATACGAACTACAGCGACGCATCAAGGCTGCAGAGAGCGGAGGGGCCTATGCAGTGCAAAAGGTACGTCCCCCCCTTGTGATAATCTTTATCTCGTCCACCAAAGTAACACAAATAAATGTTACTATTTTCATATCTTCAGCGAAACGCGTACCGACCCTAATTGAAATTTCTCCCCCACTCCTGCCTTACCTATTATATCCTAATGCTGCATCTAAATTGCACGAAACTGACTGAGTGACACAGGCCGCATATGACCAGGAGATCAAAACTTTGAGGCGCGAGAACGCCATGATGACAACGGCTTGGTATGATATCACCAGTCGCCTCCAAAGCAACCACGTGGTCCTCCAAAGGAGGCAGGACGCGCCGAAGAGCTGGCTGAATAAGCAGAGGCAGATGGTCAATGGTGAGTTATTTAGGACGAGTTCCTTGTTGTTTTGCTTTGCCTGAGCCAGCTGGCTAACCTTTCTCTGCACTCCAGCTACGCCTCGGAGATAGGGGCTTGATGCGTAGTTTCATTCTGGCCTGAACACCTCTTCGGCATTGCTTGCGCTTGTTTGGATCAAGGATATTCCCAGACGGTGACAAGTATCGCGCGGCATAGTATGGCGCAGTATCATGTCATTCATCGCTCGCTTTATCCCCTCTAGCTCACACGGTTCTGGACATCGCGAGAGCATGATACGGTACGGGTGGGCTTCAATTATTATTCCCCTTTTTGTTTATCTACGGTTGCCCTGCCCCTTTAATCAATGGCCGTTGGTTTTCTAACCTCTAACCCGGCGCTGGATGCCGGTGTGAGGACATTTCTCGGAAGCATGGCTAAGAGGTTCCTTAGATGGCTTGGGTGTGTTGTCTTTCTACTTTTGTTCAGAATACCCAACGGCCAAGATGGCTACATAGATCTGCGAGCTTTTTCTGCTCAGGAAAAGGAGACCTTGAACGTAAGGGGAATAATATTCTGGATTACTTTCCCCAACCCCAACGAAGCACACGTCCTATACCGCGCTCAACTGCAAAGCACTCTGCTCGAATTTTCGCTATTCCGGGTAACGATGCAATTAGAATACATACAAGGGTCGTGATTGAATGAGGTAGGCACTGCTGCCCTTTCACACAAGTAGTACAGCTTTCCCTTAGGTGTCCCATCCCTTTTCAAACGCCCATCCGGGCACTTGGCCGATCACAGAACCACCCACTCTTTCCAGCAGATCCCGGGCCCCAAACACCCAGCTCCAGACCTCGTCAGGCCAACCAGAACCCAGTTAAACATTAGCATTGAATTTTGCGGATGACCCGTTTGCGCCATTTGCTGACAGAATGAAAGATCACCATCATTCTCAGTCATCAAGGCCGGGCATAATACAAAATCAAGTCTATCTCCTCCGGTCGCAGGTCCACGCCCGACTACGAGCGGGCCGCGAGCTTGCTGAGGATACCACTGCCAGCAGAGCTGGCCTTGGCCTTGTCGCCGTCAAAAATGGCCAACAGGCTCTTCCACACTTGGCCGGGCTCCTGGCTGGCGTCGATAGCCTTCCAGATGCCCGTCTTTTGGTAGTAGCTGACGACCGGAGTAGTCTGCTGGTGGTAGGTAGTAAGACGCTTCTTAAGAGCTTCGGCGTTGTCGTCGCTGCGCTGGATCAGCGGCTCGCCGGTGATGTCGTCCGTCATGGCCTTCTTGGGCGGGTTGAAGGTAGCGTGGTAAGACCGCCCGCTGGCCGGGTGCACAAGACGGCCCGTGATGCGCGCCACGAGCAGCGCGTCGTCGATCTGGAGCTCTACGGCATGCTGGAGAGTCTGGTTGCGCTCGCGAAGCATGGAGTCGAGACCCTCTGCTTGCGGGACAGTGCGGGGGAAGCCGTCGAGAATGAAGCTATTGTGAGAAAGGTGATCGGTTAGTAAAATCCCTCGGGTTTATGGAAATCGCCGTGACGGAAGAACATACCCGCCCTTGCACTCCGGGTTGTTGTCAAGCTCCTCCTTGATCATGCCAATGACGATATCATCACTGACGAGACCGCCCTGGTCCATGATCTTCTTGGCTTCCCGGCCGAGGGGTGTCTTCTTGGCGACCTGGGACCGCAGCATGTCACCAGTGGCCTGTTGTAGAGGGCGTCAGCAACCATTCATCGTCAGGAGAGAGTCAGTCTTGGATCAATTGGCTCACCAGATGACAGCAGTTGAACTTATCCTTGATCTTGGGAGCTTGTGTTCCCTTGCCTGTGTGAAACGCAGCCACGGGTCAGCTTCTGTTATGCCTTCTCCTCTGTAGGGAGGACGGGGGAGCTGTACCGGCACCGGGGGGCCCGATGAGCAGCATGCGGATCTCCTCTGTTGTCCTCGCCGGGGGGCTGCCGCCTTGCCTCGTCTCCAAGGCTTTTACCCGGCCCTCGATGCTGTTGATAATGCCCTGCAGGCGCTTGACTTCATCGTCGAGGTAACCCATCTTGAATTCGGTTGCGACTCGCGGCGAACTGACCGGACCAAGGTCTGTGGTGGCGGAACAGCAAGGAGCTCAAGAAAACACGTGGGAAGCTTAGAGCGTCGACGAAAGTTGGCCGAAGACGAATTGACCGATAGCGGGCGGATGGAAGTCGCGAAAATTGGAGGTTGAAAGTGTCGAGTCGACGAAATTTGGACGAGACTTTTTTAGAGCGCGCCGGTACAGGCAGGAAAGAACAAGGGTGCAGGGATTGGGACAGGTTGCGCGGGAGAGCGCGACTGCAGCGGCTTTTGTGCACAGCTTGCGGAATTGCTTCAGATGTCCCGTCACCGCTCCAGTTTCGTATATTGGATCCGCCGACTACAAATATGCCACTCCCGCATTCTCTTTTACACCTCCCATTATCTGGGGATTTCCCGCCCGCACCAACGTGGGAAAGCTTGTCGAACTCTATCCTCAGTAAGGCTCAGCTTCATGATGGCATGGCTTTCCAAGTTCCTGTCCGCCGAGGTACTTCGGCAAGAGCTAGATGTCTTGGCCGCAAATCAGCAAGCTCCACCGGCAACTCGGGTGAATGGCCCTCACAGGCAACCGGAGACAAGGGTTGTTTTAGCGTGCATGTGGCGTCATCAGACACCCCTAACCCTAAGAGTCGAATTATGGGCAATGGTACAAGAGCAAATGTTTGGGGAGGACATACCCCTTCTAATTGTAGCGGCCAAGCTTCGCTGAAACCATAATAGTACATACAAGTTGACACTAGACTCCTAGCTCCTTTCCTCCAGAAACGTGGTGATGTGTTGAAGCATGCAATATGCGGGTTGATCCCACAGTCAACCTCTCGCACTCCCTGGAACACTGCCTGGGACACTCGTGTTGGCGCTATCATCTTCACCTTCGGCCCAAACATCCTTGCTCTCCTGCTCAACGGCACGCATAGCAGTCGCCACCTCCTCAAGCTTAGCCACAACATCTAGAACCCCCTGGTTCACGCGCTGAAAGTACTGGTCGTTGGCTTCGCGCCGCTTCCTCGCGAGGAGGATATCGACCTCGGTCTCTTCCTCGAGCTTCGCCCCCAGTCTCTCCGCTCCCCCGGCACCGCCCATCCCGCTACTACCGGGCCTGGCACTACCAGTCCCGGCCGTGCTCTTGGTACCGTCCGTCACCGCAGCGCCTCCGGTCTCACTCTTCCCGGCGCCGTCGCCAGCACCCTCAGTGCCTGAAGTTGGGGACTTGACATGACCACTGATCGTCTCAATGGCATCGTCAGCCTCGCTCCTCGCCCACGCCTGCGCTAAGGCGATCTGAGCCATCCGCAGCTCGCTCAGCTTCCGCTCGTGGTCCGGCCCGAACACCCGCGTGCCGCCGCTGGCTGAGAGCTCAACTTCTTCCAGCGTAGCCTGCATTTCCGCCCAAAGCGCATCCGTCCTATCGGTTGCGCGCGTGGATTCGCGGCGAGACAGCTGTAGAGGAAGGGTGAGGTTGAGTGCTGGCGGGGCGTTGGTTGCCTTGGGACTGCGCAGCGCGCTGGGCCCTCCCCGGCCATCAACCGGCGATGTAAGTGCCGCGGGATCGCCGCGCAAAAGGGACCCACCACGACCCCCGAAGATCGGACCGGAAGGAGCAGCGCCGGCCGGCTGGGACTGCCCAGGACTTTGAGTTGAAATACCCGGCGCCATGATTCCAGGAAGTGACACGTGAGACGGGGATGGTGAAGGGAAGAATAGCGCTGGCGGCGCTTTCGCCTCTTTGGACTTCCCCTTGTCGAGTTGGGACATGGCTACATCTTAGTGCTTCAGCCTTCCTGCGTGTGTTGTGTGGCCAGCATTCCTTGTCCGAAGTTTAGATGCTGTGGAATTGATAGTGAATGTATGCACCTAGATGGCATTATGTAGCTATTGGAGAGAGGCTCCACAATTGTATCTCCCCGCCATGGGCCGTGGCTGACAGTGGCCTGAGGCAAAGACCCACCCCTCCGCACCAATCAATCTCCTAGGGCTTTCTCGCCCTACTACGGAATTTCGGTTCGAGGCGAAAAAAAGACAACGACTCCAGTGAACCTTCCGAATCACGAACCACACCCAGATATCGCGATCACACATTAAATCGGTATGTATCCCAACTCCGCTTGAACAGCACCGCAGAGCGTCTCGATAGACAATTGCCATCTTCCCCTCGATTTTCCCGACCCGACGTGCTAACTCGGCCTCTCAGCAATCATGTCTGGTGGAAAGCCCCGTGGATTGAACGCGGCCCGCAAGCTGCGGAACAACCGTCGCGACCAGCGCTGGTCCGATCTTCACTACAAGAAGAGGGCTCTCGGTACTGCCTACAAGTCCAGGTATGCTATACTGGGGGCACAGTGCCGGATGGACCCGAGAAGAGGACGGAGAAACTGACTTTGGATAGCCCCTTCGGTGGTTCGTCGCACGCCAAGGGCATCGTCCTTGAGAAGGTCGGTGTCGAGGCCAAGCAGCCTAACTCCGTACGTAACACCCGGCCACGAACCGACCAACTTCGCATCTAACCGTCATCGATGTAGGCTATCCGAAAGTGCGTCAGAGTCCAGCTCATCAAGAACGGCAAGAAGGTCACTGCTTTCGGTACGAGCCCCCGATATCCCCGAAAACACGACACGGCTAGCGAGCCGGTGGCGGATTAGCGAGGATGTTGTGCTGACGGTGATACTCTACAGTCCCTAATGATGGTTGCCTGAACTTCGTCGACGAGAACGACGAGGTCCTCCTCGCTGGTTTCGGTCGCAAGGGCAAGGCCAAGGGTGATATCCCCGGTGTGCGATTCAAGGGTTAGTCGATATTTCAACCCCCGCCTCTAGAGGAAAATCCGAGGTCCCAGCGTGCGAATACTAACCCCCTCTCCAGTCGTCAAGGTTTCCGGTGTTGGTCTTCTTGCTCTCTGGAAGGAGAAGAAGGAGAAGCCCAGATCATAAATCTTCTGGGTGGTACGGAAAAGGGCACGGTTGGGGCATGCGGAGTCTACAAGGCTTTTTTACATTGGCATTGCAATTTCAGGTTGAGGGAATCTGAATTCTCCTGGTAGACATGATCCATCAAATTAGGAATCATTGAGCCACCACAGTCTGGCCCTTGTTGAGAAATGGCGTCTTGTGATTAAGCGGGTTGTGTTGCCTCGAAGGCATAGTGCTAGTCTTACATACAACACGGTTCTATGTTACACGAGTTTTACAGTATTATCCAAGACTCAGGCAGTCTGTTCTGCCTTGCCGTCGTCCTTCTGGGCGTATTTTATAACATAATCAGCTGCAAGACCTAGGCTAACAACGCCCCCGGTCAGCCAGCAGCCGTTGACAAACCACCACCAACAGTCCTTGACGCTCTTCAAGTTCACCCGCTTGATCATGACACCCAGCGTCACCATGGCGCCTCCACAGCTCCCGATGAAGAAAGCTGGGCCCGCACCACTGGCAACTCCAGCACCTGCGAGCAAGGCGACCTGAGTGATGGCCAACCCCGTCAGCACCTTCTTGGTCTCGGCATCATGCTTGAGCGCAATGCTCTTGATACCCGCCTTCGCGTCGTCCTTGATGTCCATGTGCGCATAGATCATATCATAGAGCACCGTCCAGGCAACATTCGACGCGTACAGGAGCCCCGCCGCTATCAACGCAGCATGGTTAGCCAGCAAGTCGACTCCGAGTGCCGGGAAACCCATGATGGCGCCCCACGAGAAGGTCAGCCCTAGCACGAACTGCGGGTAGTATGTCACACGCTTGGCGAGCGGGTATGTCGCGACGAGGAGCAGACTTGGCGTTGCGTAGAAGAAGCAGTCGAGCGGGAACTGCAGGAGAATACCGAGCCCTGTAAGGAGTTGGGCGCCGGTGAAGGCCACGCCTTGGAAAGGGGTGATGGCGCGCCGGGCGATGGGGCGGAGCTTGGTTCGGGCGACGTGCGGGTCGAGGTTGCGGTCCCAGAGGTCGTTGATGGTACAGCCGGCGCCGCGCATGATGACGGCGCCGCCGAGGAAGAGGAGGGACATGCCGACTACCGAGGCGGGGAATGCCATCGGAGTGGCCATGGGTGCTGCCATGAGGGTTGAGAAGAGACAGGGGAAGAAGAGGTAATAGGAGCCCGTGGGCTTGTCGAGACGGATGAGCTCGGCGTAGGGGACCCATGATGCTGGGAGGATGGAGAGAAAGCCGGTCTTGGGCGGCGAGTAGAGTGGCTTGGGGGGGAGTACGGTGACAGTCGTAGCTGCTGGGGCTGAAAGGAGCTTTGTTGTTGCGTGGTATGCAAGCCGTTGATGAGAGGATCGGCTGTGAGGCTCAACGGCCATGAGACGGGGCCTAAAGAGAAGCGATGAGCCCGGTTTGCTGAGCAATATCGACGGTCCAGAACACGGATTGCGGTGGAAGAGGCTCTGCCTCAGGGGTAGGCCTGAGATGGCACGAATACCAGACATGGTGACGTACACCTCGAGGGCCGTGTTACTTCTATTTGCCCATCAGCAAGTGAAAAGGCTGGAGCCAGCGATTCTGCGAAGAATTTCGGCCAACTTACCTTCACTGCCCAGAATTCAGACTGCCTGGCCCAAAACAAACACCGAAATTAATGTCATAAGTGAAACATTCCTATATTTGATCTCACACGCCTGCAGTTGACTTCCACCGCGGCGAGCTCATCAACACCGAAGAGTCGAAATTCCAGAGTCCTGAGCTTGAAAAGTACGAAGTACCTAGGCACCTCTCAGCGCCACATCCTCCAGCCACAACAAGCTCAACCCCTGCCGCAACCAAGCTAACCGCCACATTTGTCAATTGGCATCACCCCGCCACAGCCGTTTGCTCGTCGCGTTCGAAAAGTTAAGTGCAACCTACGCGGCGACACTCGACAAATCTCTCAAGCGTCGCAAGGTGGCTGCCATCAAGCGCATACATCTCATGGCTTGCGCCTTCTTCTCATGACCCTTCCATAATGAATCACATTTAAATCGCATCACCGCTCGCATCAGACTCCTCTCGAACCTCAGAATCGCGAACCGTCAAGATGCCGACCGCCTTGCATCCGCAGGCAAAATTCGACCCTATACCCCCCGATCTCGATTTGCATGCTCTGGTAGGCAAGACAGAGAACTTCCAATGGGTCCAGAGAATCACTGCGGCACAAATCCGCGCCATCAGGCCTGAGGATTTCGAGAATCTCGTCAATGTCCATGTCATCCAGCGCGGGAAGCCGCTGGTCATCGAGGGATGGAAGCTGGAGAAGCCACCATTCAGCTCAGGGTGGCTGGAGAAGACCTACAACAAGAAGCGTGAGTTTGATTCTCCCCTTTCCGTGGTTGGCAGGAGCTAACCGTTGCGCTGCAGAGGAAAATGTCCGCGACATTGTCACCCAAACAGACATTCCGATGACAACAGGCCACTACCTGCGGTCCATGAAGCAGCTCACGAATCAGTGGACGCCGACAAACTACCGTGAGGAACGGCGCCAGCGCCTGTATCTAAAAGACATCGATTGCCCACCCGAGTGGCAAGACGAGCTCCGAAAAGTAATACCGCCGAACCTCTTCTATATGAACGAGAATATCGAGAACCGTGCGGGCAAGAGGCAGATAAACGGCGTGGATATGTTCCAGGAGCCCTCTACCGCCGCCCCTGCAGGCGATCTGATGAGCAGCTTACCAGAGCAGATGCGCGCCCAGAATCTGATGTGTTACATTGGACATGAGGGGACGTTCACTCCCGCCCACCGAGAGATGTGCGCTAGCTTGGGACAGAACATCATGATAGATGCATCTGGCAGCGCGAATGGTGAGAAGCCGGGCAGCTCGATATGGTTCATGACCGAGACAAAGGACCGGGAGGTCGTCAAGGAGTACTTTTTGTCGATGTTAGGCCACGACATCGAGATCGAGAAGCACTTCGCGCAGATCAATGCCTGGAAAAAGGCTGGTTTCCCGGTCTACGTTGTCGAACAAAAGGTTGGGGACTTCATTCTTGTTCCGCCCCTGGCCCCACACCAGGTCTGGAACCGCGGCACCAGGACTATCAAGGTGGCGTGGAACAGGACGACAGTTGAGACGCTCGGGATGGCCTTACACGAGGCGCTCCCAAAAGCTCGTCTGGTCTGTCGGGACGAGCAGTACAAGAATAAGGCGATCATCTTCTACACCTTGAAAAAGTACTACAATGAGATGCTGGAGGCAGAGAAAACGACCGACATCGGACTGCTCGGCCTTGGGCAAGATTTGATGAAGAACTCGCCGAGGACTCGACAGTTGGCAGCCGATTTCAAAGCTTTGTTTCGCCTCTTCACCGAAATCTTGGTCGATGAGATGTTTGCAACCAAAGAAAAGGATGTGGAGTATATCGAGTTTGACTCTTGCATCACCTGCTCATACTGCCGCGCCAATATTTTCAACCGCTTCTTAACCTGCAAGCACTGCATCCGCGAACTTGTCAACGGCGAGCAAGACACATACGACGTTTGCATGGAGTGCTATGCGATGGGCCGCTCCTGCCTCTGCGTCTCGAATCTTAGCTGGTGTGAGCAATGGCGGTGGCCTGAGTTGGTTAGCTATTACGAGGATTGGCGGTCACTGATCATCAAAAATGACGGTTTCATCGACTTCGACACCTCGCCGTTACCACTAGAGTTGGAACGACGAAAGTCCGGCAAGAAATCCTTGGGGCAAATTTGCCAAGAGCAATTGAAGCAACGACCTTTTAAGGACATTACCAAGGCCGAGCCGCTAGAACCGGAGATCTCGGAACCGGAGGTCGACGACAACGGCAACCCCAAAAAAAAGCCGAAGCGCAAAAAGAAGCATGGTGATGTCTACCGATGCCATGTCTGCAACCACAAAGACTACACATATAGGCTGGCATTCTGTTCGAACCCGGGCTGCGCTGATGCATACTGTTATGGTTCGCTATATCGGGCATTTGATATGATGCCGCAGGATGTGATACAAAATGAAAGGTGGCTGTGTCCGAAGTGTCTCAATATCTGCAACTGCGGTTACTGCCGGAGGGTGGGCAACGGCAATCCCTACACCCCGAAGAACACTTTTCTTGGACACGATACTCGCGCCATCGCTGACGACCGGAGTGTCGAGATGCTGGTCGACTTCCGAGTACATAACCTCTCGTGGTTGAAGAACGTCGGCGACGACAGTCGGAATGTGTCCAGCAAACGTATCCAGAGGTTGCAGCAAGCAGCCGAGACCGAGAAGGCCAAGGAGGCGGAACTAGACAATACAGTCACTACGCTGCTCGACCGGGAGTTGGCTGAGACTCTCGAGGCGGCCATACGACAGGAGGAAGAATTTGGCGGTCAGAACGGTACCGCCAATGATGCAAACGGTGCAGCTCAGGAGCCAGAGAGAGCGGCGGTAGCCGACATGTCCGTGAGCCAGGACCAATCTGACTATCCTGATCCATCTATGCTTGGCCACGAACGGATCGGTATTGGTTATTACGAGCAGGACGATAGTCCCGACAAGATTCTTTTTGACCCATATCAGGCGCCAACGGCTGAAGCCATGGTTGTGGATGACGAGCCAGAAGTGTCGGAGTATTTTAAGAAGCAGCTGCGACTGGCAAAGCGGAGAGCCCGGAATGAGGAAGATAACGACCCGGATTTTGCGGCACCGCGGACCAACAGGAAGCGGACGAAGACTGACGACTATAACGAACCTGATGGGCAGCAAGAGGCTCTCGACAATATGGACCCGGCGTTGTTTGCTGATGAGACAATGGTCGATGCGCCGGCAGAAAGTGATAGCTCTGCAGAGCCGGAGTTCAGGGGCAACACGGCAGCCAACGGCGATGCAGCGGAGGAGTCGGCCGAGCATCGGCCATATTCTCCAAACCGCCCGGCTCTGAGACATGCACGGCCTAAGGCGTCGTACCTTGACGCGTTGCATAGAGAAGAAGAGTTCGATGAGATTTTTGTCCCCAAGCCTAAGAGACCTACAGAGAGCGCAGCTCCCTTCAACCCTGACAGTGCAAACAAAGATCCCCTGGATTTGGCGTCAGCGGCAATCTTGGCGATGACCGGTTCTGCTACAAGCACCCCCCAAGATCAAGCTCCGGCGCCCGCCGCCGATCGGCAGAAGAAAAAGCCCGGGCGGAAGCCCGGTCGTCTGCCTGGCCGCCCACCTGGTCGCCCACCTTTGAATCGACCAGTTGGGGATGTAGGAATCACGGGAACAGGAAAGCGTCGCGGACGGCCTCCCAACTCTGCACGAAACTCGCTTAATGTTGCGCCTGAAAAGACCGCGGAAGATAACGAGTCAGGCACGACGGATCTTGATGATCAGTTAGCCCGCCAACTTGAGGGCTTCAACGATGACGGTGAAGTCATCGAACAAGGGGTCTCGTCAACTCCAGTTCATCCAGCGCTTCAGGCCAATGCTCCAAAGCGACGTGGCCGGCCGCCACGTAGCTCTATGCCACAGCCAGCAACAGCGCCGGTTGCGGCTGGCTCCGGTTCACCATTCATGTCGATGGCAGAACGGATGAGGCTCAAGGGAAAGAAAATAAAAATAACGGCTCGGAAGAGCGAACCGGGGTCCATTATCTCAAATCCAGTCGATGAAGCCTCACTTGCCACAACCGAGATACCAACGAAGGATACGGCACCGAAGGCAACATGGAAGGCGGCACCGAACACAGCGCCCAAAAAGAGAGGCCGGCCCCCAAAGCAGCCACCACAGGCTGCTACCGAGAGCGATGATGACGGTGATTTTAATCCAGATGCTGAGGAGTTGGAGGTTTTGTCTGAGCCACCGTTCCCGTCCCCGTCGGCGTCAAGGCATAATGCGGCGTCATTTTCAAGGTCCAGTGCCTCCCCTACGCCTCCTCCCGCACCTACACCAAAGCGGGCAGTGCCCCCTCCCTCAGCTTCTGCCCAGGAGCCAGCCGCCGGGCCTGACCTTGCGCCTGAAATAACGGCACCGAGTTCCCCGGGTCCAACTACGTCGTATTCGTCGTCGCCGCCTTCGCCTTCTCCAGCGCTTTCACCAACACGTTTGCACTCGCCGACGCCGTCCCTGTCCCCATCCCCGTCTCCGCCGCCGACGGCAAGAGCGCCAACCGGCCCAACAATTGTTAGACTCATGAGTTCGGATGAGGAATCAGGTACCGATTACGGCTCGGCTTCAGAGAGCGAGGCCAGTGAGTCGGATAAGGCGAGTGAGTCTGGCAAGGCCACAGGTGGAACTGATAAGGCAATTGACTCTTCTGGTTCGGATTCTGATTCGGACTCGGACGATGAAGATATCCCGGCTCGTGTGAAAGACCCAGCACGGGGGTCCGGACTTGCAAGACGCGGTTTTGGGGGGGGATTTAGAGGCCGAGGCGGTGGAGGTCGGGGTAGGGCGCGACGGGGTGTTTCGTGATATCTGGAGTGGATATCATTTGAGCGAGTTTCGCAAGATGTGTATGTATGGTTTACTTGTATTCAGACATTCCCGGGGAGTTCGTGCGGAGGGACTTGATACCATTGGAGAGCGGTGATGGCATGTTGCCATGAGCCGCTTGGAGTCGAAGTTCGCGGTATAGCAACATGACCCGCAATATTGCAAAGATTGCCGGTCATCCATAGTTTTGAGGGCCTTCGTCCAGATTTTACATTAGTTAGGGTGATGCAAAAAGAAGGCCTGTCCCCCAAGAGTGCATTCGCGATCTATCAACCCCTCCCGTGAGCCCTGGAAATGACATCAGAGCAGTTCCTCCATATACATGTGAGCCCGCTAGCATCCCGACTCATAGTCACCAGCAATCCCAATTCCACAATTTGATACAATGCGCCTTACAAATCACCCCAGCCCTCGAGGTGCCCCCTAACTCAATTTCGATGACGAGTAGTAGCCCCCCGTCCAGATATCAACCCAATGCACGGGGAAGTCCAGAACAGCAACCACCTCCCCCTTAGCGAGCACCTAACAATCCACAGTCCACAATTCACATGTTATCCTTCATGCTGGTCCCGTGCTTGAGGTTCTCCTCGGCGTGCCCCTTCGTCTGCTCTTGCAGACGCTTCGTCGCTGCTTCGCCGGCCTCGTTGGGGCTCATGCGGTCCGCCTTGATGGACTCTTCGCTGTCAGAGGCCAGCTCCGGCTTCCAGTGGCCTTGGCCGCGCTTTTGCTTTTCGATGGAGTCTTGCTTGTGCTTCTCGTAGTTGGAGGAGGAGGGGTCCGCTAGGGGTGTTAGTTGCGGTGCCAGGGGGGAAGCGGTAAAAGAGGGGGCTTACCGTTTGAGCTCTCTTTGAGGCGGAGGGTACTGCTGATGCTGAGGGCGCGTCGCGCAGAGGGCTGTAGTGCCGCGAGGGCAGCCGGGCGGCGGAGGAGGAGGAGGCGGGCGGACATGGTTGCGAGTTTGGGTGGGAATGTGTGTAAGTGGTAGTTGGTCGTGGTGATTGTTGAGGTTGGAGGAGTCAATTGAGGCTCTTTTTGGAGGATATGATGAGGAAAGAGGAAGGGTCGGAGAAATAGCTCGGGTTACTGAGAAAGGATGTAGGAATGAATCAATTGATTGCTCATTGGAGGAGGAGAAGTAGGAAAGGGGGACTGGAGCCGGGTTTGGTCGGTTCCGGTGACGTCACTACCCGGCGTCACTCGGGAGCCGCTTTCACGCGCCGCCGCGGTTTAAAACGCGGAGGGTTGTTTGCAATGGTTTAATGGGACTTCGCCTCATGGACGTGGAGTTTTATCCCATTCCAACTTCAGATGGGACCCATAGCTGGTTTGGGGCACTTTTGGTGAGATATTTAGGTATTGTTTTCTGATGTCGTCTTACACGAGATGAGCCAAAGGCATCGCCCATGAGAGCAAGCGGCCTCTCGATATCCGAATCACGGACTTGTACTACAGTCAATATACTTGCCCTCTGCGATCGCAACTCTAATCAGTCCGCTCTACAAAATTACAATTGGCCCCAGTCGCGACTACCAGGTGTGGTGACAGATCGGGGGATTATTAGTTATGCCGTTATTGGGTCAGCCTATCATAAAAAACATTGTGTGCAAACGGGTCGCAAACGGGCGACTGCTGCGTTTGCGACCCGAAACCTGGAGAAAGAGACCCTCAACTCGACCATCAACTACTATACTACCCACGACAACTTGACAATTGACGAAAGAGTCGAGCCCAAGGTCGAGCACGTTTACTATGTTTTCGACAATACAACCCCCTGTGGTCTGAGATCTCTTCTCGGCGATGTCATCTTCCTGCACACTCGGACTAGTCAGCCCGCTGCTACAATTGCAGATGTTCGAAAGTGGACAAAGTTTACGGATTCCAGAGCTGATATCGGAAGCCAAATCATGTCGACAGCCGTTCATTATTTGGCAGAGGGCTCGTTCAGACTGCTTCAGGCAAAGAAATTGCACCGTCGGAACTGCTATCACACGTAGCCTGGTGGAACATGGGCAGAGATGTCTGAAGGGAATGGAAGGCACTTGCCGGAAGGATGCAAGAGGCATCTTGCTGAAGCGTTTGGAAGTGAGCGAAAGGAGGGTTGTGTAAAAACGGAGGGGCATTGAACGGGAAGGAAAGGATTGTTCTTGTTCTCTCCCATGATACCTGAGTAGTTGGCCACTCTATGCCTCGGCCAGAGAGTCTGCGCTGGAAAAGAGATCGGCCACCACAGCTGTGCTTGTACATAGCTCTCAGAGACCATCTCTTTCCAGAAACATCCACCACTACCACAACGTACGAATGAACGTGATGTTTAAACACACAACCGGTGATTCTTGTTTGTCCCTATCACAGATCTACCTCCCTAGCACACAGTATGTATTCCCCACGAATCCATCCGCCTCCATCTGCGCTGTATGTATTCCGTACACCACCAAGCTCCAGGTAACGTGCCGCAGCCAGAAAAAGAACGTGCAGCAACCCTACTGTCTGTGCCACATTCCAATACCGAGACAAGCATCACAGCATCATGTGGTTACGGGAGTCGGTGCACGCTCCCACCAGTGCAACGATCCCGGATCGGACCCGGCCCCACTTCTCGGGGCCTTCCAATCCGGAAACGCGGGACATGGGGGCATCCCAGGCCGTCACAACGGACCGGTCGCAGTCCAAAGCCTCGTGACGAAAGCCGGAACAAATGAGGCCTCGCTGCTGCCTGCCTGCCTGCCTCAGGCGACTACTCGCAGGATAATCACTGACAGACGGCAAAACCAGCTGACGCACCAGGCTGCGTGTGCATTGCCCCGCCATTCATCACGGTTTACCCCTCGTTTGTTCGGGCATTTCCCCCTAGGTAGCTGGACCAGACACCCCTGGCGAAAAGGTCATCCATCCATCCCAACCTCGAAATGCCAGGGAGAGAAACCCCACAGGTTACACGCCACATCCCGAGTGACCAACATCCCGCAGGCGGCAGGCACACACAACGCCAACTCACCGAGAAAGCCGAGGGAAGAGAGAGGGAAAAAAAACTCAACGCAGTGGGTGTGCGCGCATCAGTGTCCGCTCTAGGGCTCAACAGAGCTCACCGACCAACCCCCGACACAACCCGCCTACACAGCGAGAGTCCGGCCCAGCCCAGCCCGGGCCACCGCTCCATTCGGTCCGCGGCTTTCCTGAAGGCTGAAGCTAGGCCTCCACCGATCAGCGGTGTCTTCCGTTGCACAGGCAGTCTCGACAGTTCACACCATCTGTGACAAACTTCTGTCTGTTGCGCAGCGCAGCGCAGCACTAACACAGCAGCGGCAACCCGAGGAGGACAGGCATGATCGTCGGGACACCCGAGAGCTGATGATGGTTGACGCTGGTGCTGGTGCTCTTGGCCCGAGCCAAGGTAGCCCGATTCTGCTTCTAGCCGGGCCTGTCCGTCCTCCTCTAGTTCGTCTGGTCTGCCTGACACCTCTCCCGGTCATTCTGCCTGCCCGCCGCTACGGAGATGCATCGGAGGGCCAAGCAAGGCAACCAGCCACACGCTACCCCAGAGTTTTTTTCTTCTTCTGGCAGAGGGAGACATTTCCGACCCGCCGGAGACCTCCCGTTCAGCGCTTCAGTTACACATGGGACTGCCACGCGTGTCTTGCCCATTGCCTGCTGCATCAGGGAGAGTGGAAGAAAAAAACTGGACATTGTCACAGGCACCGGATTCGCCCAGACCCCATTTATCCATGCAGGAGCCCTCCATTTCCGTCCCATCATTTTTTTGGAACTACTGCATTGCCTTGCTTGATGTCTAATATCCACACAACAAACCCAAGTGCTGCATTCGAAATTGTCGACTGCAGGCGTCGGTACCTAACAATCACGAGCTGGGGCGATGCCGAGCGGAACACCTTCGGCATGCGGGTTCGCGCACCCCCAAGCTGCTGAGGAAGAGGGAAGCAAGGGAAAATAAGAAACTGGAGCCGGAACCTGTGCCGCAGACCAAATGGCGAAGCAGAAGCGAGCAATCAGATTGCGCAGGCGACCTCCAAGGTTTTCCATCCAACCCTCCCACTTCCCTTTCCCAGCGAGGAGGAGCATCGGGTGGGGGGGAGAGAAAAAGCGGTGTGGCAGTGAACTTCACCCGCGCCCCATTGGATCGGGGGCCATCGCCATCTTGAACGATTGAACAGGAGAGCGCCAGCCAGTCTGCGGTCCGTGTGTGGGGCGCACAAATCGTTGACGAAAGGAAAGTGATCGGCTCGCGAGATCTGTCACAGTGCGGGGACGGCCCTGACCTGACTCGAGCGGAGGAGTTCACTGGTGGACTCGAGCGAAACGTGCCTGGCAGGCACTGCCCTGTTCCCGCGGGACTTGGAAGTTGGATCGATGCAGGGCAGCCCAGGCTTTTTGTCGAGTGCCGCTTGAACTGCAGCTCTTCGCCTCCACGCCTCCTCGAGTGCAGCCCTCTGTTGTCCATAATACCAGCGAATTATATCGCGGTCTCAATTATAGCAAAGCTGGCTCGTGGATCATCCATCTCGAGCTGCGCTTACCAGGTGCTCCTGTGTGCGGGAGGGAGGCCGTAGACTTGACTGGACACGGCCGTCCTGTTGGCGCTGGGCGTGAAATGCATTGACCCTTACCGTTTGGCCCGCCAGTCGTTTGATGATGGTCTTCCCGAAAGTAGGTAAGCTCACCGTCGCATTGAGATCCCCCCGCAGCGCAAAGGGGGCCCCCATCGCATCAAACGCCAGTGCAAGGCTGTGAGGGCATCTGGGTTTCAAGGAGAGTAGGAAACCTCCCCAGAGAAACAAAGGGTTTCCCGAGGTTGCTCTGCTGCTCAACACATTCCTGGATCCACCCCATCTGCTTGGGCACGTATTATGGCGACTAAAATAGCCCGCGTCCAGCTTCATCCTCGCCCCACTTCTAGCCCACGAAGCCGAATCCGATGAAACGCTATTCGCCAATGGCCACGCCCCCAGCCTTCGCTCGCCTCTGGTGGGTGAATTGGTTAGAGACAGATGAACTGCAGCAACCGACGAATGGGCTGTTTGCCATTGTCTGAGGCGAGCTCGAAGAGATTCCGGAATACATGCACTCCATGCAGAATATGCATATAGATAGATGCCTCAAGAGGAAAACGGCGGCCGAGGGTAAAAGGCTACAATGAAGTGATGCTATTGGGAGGTTAGACTCTGCCCCTTTTGTTACCCCGCTGTGAATGGGCGGGGGAGGGAGATCGGTTGTGCGGTGGGGGGCTGTTCGTTCTCCTTCTCCGCAAGGTCCTCTGCCCTAGGCGTGCGACAGTTCAACTCGATCCAGCTAAAACATTCAACGAACCCAGCGGGTAGGCTGGTGCCTTGGGTATCATCAACTTCAACCATCATGCGCTTCTCGCATCCGGCTGAATCCCAACTCTGCTGCTGACGGGTGATAAAGAGCGGAACCGACTGACGAACGGAAGATTCCTGGGCTGCGTCTTGTCACGCCGGAGATAAATCACCTCGTCGTCATGCGTCGCTTCGCTGCTAGGCGCACAAGGCGGCTACTGGCGCAAGCCAATCGTCTGTCCTGACCAGTCGACCAGACAGGTGAATGAGACATGCTTGGTACGTCGTGTAAGCGGAGTCAGCACCAGTCTCTGGCTGGCTGGCAGAACTGGGCAGGCAATGAAGCAGGTTCTTTTCCAGAATGCCGTGCCTATAATCTCTACTGCGTAGTATTGCCTGCAGGTCGGGGCTGATGAAGGGGCAAAATGCTCTCGTCTTGGGGCTCCGACGACCGTCCGAAATGGATGGTTATCTCATCAGCGTCACCAACGCCAATCGGTGGCGAGCCATCTCCCTCTTTTCCCCCGCGCGATGACGGGCAGACGTGGGAGCACCTGAGGACGGCCCTGCTGTAAGAGATGGTGTTGTCGCCGGGATCGACGGATGAGCAGTCTTTGTCCCATTTGCCTCTGGCTCCACCGAGAAGCAATCTAGCGAACTCAGCGAGACACGAAGATTGGCGAGAGCTGGAGGAGCAACGAGAAGCCTCTCGACACACCGTCTCCCAAAAACCACGGGGCACTGGGCTTCCCGAACGAGCCACATTCCGTAACCTGCGTCCATCGGTACAACCGCACAGTCGCCATGCGAAGGACCGGGTTCGTCTTTGCAGCACCCCAGGCGGTACAGCGGCCGGTCGGGAGGCCTGGAAATGGTCTCGCGGTGTTTTACCGTGGGTACCAGCCAGTCAAAGCGCACTGACGGGGTCGCCCTCGCCACAAGGCTGGGGCGGACTGATCTGCTGATGGCCATTCAGGCCACTGCCCTGCACTTAATTATGCACCCATCTGAACCGCCTGCAGGAGCGCAATAACGGACGAGACCCAGCCAGGCCATGGCGCCTGCGAGCGCCAGTTTCAGCACCCAAAGCAACACCCAACAGGGCGAGCGAAGAAGCGTCGTTGCCGGAACGTAGCGTTGCGGCAGCGCTTGTCTAGAAGACTTGCGTAGAGCCTTTAGTCCAGAGACGGGAATGCCCCAGGACGAGCCGTTTCACGCCGACGCAGGGAATCTTCTAGGGCATCGAGATGGTACCGGTTTGGGCTGCCAGCAAGCGGGATGAGAACAACCGAGAGCCGTTGACGTCGACAAAGCTCCATAAAACTGGGGCCACAGAGCGAGGGAGAAAACCCATCATCGGGCCACGTCGGGTGACGATTGTGGAATTCGGGTGTGGTCGCTGTGCATTGTCCTGCACAAATTGGGCCAGCAGCGACGGCGCACCGTCTTCGGCACTGGGTGCTGTGGATTCCACTGCATTCCTTGAAGGCAACGCTAGCCAAAATTACATGGCAACAACCAGCCCAGCGAGCTATTCCGCTTCCGGCCTAGCTCGCCGAAGGATGCCCAATCGAAGCCGCCAGTGCTCCACTTTTCGACGCTGGTCTTGCCACCCGGCCTGCAGCGGAGTGGCCAGTGCATCGCTGTGAGTGGGTGTCTGGGGGTCCTGCCTCTCTCTTGCATTAGACCCTTGGTAGCGCCTCCCGGTCCACCCTCCATCCCGTCGCTGTCCAACACTTTGCCCGCTCCGATTGCTCTCCTGTCCCTCGCACTTCGCCTCTCTCTCACTTCTACCATTACCTAGCACTCCCATCCCACCAACCTCGCACGAAGCTGTCCAACAGCCAAACCGATCACGACGACCTCTTCTCTTCGCCCGTAGATAACCAACCGCATCCATTTCACTCTCGCGCGCCTATCGAGTCCTTGAACAGTCATCCTCGGCTACGTTTCATTGTTGTTGTTTCAAAAAAGGCTTGAGCCCAAAGACGCAGACGACGCAAAAGCGGTTCGCCCCTCACCCCATAAAGCACTCCGCCGAACCTTGAGAGTGTCCTTCCCGCTGGATCTATCCCATCCACCAACGACGATTTCGCTATCCTATCTGTCGGCATAGACCTTTCCAAACCATAATGTCTTCGTACTACCACTTCAACGCCCACCAGCAACATCCAACACCGACTTCGGCTTCGGCCATCTCGCACAGCCACCATGGCGGCCGGAATCGGCGAGCACCGAGACTCTCCGTCTCGCAAAACAGCCACAAGCAATTTCGCGGTGTCAGGAGTATGAAGGAGCTTACGGAGTCGGTATCGGTATCTAACTTTCGCTCCAAATTCGAGGCGGTGCGCTCCTTTGATTTGGAAGACGACATGGAATTCTGCCCCGGCCTGTTGACAGAGAGCGATGTGAGTTACCCTTGACTGTCAAGCGCAGAAGGCGTGTGATATCGAACACTCGAGACTGACGCATGCCCTTTGCAAAGCTCGTATCGATTCACAGCTCTTCCTCGGAACGGTCATCTTTGGCGAGTGACTCCCCGCAAGGCTCGCCAACGCAACAGCCAACCACGATTGCGCCACCATTTTCCCTCAACTCTTCGTCGCCACCCTTCGTCCCACCGACGTTCCAAAGTCACCAGTCATTGAAGCTTCACCAGCCGTCTGCGACCCGCGCTCGCAACGCCATTCCAATCATCAACCCCCTCACTGGCATCACGATGTCCAGCCCGCCGCCGTCGGTTTCGCCCGCCCGAATGCAGCAGCAGTCCATCCGCGGACGATGGTAGGTGGCTGACGTCTCGCTTCTGTGACGCAAGGCGAGACTGAGCCATCTACCATTTCCGTCGTCGTCGTTGCAACTGGACTTAAAATATGCTCTCATTTGCTTCCACAACAGCTGTTCATCTTGGCGGGCACCGACTGCAAAGTAGCAGGCATCGATTCTTTTATCTACAAATCCTCCGGCAGGCGGGGCTGACAACAAAATTCCCCAAGGTCACTGGACCTTCGACATGGCAACCTCTCGATACCCAACCTGTACAAACATCACTAATCGACATAAGGCACCTTGTTTCGAAATCGAAAATTTGATATTTTCGGATGGCGCGATGAAAGATGATCGATACCTCTTCGCATTTTGTTTTTTTTTCGACTCGTAAAAAAAACACTCGGCGCGGTGTTCCGACCTCGAAAGATGAGGGCTGTCTTAATTTCCATGACAAATGAGCGTTCTTTTCCGAGGGTGGTTTTGCATGCTCGTCTCAAACCACTATATTGCATCGGTGTCTAACGGCGGAGTTACCTGGTTTTTTGCTCTTGTTTTTTCTCGATACCATACAACTGGGGGTTTGGTGTTTGTTTTCTTGATGGTCACAGAAAGAAGCGGCGACTTCAGAGCACATGATAAAAAGTCATAACGGTCACGGGTCTACGAGTTTCATCGAAGAAAAGAATATCGACATATAGAGCGAGTTCGACGGGTTATTCGGAGCGTTGTGGAATGGGGTAGCTCTTGCAACCTGGGTGTTCTCGATCTTTGGGGGGCGCTACATGGGCGAATCTGTTTGAGGCGGGCTGGCAACACATTGCGGTGTTTGTGTCTGGGGAATGTCAATTGCGGGGTGGGATTTTCCGGTCAGGCGGGGAGTTGGTTCATCTGTTTGGCTTTCTTGATTTCGTTGTATCATGGCGCGAGTGTGGTAACCCCACCTCCGTTTTGGCCTCGGTTTATTTTACAGGGTTTGCATCTCGGATATGGTCGGTGTGAAGGAACGGTTCCTGGTTCTTTCGAAGATATTTGTCGTATCTTGTTATGTGCTGGTTCTGGTTTGGCAAAGCATCGGGAATTTGGGAGCAGGCGTGTTTGATGTTGTGTTCCATTGGAGGCTCTCGGAGCTTTGTCGAGTCGACAGACCCGGCTGTGTATGCCAAGATACGGATAGCTGTGATTATTGGGAATCCGAAATCAGGCGATATAATCTGCCTCTTCACTCAAGTTTTTGCCACTTTGTTGTGATCGATGACCGAACTTGTACATCGGGTGTCAACAAGCTCCTGCTGCAGGGGCTATGGTTTCACATGAGTTAGGGACCTCGTGGACGAGGTAAGGTTGCGCCGGGACCTAGGCATCAGCTCCCCGGTTGAAAGTTCGATCGGGGAATGCAAGATGACCGATGATAGATCAAATCAGAGATATACAACGTTTCCTGTCAGGAGTTATACTATCTACATTTATCAGTGTGGGTTTCGCTTGGTTTTGACTCCCTGGGAGGACAGGAGATGTTGTGTTGTCCTTGTCAGGGGTAAAACTTTGTTGACTTCCGCCACACAGTCGATCCTGCCACCACCACTCTCCCATACCTAATGATCATGACTCTGATCATTTTTTGTGTAGCATAATATTTGACACAGCGGCCAATACATTGGTGACACCTTGAGAATATCCTTTCCTCTTATTCTGTTCATTATAATTGCATAGGCATGCCCACAGAGGGCTTGGGTCTGACAACACGGTTCAGGGGCGAGGATGGCGAAGTATACATGCCTTACTTGCCCTTATTCCCAAGGAATCCCCGAGTGTATGGTTTGTGCTATCATTGTACTTTTCTGAAGCCTGGGAATGCTGAAGCTTTCTGGACAGCAGCTGACAATATTCCAACAATACTTTCTAGCAACGAGAATAATCTCACGGCAACTTGACGAAATTTCCGGGGTTTCGTGCAAGTTTGAGCTCCATCCTGTTGATCAGACGAATACTGGAACGAGCAACATCGCTCTCAAGATTTAGCGTGCAAGTCTCGACTCAAGCTTTGTCTTTGTCTTTGTGCTTGGGGCCTTTTTTTCTGCTTGCCCGGTCTGGCTTTGTTTTTGTCCACCTCCAAGGCTCTTTATTTAGGATGAAGTTGACTAGGTATAACTGTATCCTCTGCGAATCTTTGTCAGTACTTAGAACGGCACCTCACTCCCTTGACTCCTTTCTCTCGGCCCCTTCACTGAATATCTTACATTTTCAACTGTTTAGTGCAACCAGTTTGCTACCTATTAAACACCTCGCTGGACTCGTTCTCGTGAAGCGGCATATCACTGTTGCTGTCAGATCCCCGATTGGGGGCGCCATAGCCTGGCCGCTACCCGTCTCCTCGTCCCTCTCAACTCTCGGAATCCCCATATACAACCGAAACGACTGCGACGCACAGAAATGCGCTCAAAGCTACATATCCTGTTATGTTGTTGCCTTCTGCCCGTCTCTTTATCACTCGACTCTCGGGACCCCTCATATCGTTGGGCAGCTCCATGTTCTGAACACATCGGACGGGACTGGCTAAATCAGACAGAAATGGCCGAGTTACACGAAAATACTGAGACACACAGACCTGTGATCAAAGCAATATGTTCCGTTCTGTTGTTGCTATCTGCCCGTCTCCTCACCCCTGTGACGGCTGGCTAAAGCAGATGCTCTCCCTACAAGACCAACTTTCTAAAAGGAATGCCAGGGAACTAAGTCTGCTGTACTTAGTAGTCTGGGGATCATATACACCGCCTGCCACAGCCCTGGCGTCCCAGTCACACACCTTTCGATAGGTGGTGCGCCAGGCCGTAACAGCCCCCTTGACTCGCAGAATCCCCAATACATTGGTTTGATAGCTCAATGTTCTCAACACATTAGATAGAAATCACTGATCGAACGAAAATGCTGAGGCGTGCAGAGCTGTGGTAAACAATATATTCCGTTGTGTTGTCTTCTGCTCACCTTCTCACCCCCCTCGACTCTTAGAAATCCCCCATATACCAGGGAATAGCTCCATATTCTCAACACATTGAACGGAACTGGCTGAATCAGATGGAAATGCTAAGACGCATAGACCTGTAGTAAGAAGATACATTACGTTTTGTTATTGCCGTCTGCTCATCTTCTCACCCCCCTTGCCTCTAAAAAACCCCCCATATGTCAGGGAACAGCTCCATGCTCTCAACACCATCGGACGGAACTGGCTGGACCAGACGGGAATGCTGAGATGAACAGACCTGTAGTAAAAAGATACATTACGTTTTGTTATTGCCGTCTGCTTATCTTCTCACTCACCCTCAGAAATCCCCCCTATATCAAGGAACAGTTCCTGCTCTCAACACCATCGGACGGAACTGGCTGGATCAGACGGAAATTCTGAGACGCACAGACCTGTGGTAAAAGCTATATATTATGGATTTCGTTGCTGCCTTCTGCTTTTCGTTTCCTTCCCTTCCTCAACCACCGCCTCCAACCACGGTTTAGCAACAATTTTTTTGCTTCACCAAAAACTGCCTTCGCGATGGCCTCTCAGACCAACGCCAGCGATTCGGGGGTGACCACCCCCGTGATCATCACAATCATCGGCGGCGAGGGCCCGGCGTCGCAAAACTCGGCGACTCCGCAGGCTAGCAAGTCGTCGGCCTCTGCGCCCATTATGGGCGGTGACATGTAGGTTCTTTTGCGCCACTTCCTTCCAACTTGCCTTTGCCTCTTCTCAGCTGCACTTCATTCCCCGCCCCCATTGTTCCCCATCACACACCATCCGCGGGGCCGAGAGATGAATGATCGGCGACGTTCGCCCTCTGACTGCACCCACTCAACTTTGACCGAGTGGGAACCCGACGAGCTGCTCCTCCAATTCGTTCAAGAAGCCCAGAATTATTCTTCCAGTGGCGCCTACCACGATCCCAACATTCCTCTTCCTCCTGCAACTGTCACTTTTGCGGCCGATTCCACCATGGATTCCACCGTGGATCTCACCACTGATCTCACCATGGATCTCACTAACGAAGACTTCCCCTCCTCGCTCATTGCTGATTTGGGTGTCGATAGCTTTCTCCACGGCCGCATCATCACCGTCCTTGTTGGCGGCGAGACCGGCCGCAGCTGGAGTATCCACGAGTCGCTTCTCTCAGCCAAGTCGCCCTACTTTCGTCGCCTGCTCAACGACACCGAGGATGGCCTCAAGATGCAAGAGGTCGTCTTCCGCGACATTGACCCCAAGCTCTTCAGAATGCTGATCAGTTGGCTGTACGGAACGTCCTTTGGCGCGACCGCCGGCCAGCGTGTCTTCCGCTACCCGGTCCCGGATGGCGAAGAGTACACCGTCAGCGACTAGTGAGTCTTCTCCAGCCCCCCCCCCCCTC
>Ga0247758_1000550_pt1 | contig 32897 bp, 27 predicted proteins | sample UWRJL156409C4_FD_180950 | JGI IMG/M metagenome (GOLD analysis project Ga0247758, IMG submission 180950) | Plant litter microbial communities from Arlington Agricultural Research Station in Wisconsin, United States - UWRJ-L156-409C-4 | ecosystem: Environmental > Terrestrial > Plant litter >... | reverse complement strand
AAGCCGGCGTCGCCCCTGGCGCCCCTGCCACAGCAGGACAATCCGCCGCCCTCATCACCACCGCTGTCACAACCCTCGTCACCTCCGTTCCCGCCGCCACCGCCGGAGCCCCGGGTATTGCTCCTCCTGTCCCCGCTACGGCTGCGCCCCCAGTGACGCTCCCTCCTCCTGCCCAAGGAGACGTGAGCCGGGCGGAGGCTGCTCCCGGAGGTGGACAGCCGCAGACGCAGGTCCATGCTCAACCGGCGGATCCGGGCGCGCAGGCGCAGGGACAGGGACAGGTCAATGCGCAGCCGCCGCCTCCTCCGCCGGGAGAGCCCGCAGATGAGCCCCAGGGTGGGCATGAGCCGGCGGGACAGGAACACGAGCCTCAAGGTGCGCATGAGCCGGCAGGGCAGGAACATGAACGTGGAATCAACGGTGACGGTCAAGGAGAGGGAGAAGAAGAAATAGCCGAGTGGGAAGAGGGCATGGAAGAGGTAGACGAGGTAGATGGTGTCGAGGGGGAAGAGGAGATTGCCGAGTGGGAAGAGGGGATGGAGGAAGTTGAAGATGATGGAATAGATGGGGTTGAAGGAGAGGAAGAGATTGCCGAGTGGGAGGAGGGCATGGAAGAGATCGAAGATGATGGCGTGGATGGAGTGGAGGACGCGGATGGAGATGAGGTTGTGGATGATGATTGTGATGTGGATGATTATGATGATGGGGTTGACGATGGGTTTGATCATACGGGTGGCGCACATCACATGTAAGGGGGGCTTAGGGGTTGGCTCTGGGAAATTGTAGTTTGGTAGTAGGTTTCTAGTTAGATAATATCATGGCATCGTTAATTACATAAACTTGCTGAATATGTCGTGGCTTACCTCGACTAGTGGAACTCTTCGTTGCGAACACGAACATCTAAATGATACGTGCGTTGTATAATTAGGTTCCGAGTCTTTTCACTTGAGGAGTTTGCGGACATCGCGGAGAGCTAGTACCGTACTTATGGTCTCGATAAAACCGGTTTTCTGAGGTCACAGTGCACTGCAATTCCACCAACCCTAACCCTGCTAATTGAGGGGTGAGTATGTACGAATCCCAGGGAGTTAGGGTTATGTATAGAGTGCACGGTAACCTCAGAAGCCTGGATTTCTACGAGATCATGCGGTAGTGCTTTGATGGGAGTCACGTTCCTCGCAGGTGGGCAGCAAACAGTGGTTGAATTGGTTACTTTTTAACATCTTGGTTGAAGACGGCTTCAATAGCAGAGGTAGCTATAGCTAAACCTGGGTGCTGGGACCACTTGTATCGGATAGTGTGGAAGTGTTCGGCGAGGAAGCCACTGAGAAGGTCCTCTGCGGCTCAGCGCAGTGCATGATCGGAGAATGCCTGGTAATGGGTCAAGTCGGACATGTTCTCGGAAATGTTTCCGAAAGCGGAAGCGGAGACCCGGGGATGGGATCGATGCAACCGTTCTCACGGGAACGAATCCACACCTTGACTGGTCGGGAGAGGGATCTCCCATGGCGCCCGATTTTACCAGCCCAAAACACTAACGTGCATACAGCGACTTTGTATCAGATCTTATTAGTGGCTTTTGGCCCCTGCTAACAGTTCTACTGCAAATTTGTTAAGATCGGCGTTAGAGCCTTGCCCTGGCTGGTAGGATCAGGCGCCAAGGGATCCGTGGGTGTCCCCTGCCCAGTGCAACCTTGGGGCAGAAAGAACCATTCGCCAGGCATCTTGAACCGGAAACCATGAAAAGGCGATGTTCTACCTCGCCCATGCAGTGGCCTACCCAATTTCGCCTGCTGTTTGCTTACTTCTGGTGTATGAAGACGCGGAGCAGCGGGCCTCGAACTGCCGAGCGACAGCCAATATCGGTGCTCTGAGATCTAGATGCCCGCTCAGCGAAGTTTCTGGGCCACTGGTGCCATGCGGTGAATACCTTGCAGGGAGGCCATGAGGCGGTTCGTCGAAGTGCAACACAGTTGCATGCTCGGGAACAAGTCGCACCCTCTGTCTATAAAACCATGACCTGCGCTGGTGTTTTTGGCTCCTCGCCCCCCTCCGTCTTCGTCTACCCTCCCAACACGCATTCGCTTCAGGTTTCATGGCGTGTCTGTCTTTAACGCGCCGCACATCAATCTTGACCATACCTCTCTAGTAGATGATCTCACTCGCTCCTTGGAGCACGCTCCCTTATTCTTATGTCCCCTTTTTCTGTCCATCCCGCCCCTCCTTCCGACTGCTCTCTCACCTTAGGTGTCTCTTCTTCTTTTTCCCATAACCATCTGGTCCCTACTTCCGCAACCTGCTGTCCCCTTATCGCCTTCTGGAGGTGCGCCTTTCCACTCCCATGTTCCATACATCCCTCTCCCACGCCCTTTATCCCCCCTTCCGAGCATTACCCCTGCCTTCGAAGAACAGGGCGTAGGTAGGTATCACCACTCTTTTTGGTGGATGCGCAGCTACCATGCATTCTTCTTTTCCATCTGACCCTCCGCCAGAAGCACTCCCGATGACCGCAACGCTAGTGCGAACAAGGGCTACGGAACATCGTCGCCACATCTGCTCAGCCCCTCCAGTAGCCTCTCTTCATGGAGCTCTGGCGTGACTCGTACCGCGACGAAGAACGGCAAAGACTCGTCTACACTCAACGATGTGCTTGGAACTGGCGCTCAGTTCTTCTATGGCCCGTGAGTCCATTCTCCCTTTCCCGGCTCGCCCTGTCCAGGTGCCGAGTTTGCTGGCTGATGTGAATGACCAATGACGTCCAGCAATGTCACACACCCACCGAGCACGATATCGGAGCCGGATCTCCGCTCATGACTTTACTTCCGACACAGCCTTTTCTCCAGTTGGGATATGAGAAGGGGCTGGGCACAGTCTGTACTTGTGAATGACGCATTCATGGGAATCGCTGGTCATCAAAAGGTTGTGGGACAAGATGTTTAATACCGATGTCTATCTGCATGTCCTCAAGATGACCGAACTCGGTAATGAACATATCGTCCAAATTTCAGCCGTTAGCATGCTATTAGCTGGTCGAGATCAAGACACTTCCACTCCTGCCAATGTTCTCTGCCACAGACTCCGTTCCGATCGCCCCCACTTGAGCCTCCCGTCTTCTTTCACCAGCTCCAAGCTCAGTTAGTGCGCGCACCCAATGCAGACGATATTCTGCGGCGACCCTTCAAATTTTTTCATGGCCCCTTGGACGCAAAGGCGGCGGTGGGCATAGGTGCTGAATCGCGTCGTCCATTCCCTCATGTCAGGGGCAGTACCGAGACCATAGCTGAAAGACCAGTCTCCCACACTGCAGTTATCAATGATCAAATGCCCATACAGCTCTCCGCCAAAGTCATTGCTTTGGAACCCGTGACCTGTCAGTGTAATCACATTAACATCCTCGCCGGATTTGTCTTTAGTTTCTTCGCAGTCACATTTGCCCCAAAAGCCATCACTTGCTGGTTGCCGGAACGCTAGCGGCTGGATCTGGAATGTGCGGTCTGTGCCCAGGGAGTCGGTATTCGTGTAGTAGCCGCCTCCCTTGTAGTTGGCTGGGTTGTTGTCAGGATCGTTCCCGTCACATCCATCAATAATTTCGAGGAAATAGCGCTCGCACTCGTCCTGTGGGATGTAGATCCAGGTCACTGCTGAGAAGTGGATGGACACGACCACGTCGTCTAGGGTGTTCTCATAGTATCGCCGCGTGATGGAATAGGTGTTGTTTGGCAAGAGGTCCAAATCCCCTGGTCCGGCAGACGTTGGGCAAAATTCGTTCACCACCGCATCGTACAGGGCGTCGCGACTAACGTACTTGTCGGTATACACATTGTTGCATACCTTTTGGTAGTGGGTGGCACGGGGAGTGATATCCCCTGGACTATAAGGAGCACCTACTCCCTCGTGAGTGACACACTTGATACCCGGCGGTACGCCTGGAACATTTGTTAAGCCCTCAGAAACGCACTTCTCCTGGTAGCTCCAGGTAGTCTCGGAGAAGGCTGTCCACTCTCTGCTATCACCCCCCAGGCCACAGTTGAAGCTCCAGGTGTCCATCTTGCATTGCTGGGTGAAGAGCTTCACCCATACACCCCAGTCATTGGTTTCGAACCCGTGGCCCCAAATCTCAAAGCGGTTTGTCGATGTGTCAATTGCGTAGCTGCGACAACCCCCCGTCACCCCATCCCTTGCGGGCGGGCGGGTCTTTTGGGGAAAGACGTAGTACACAATGTCCGCGGCACCATCGACATAATAGCCGCCCCCCTTGTAGTTGGCAGGATTTCCCGTCGGATCATTTCCATCATAACCGTCGACGATTACGCCCAGCATATAGTTCACGCAGTCAGTCCCGCTTACGGGACTAAACTTGCCTGACCGGAACATAATTTTCAGGGCCAGACTCCATTGTATCTGAGTTGTATTGACGAAAGATGGAGTCAGAGTCGGGATCCAGAGCGCCCTGACGCACGAAGGTAGGGCAAAAGTGGTTGACAATCAAGTCGCTCAGCGAGCCACGTCCGGCGTATATACTGTTCGATAGGCCCCAGCAAACCTTTTCGTTGCCAGAGGCCGGAAGAGCGGCACGTGGTTGGCTACCGGAAGCGTGTTCTTGTTTCGGGGGAATGTTGGCTTGGGTAACGCCGTTCCAGAGCATGCGAGCGCCTAGCTTGTGTTCCCAGCTTGCGGCGTCACTGACGAGGTAGTCCGGCAAGTTCTTGACGAGTGCGCCGTCGCTGATGTTGAAAGGTACGGTGTCATAGGACAGCAAGTTTGCTATCTCGCCTGCGATCATGGGCGCGCAGGTAGACGTGCCGGTAGTTCGGTTGGGTGGCTGAACAGGATTGGAGCTCATGATACATTGGACACCCTCGCCCACGGCATAGAGAGTTACCTCCGGCCCTGTCTGGGAGAATTGTGAGATGTCGCCGCTAGCGTTGACCAACCCGGCTACGATCAGGGGGTATGACTCCTCAGCAAATGCAGCTGGTACGTGGTCAACGTTGGGATGGCCCTTGTCGGCGCCGTTCCCTGCGGGTACCACCATCGGAACGTCAAGGCCCATGAGCTGACCGATTGCTTGGTAAAGTTCCGCCGCCGTATAATCGCCGGGGATAAAGTCTTGCCCGTGCATGGACATGGTAACGACACTTCGCTTTCGACGGTCGGGGCGTGACCGAAGGTCCGCAACAATCTGTCCGATGGCGTCGAGCAACTCCTCCATCGAGTTGTCTGCCATCACGACGGCAACAAGAGTAGCTCGCTTGGCAATGCCGTAGGACTGCCTTGCTGGCCATGCAGGTGCTGTGAAAACTTTCCCAGGGCTCGCCTCCAAGTCCATTGTCAACGTCCGGTCTGAGGCCTTTCAGCCTGGCACTCTCGGTCAAGATATGGGTGTTAGCGACATTGAGAAACTCCTGCCCAACAGTTAGCCGTGCATTTGGTCTCCTTGGCGGGTGTCTTACCGCTGTGAGGTTACGGAAGGCAACGCCCGATTCAATGTGGTAAATCCAACTTTCTGCGCCATTATGACTCTCATAGACGTAGTTCTCAATCTTGGCGGCGTCTGGGACAGAACTATCGAAAAGCCATTGTCAGTACACACCCTCTCTTTCATACGGGGGTCAGCTACGTACCTCGGTTGGCTCACGGAAGCCAACTCTGTGGGAGCATGCATCTGAGTTGCAAAGGTGATGTCTCGCTTTGCCCTAGGCCCCGGTTGCGAAGAGGTCGGGGGCACAACCATGTCCATCGTAAGACGGTAGTTGATGCCTATACTAAGGATACCAGCGTTGGCCGAGGCCTCGACGCTCTGCGAGTCCGTCATGTTCACCGTCCAGGACTGGAAGATTGTTCCTTCGAAGTTATGGTGCGGGAACGGCTCGTTGCCTGTCAAATGTCTTAGGAACTCTGCGGTTTGCGTGAGGACCGCACTGTTCCCGTTATCGGCAGGCCAGACGATCCACTCTTGCATATCTTCTTGCTCTGCAGCCGCGGAGGTGGCGGACAGGTCGATTCGCGTGAGCCGACTGATGCCGATGTGGTTTCTCAGCTGGGCAGCTTGGGTGTCGTCGGCTTCGACAATCCACGACAGATTGTCCGCCAGGGCTTTCACCGAGGGCTTGAAGCCATTGCTGCCAACCGTCACCAGAACGAACGATGCCGTCTTCTTTACGAGGGAGTGGTCCATGTTTGCCGACGCAGAGACTTTGTAGTAGGCTTTCCCCGACGCTGGCTGGCCGCAGGGCCGATGAGTGAGGGTTTCAGCGACGGCGCCATGGCTACCGAAGAGGAAGAAAACGAGAAATGAGAGCGAGAAGGGATGCATGGTCAGCGAGCCTGGTTAGAGGGCCGTTATCGATAATCGCTGTGGAACGTTGGACGGGCCGCTTGACAGCAAATTTCTGATTTACTCGGCAAGAGCTATCGTTCAGCATCACCCATCTATCTGCCTGACTCGATCAGGAAGCCACTAACTGTGCTCAACCCATCGACAACGCTCCCTGCCTGCCAGTGAATGACCCGTCGAATCGCGCCCTCACTCGGTTTCACCAAGAAAAAACAAACACTGCTGCCCTGGAGCACCGCGTGGGGCCTCAGTCTTGAATTACAGTCTCCGCCCTGGTCTCATTCAGGCTCGTCGGACCCGACCCGCTTCAGCCTGATCAACTCCCGTCCCGTCATCACGGCCGTAGTGCAACCCAAGTTTGCGCTCCAGCCACGAAAAACAAGACAGGTGCATTCCTACAGTCCTGTCTGGCCCAAAATCACCTTTGCTTCCACAGTGCCAACGGGAGGCGACGTGAGATCCCAATTTGTCTCACGGCAACAACGCAGACACGATACACATCGTCCGAGTCCCGTCTTTTTGCCATCCGCATGCCCAGATCCTCGGAACCTTCGAACTCATTTCCAGCAGGCGAAACCAGGGGAGAAAAGTTTGCGCCATATTCTTTTGAGACCGAACAGCACGCAAGTCGCATCACGATGGAATCATTAAAAAAATAAGGGTATAATCTCGTCTATCACCACACCAGACACCGCCATTCTCTCCCAAAACCACCAAAATCCTCTAGCCCCTAGCTTCCTCGCTGACCTCACTTATCCAAACCCGCCAACCTCCTAAACGCCCCATTCTCCAGCACCTCCATCCCCCCCTCCAGCCTCCCGACCCCCTTCCCTCCCAACCGCCCTTCAAACCCACCCATCGCAACTTCCGCCAAAAACCTCCCCAATGGCTCCGTCGGGCTCCAAACGCCCTTATACCCCGCCCTCGTCAACCCCCAAAACGTTCCCTCCATAACCCCCTTCATCACCCCCCTCGACGGTATATACCGCTTCACCGCCTCATGATCAAACCAGTCCACGAACCCGGGACGCACGCTGGTTGCACGGAAGAGAGGGTCTGCCTTGCGCATCTCGGCGAGGAGCAGCTCCGTCTCGCCTTTGACGCGGCTGAATATGGGGGTAAAGAATCCCGGAGTGGTGGAGGCGCCAAGGCCGGAGACGAAGATGAAGTTGAAGGGGGCGGTGGAAGGGGGGGAGGAGCGGGAACGGAGGGTTTGGAAGGCGCGGGCGGCGGAGAGGGTGAAGGTTTTGGTTATTTTGATGTACTCTCTGAGAGGGGGTTAGTTTCTATCTATGGAGAGGGGAGGAGGGTAGTGAGAGGTTAAAAAATGCAAGGGTAGAAGGAAGAGACGTACTCCTTGGACACCTCGGCTTGGCTGATGCCCAGCGCCCAGACGCAGCCGGTGGCGTCTTTGAACTTCTCGAGGAGCTCGTCGTCGTAGGTGTTGAAGTCCTTGTGGATGATGACGTTGATGCGCGGGTCCTTGGCGTCCTCGGCCATCGGGACGGGTCGGCGGCTGAGGATGGATATTTTGGTGATACCTTGGTTTTTGATCATGGCGTCGAGGACGCTGCTGCCGACGAGGCCAGTGGCCCCTGTGAGGATGAGATGCATTGTGATTTGGGGTAAAATCGGCTTTGTGTCTGTGAGTTTGATGGGCGAGTGTTGCCGCCAGTGTGAGACGTGGTGTTGAATGTAAGTGAGTGTCGGCGTGGGTGTGGTGCGACTTTATGCTGAGGTGAAACATATTTTGGAGATTGCCGTCGGGGTTTACGGTGTTATCGCCGGGAGGGCTCTGATTCAGCCCCCCCTGCAGGACTTCGGCGGGGCAATTGTGGCCCGATCGTGTTCCGCGCCGGGGGTCCATGGCCCCGACGCCCGTGCTCCGTTCCCCGATTCTCACCGTCAAGATAGCTGTAATGAAAGCACAATCTGAATACAGAGCCGGGTTTTTCTATGTCAAATTATATTTTTTCCTTGCTGAATAACTAGTTTCTATCTAGGTCCTAGGTGTTTCCTATAAAACTAGAGGACATCGGTGGGCTCTATGAAGGTCGGCCCCGCTTGAAATTGATGTGCCGCATTGACTGGAACCGAGTGCCACTATAGCGAGCGAATCCTGCCGACAACGCTGCTGGGGGGTTGTGCCTTGCATTGTAGTTTGGGCCAGGAAAACCGAAAAGCCGGTTTTCGTAAGGTACATAAACTGTTCGAGAATGAAGTCGCTTTGCTGAGAATGGTGAAGACTCGGATACCATTGCAGGCAAGGATTACGCCCCTTTTCTTTGCGCGCACTCAGTGCCCGCGCTGCTCAAGTAGGTAGCCAAGGGCCAATGAATTCCGATTCAGTCTACTCGTTCGATGGCGAATTCATAAGGATATCGTACCGCAAGTTGATAAGGGGCGAATAGACCAAGGTGGAGTAGGCCAAGGCGGATAGCGATCTCCTCGACAAGAATCCAACGCCAACGGACTACCTGTCCGTCAGTTCCGACAAAGCTTGGCACCAAGAGGCAGTGACCTTCACCACGCCCCTCATCCCCATCCTCGCCCCCAAGTTCTCCATCCCCGTACTCGTCTTCAAGTTCGCAGTAGGCGCAATCGAATGACAGCCAAAGTCCGAGTATGTCACGGCCGACCCAGAGTCGCCATGGCATTTTGGTGTTTCGGAGTTAGATCAAAGGGGAAAGTTAGTCTTTGGCGGGTAGGGAGCAGCTTTGGACAGTTTTCTGGCAAGTGCAAGGGATCAAGTCAATGGTTTGTAGGAAAAGGAAAAGGCTGCCAAAATGCTTTATGTAGAAAAATGGACAAGATTTGGTGAAATTGTTACAGTTCGCAAGAGTGGTAGTCGTCGAATTTAGACTTTTCTAGCTTCTGAGCCTAACTTCAGCAGCCAACGATTTACAATCCGGGCTTCGCGAGAAAATGAGGTCGATTCGTTCCTTCTCCCTCTAACTACCGCCCGAAAACTCCGCACAATCTCTCGCAATGGCGAACAGCGCGTCGTTCCTCGACCTTCCCTACGAGATTCGGTCAGAAATCATCCGGCTCGCCATCCTCGACAGCTCCCGCGAGGCCCCTCGCGACCCATCCGTCTTCAAATCGCAAGAGCGCCGCAAAATCGAACCCGAACCCAAAGAGGGCGCTGAGAGCTACGACCGTGAAGCCCTCCGCGTGTACTTCGACGCCAATCCCACCCCCAACCCGGCTCTCCCCTTCCTCCTCACCAACCACCAACTCCACAACGAGACCCTCGACCTCCTCTCCACTAAAGCCTTCACCCGAGCCCTCACCTACTCCCTCAACGTCGTCTACCTCAAGGACATGACCCTCCACCCGACCTGGCTGTCCGTCCCGGCTCGCGCGTCGCACATCCCCGAGCTACACGTCCAATTCCGCATTTTCAACTGCCCGGACGACATGCGCACCGCGCCGAGCTACAACCGCGACGACGAGCTCATCATGGGCAGCACAGGCGACAACCGGCTCATGTTCGTGTTCTACCACCTTCTGGCCACCATCCTGGAGCGCGGGCCCTGCGGCCAGCCCATCACTGTCGGACGGGTGGTGATGGACTTCCTGCCCGCCGAAGAAGAGGAAGACATCCTTCCCCTGGCGCTGTATGAGCCATCGCGAATTTACGATGACGTTGATCCGGGCCTGGTGGATTTCTTCCATTGGTATCTTTGGAATACCCAGATCACGAACGAGGAGATGGGCAGGCCGGGCGTGCGGGCTGCGGCCATGCTGATGGGGTTTGTTATGGCCGAGGTGGACCTCATGAAGTGGATGATCATGGAGGTATTTGAGTGGGGGCAGGTCATTTATGAGAGTATTGGCGAGATCGAGTGTCGCTTGGCGGGGGTGCCGAAAGCCGTCGGTCTGGCTGCGGGAGATCTGTGGCAGGTGCCGCCGTGGGGGGGAGATCATGGTTCGGGGTGTCCGTGCAAGCGTAGGTGGGATGCCGAGTTTGTCCCGTGGAGAGAGAAGGTTGTGGCGAGAAGGGTGGAGTTGGGGATGCCAGTTGCGATGGGACCGTAGTGGCGTTTATTCACATTCAGGTCAAGTTGATGTGTTTTGATTTTCTTTGTATTATTCCGAGTCTCTATTACAGTCCCATCCACCCAAACCGGCCGCTGCAGATTGTTGGTTCAAGAACCTGCTCGGCCGAGAAGGTACGAGACACCCGAAGAAACTCCTCTAATCTATGTCCTACGTTGTCGAAGGCTGGCAAGAGGTCTACCTCACGGTGTGAAAAACGGTCTCACCAATGCATTGAAAGAAGATCGTCGAGTCAGAGCTCACCAGCCAACGACGCTGGGAAATAAGGAACTCAAAATTCTAGTTACTTAAATACCTATGTTGGCATACATACCTTACTTTCCAAATCAGACATCACTGTCACGCACATTGTTTTTGATTTCTTGAAGGGAATTTCCTGTCTTGGTACTATTTTCCATTATACCTACATCACTCTCATTCCCCTCCCCCCCCAAATCAGAACCCATCCATCAAAGCACCTTACACTCCCCCGGACCCCAGACACCCATCCCGCACCAGACGTGGAGGAACCTCCCCAATCGGAACCACAACCGTCACCGGCGCATGAAGTCGCGCTCCGCTCACGCGACGCATAAACTGCGTGCAAAATGTCCACGGCTGCCTCTCGGTCGATGCCGAGGATGTCAAGCTGCGTGTCGTGGCAAGCAACGCACACAATTCGCAGGGTTCTGTTTTTCATCTCCGGTGTTGGGTCAAGAATGCGTTGCTTGATATGGTGCCACACGACGTAGTCCTCAATAGCCTTGAGCGCGGTAGAGGGTGGGGATGCCATTTTGCGGATGTCGAGTTTTTGACAAAGGGAGTTTCGTGAGCTCTTGCAACAAAGGGCAGCTTGCGCTTTCAAACATTCAAGTAGGGGCGAGGAGTACCGCTGATACGAATGGCGATTGGAGCAATGTCGTTGTACAGAAAACAGGGCTGAGTTTCCCACTTTGAGGACTACTCAACACTGGTAAAAAGATTGTACACTAAACGTGGACTATTAATGTGCACTGTGTATTTCGCCTACCTGCGAGAGGATGATAGACATTAAAGCAGATACCTAACTGTTCGTTACTGTTGCTTTCTACAATAGTCTAGAATAGATGGAGGCACGGATGTCAAATTCGAAACGGTGCAAATCTGGTACACGAAGGCTGTTGGGACGCAATCACGGCCGGCATCATTACATTTTCACATAAGCGAACTGGGACTATAAGTTGCAGTAATTTAATATTACTATTTCTGTTTTTACATCTATCTTCTCCTTAGGTAGGTAGGTATTTACCTACCCCATCCAATCTCCAGGGTCTGTTTGGCAAAGGGGTAAGTTTTCTCCCGTCCCTCTAAGCTACAACCTCGCAATCTCGTTTACCATGATCCTATCGTACAGCGATGACGGGCTCGACGCAAACCACGCCACGACGAGTAACCTCGATGATAAAACGGTCCCCACCATCGACGAATCGAGGGACGTCAAGACTGATCGTATGCCCCACATGCTCACCTGCACGGTAAGAGGCACACTCATTCCACGGGGACTTGGGTGAGTCGACCAGGGCCGCCTTGAGAGCATGAAGCACCTCGTGGAAGTGGTCTTGGTTCACTGCCCATCCACGGACGGGGTCAAACAACTGCGCAGCAATGTGCGGGGGGTTTTGAGGATTGTTGATCAGGGCGTCCAGGTAGGGGACAAGTCGAGCGAGGCCGTGCTGCCGGCAGGGCGAGCAGATGTCGGGCCTGACATTCTCGATGCCCGCCTCGGGCACCGTGGGCGGCACCGCGTCCCTAAGGATATCCTCGATGTTGCAGAGGATCGGTGTGTCGTTGTTACCGGGGAGAGGAGCAGCCTTGCATTGGCATTCGCACACGCTCATCTCCAGGAGCATGCCGCAGACGGGACAATCGATGCATTCGTCTTCGCATTTGTCTTCGTCTTCATCTTCGTCCTCAGAGAGGAGCTCAAACCGCTTGCGATGCGATTCCCAGCACGGCGCGCAGAGCATGTGGCCACAGAAAAGGGCGACACCGGCCTCGGCGTGGAGCTTGTCGACCTGGGGGGAGTCGAGGCCAAGGATGTCAAGCTGGGCCTCAAGACAGATCGGACACACCACATGAGCGGGTGGCTTGTTCTCGTCCGGGTTGAGGATGTGCTTCACGACTTGGTCCCAGAGGGCAATTCTAACAACAGGGGAGGCCATGATGTCGGTTGGTGTTTGTGTGTATAAGAAGAAATAAGGACGGCGGAACTTCAGGGTGGGAGCAATAGATATAATACACATTAGAGATCGTATGCCAGGGTGTTCCCCACCCCATTGGACCGATTCCAGAACAATGCGCCTAGGCATAGCCATCGACCAGAGCGATTGGCTTCACGGCGTGATTTAACAGTTTGGCTTGCTTTTGCAGTGGGGTTGGCTCCCCCAGATTGGCTCTACGGAACCGCCACGTGCGCAGTGCGCTGCGCGCGCGCGGGGTAGGCACTCGAAGGGTGGTGTTGCAAACCACGGTAGTTTTTGGGGTGGCTCAGCCGTGGAAATGCTGACTTGTCTAAGAACTCCACGAAATTTTCACCAGGAGTGACTTGGGATGAAACCACATGTGACAGAAAAGACGCGGCGCTTCGGTCTCTGGCATTGCTTCCCAGCCAAATACAGAATTGTAAAAGTAGATCTAGGTGAGTTAGGAGTTAATGGGGAGGAGAGAGGAAATGTCACAGGACACCTGTAACTACCCATTGTGAACTAGCGCTACCACCATGCAACCAACCTGGTGGGGTCGTGTCAGAAGCGCTGCACTCTGGATTCTGTGAAATTGAAGGGGTTGTAGCTCGTCATTCTGTGCCTTGTTCGGCTTTCTGGCTCAGCCAGAGAACCTTCCTTATAGCTGTGAATAGTGGCAAGCCGTGTGGCAAAGCCGCGCGGCTACAATTGCGTGTCTGTGGCAATGGTTACAAATCTATTGTTCTGGTGGTTTCCAGGCTCTTCTTTCTGACAGTTCTGGCCTCTGGCCAGAACCCCCTTCTTTCTGACAGGTCGCAACCCATTATAGACTACGCAAGCCACAAGTGCAGGGTACGCAGGAGCGCTGTAATCTGCAATGCTCTAGCCAGTGGCTTAGAATAAAGGCCTATAGTGACCTAATCTAATAGAGCCTATAGCTTATAAAGGCTATAGCCTACAGGCCTAGTAAGCCTGTAGGGCTCTATAAGCCTCCAGCTTATAAGAGGATTACCTAAATGACATTAAAGGGTACACACTAACGTAGTGGTCCTTATACTGCTTATAACCCTTTAAGCTGGAAGCTTAAAGGACTTATAAGGCCTTATAACTGCGTATAGTTTAACACTTACTAGCTATTTTACTAATAATAAATTTTAATTATGAAATAGAAATAAAACTTAAGTTAATTAATAAAGTAGCCTTTAAAAAAGTAATTAATTAATCGCATTAAGGTATAATCTAAAAAAGAGCCAAGAGATAGTTTTTTTCTAATTATTTTATAACGCTAGCTTACTTAATCTATTAATTTATACACATGTCTTATTAATTCACTTATCTTTAAAAGCTAAGGAGTGAGAAAAAAGTTACTTGTACCTAATAAAAATGTGGCGCGTGCTAAAGTACAAGTGGGGCTAACTGCTAGGAGTTCTGATTAGTGGATTAGCTTGTGGAGTAAGGCCCTTAAGGCCTTATAAGGATGGTAAGCTGTTATAAAAGAAAACCAGACTACAAACTAAAATGATTAGTGTAGAAATAGCTGCTTAATAATTTTCAAGGGCCTCCCAGCGCTTTCTTGCTAGACTAATATTGTTAGGAGACGCAGGCGTGGTTTAATATTAGTACCTTAAGATACTTTAGCCCTCTCCAGAGAGTGGCCGCTTTGGAAGTACTGACTTGAGGCGCTGTGGTAACTGTCGCACATTACCATTGCATTAAAAAACACGGAACGTCCTATACTCTAGCAAGTGAGAATAGTTGTTATATCACTCCAAAATCGAGGACCTCCCATGCTAATAGTCACGTGATCCCTCGTACCTCAGTCGAAACGAAAACCCCCCGGCCCGCTCAAGCGAGAGTTCAGACACCTTATCAGCGGAATATCCCGGTCAAAATTTTACATTTTGGGTAGCTACGTTCCTTCTCTTTAAAATCAAAGCCGTCCTACTCTTCGTTTGCTGTCTTTGTGAGTAAGCCCCATGTCCCAAACTTCGAGCCGTATTGCATTGCGTCGTTCGATTGTTTCGGGGTCGCGGGGGCGCTCTGACTTCGTACTTGCGAAGTACTTGTGCCGTTCCGATCTGGGATTTGGCCGCCATATGTACTGATTGTGATGGCTGGAATTGATCTCTCAGGGCCGATTTTAGGCAGTAAGGCGCTCTCTAGATCTCCCTCAATCTCCGGCGATGAGTCCGCGACCCACTCATCGTCTGAATCATCGTCTAGACTGAGGTACCCAAACTCACGAATTGCCTGCACGGCAAGGTTGTAACTACCTTATATAAGACCTAATCCCTATTCTCGTGGTGCCCGGAGAGCCATTTGTATTTTTTCCCAACCAGTGTGAGCTTCATCATCCACCTATTATTAACCGATATTTCCCCATAAATTATTAGGTAGGCCGTGATGGCTCAAAAGAAGTTGCCATCTCCCACATGCGGCATTATTTCGTCGGCCTGAACCTCACTGGAACGGACAAACGTGTCCTCCTCCAGCCACTCTCCCCTGCCGGCCTCGACCTGAGTCGAATGCCACTCGGTGCCGTGGACCGTCTCCTGGAAAGGAATCGGGTTGCTGATTCGCAGCGGGCTCACACTATGGCTCCTTCTTCTGCGCTCCGCGTGCCCTGACGGCGACCTCACTCTCCCGATCTGCGACTGCAGGTACGAATGACGCGGTAGCAACGGCGGCGCCTCCGTCGGCAACGCCGTCATGCCGCCGCTCAAGTTGCCGTTGCTCCGCCTGCCGCGCAGCCCCAGGTTCATTATGAGCTCTGAGTTGCGGAAGATGTTGTGAAGCATGGAGCCGGGGCTCTCGTGGTCCCTTGAGCTCGCCCGCCTGTTGGCGCCGCGGGTGCTTGGCTGCCGCTCTGCGTGTCCCTCGCCAGGTAGATGGCCCGGAGGCGACCTGCCCCTGCTGCTGCTTCTGCTGGCCGCCGCACCGGCCGTCATCGGTCCCTTGTCCCGGGTTGCCGCCTCGGGCGAGGCGTGGCGGGCGTTCGGGTCCTCCTGGACAAAGAGCTCGCGCGGGAACCCACTGATGGAGAAGAAGCGCTCCGAAACGCTCCCGGCGCCGGCGCCAGCCCCGGGCCCGTGCTGGTAGTCGTCCTCCTGAAGGCAGAGCGAGATTCGCGCGACGCTGCCCGGCCGGCCGGCCGGCGAGCGGACGCAGAGCGTCGTCTGCAGATCGAACTCGCCGCGGTCGCACATGCGCGCCAGCACGGCGCTTGTCAGCGGGATCTCCTGCTGCGTCTCGTGCGCGCTGCCGTAGTTCTCCTGGACAAAGAAGAAGGGAGCAAAGTCGCCCTGGACGAGCCTACGGAGCGTGCGGCCGAGACCCTTGAGGTCCCCGCTGCCTTTCTCGAAGCGGCAGCAGATGGTGCCGCAGCAGCAGCGGTGCGTGCCGTGGTGGTCCTGGCGGAAGTCGCCGTCATCGTGCTTCTCAAAGTAGAACGAGCTGGCAACGAGCCGGTGCGCCGTCTCCCGGATGTCGGGGTTGTGTTTGGCGCTGTAGAAGGCCTGCTTCTCCAGGGCCTGGATCTCGTTGAGCTGGTCTAGGCCGGGGCGGGCCCCCTCGAGCTGAACGTTGATACGGATGTGGCGCCGCCGCGCCTCTGGTGCCGTGTGGATTTCGTCCGTCATCCGCATCGTCGCCGCGCAGTATTCGCGCCACGCCTTCTCGCAGTTGAGCTGGCTTTCGATGATGCCGTACACCGCCCGCCACATAAAGGCGAGACCGAAGGTGGCTCTCTTCTGGTGAAGCCTTTCGGTATTCCACATCTCGGCATCCGCGCTGGCTTGCTGGGTGAGGGCCTGCCCGCAGAGACCGGTCCCGAGGGATAGGACGAGGTCCGGGTGGCGGCTGCTTGCATCGTCCCAGATGACCTGGCGTTCGTGGTGGGCGACCCACGCCGGGCAGTTGTGATGGATGCCGCCGTCTGTGTAGTGTGTGCCAGTCTCTGGCTTAGCGAACGGTTTGAAGTAGAGCGGCGCAGCTGAGGTCGCGCGGGCGCTATGGAACAAAAACAGTTAGTTTCTTTGGTTGCAGAATCCCAGGGCTTTGCCTGAGCAGTCAATCGAGGGATATTGGCACTAACGCTTCCCAAATCTTGAACTCGGTCGTCGCATCTTGGGATCGGAGAAATCGGTACGGAACTTTGTGTGCGAGGCTTGATGAGCGCTATGGGTTCCTCGCCGGACTCGAGGGGTTTATTGGGGGGGGGGGCGGGGGGCGGGGGGCAGGACTCACGATTGTCTCTCTCCGCCTCTGCCGAGTTGTAGTTTGTAATGACCACAGGTTGGTTCTCGATCGCCGAGGTTGCCGTCACGGCGACCTTGATTTGACGCTTCTCTCTACAGGAGGCCCCCCCGAAAAGCAGCGTATCGGTTCCAAAGGCTTTCTGCAGGGCTGCTTCCAGGGGTGTCGACTTGTAGTAGCTCTTGTGGCTAACAAGAGCCAGCGTCTTCAAGGGCCGGGCGGTGAATGCCTCGGAACATAGACCCTTGAAGTGTTCCAGGCATTCAGAGACGGACCAATGCATGACGCCGATGCCGAGCGCGATGATGCCGCCGGCGCTGCCCCACCCTCTGTGTTAGCCATCTCGAGAAAAACACATCTCCAATTTGGACGAGACTCGTTTTTTTTGGGCACCCACCTAGTTCCCACTATCAAGTCAAAGAAGTTTTGAATGGGTATGAAACCGCCTAGCTCCATCTCGATCGACTGGAGCAACACAAGTTCGATAATTCCCCGAATCCCGCCACTAGGATCGATGTTAGTTGGGTTCGCGGCTCGGCTGCAAGAGGGGGACAGGACATACCCATCGAGGCAGAGAACTCGTACGCCGGCATCCTTTGGCTTGAACGTGACCCTAAACGGACGACTCGTCCACGATTCCCGGTTGGGGTGGAACGGGCAGTACGTCATCTCGTAGGCGCCGGTTCCGACATGAGTGCCAAACGATTGGATGCACGGCTTGCAGAGTACATGGCCGCATGGGAGGATATGCTCCGGGATTGAGCGAATGCAACAGAAGCAAGTGGCGTGACCCAAGAGCTTGAACCGGGCCCCAAGTCGGGGGTAGTTGTCCTCGACCTCCCTCCGATGCAGGTGTGATACCAAGTCTTTCTCCTGACCATCGGCGCCGTACTCATTCAGCCGTCTGACGAGGCTCTCAATGTGGCCGTGGATTGCATTCATCCACTCGGTCAGGGGCGTCCCGGATTCGTCGAACTGCGGCACGTATGCGCCCTTGAAGAAGACCTTCCCCGAGCTGGCCTGGTGGCCCTTCTTGTGCGTGTTCTTAACGTTGCAGCAGAATTCCCCATCGCGCTCGAACGCGCAGCGGAGCCAGTTGTCGCAGAACTCGTCAAAGGCAGCTTTGAGAGGCTCCTCGAAGGTGTTCCAGAGAAGTGTCGTGTATGTGCCTAGGAAAAGGTTAGCGTGCGCCCCCTTCTTCTCCCGCTTCTCGGTCGTTAGAGTATAGTGAGGCTGTAGTCCTCACGCACCTTGCAAATCCTCCCTCGCCGCTGCGAGCATGACGCAGGATGCGATGGGCCGGCTCAGCTTCTCCAAGAGTTTTGCAGCGCACCGGCCGCCTTGTTTGTGATCTTCCTCGTGGTAGAGCGACAACATGAGGTTTAGGATGTGACCCCTAAAGTCCTTGGGCATTTGGTTGTGCCGGAGAGCTTCCTTGACGAAGTCGAAGGGCTCATCGAGCCGTCGCGAAAAATGATCGTAGGCCGAATTGACATACTGCTGCAACCTCTCGGCGTTGAGGAGCATACGCACCGATTTCTTATGGGCAAACGAGACGCCGCACTTATGTTGGATGACGTCGTAAAGCTTCCCGATCTGCTGGTCAATCTGCATGTACCGGCCCTTGGTCGGGATGCGGACGACGGAGATGGACGAGTAGTAGTACTCCAGGAGCTCCCGAGTCGACGAGATAGTCTTCCCGGTGGCCTTCAGACCGACCACAATGTCCTGCAGCTTCTGGACCTGGTAGATGGAGTCCTTGTAGTCATCGAGCAGCTTGTTGGTGGCCACCTCAATGTCCCACTGGCGCTCGTCTATCGTCGTCTCGGTTGCGTTCAGTACGATGATGATGTGCGGCAGGTTTGGCTGGTTGATGGACTTGTCAATGGACGAATAGGCCCACGTAATCAACTTCTGGAGAACCTCTGTCTGAAACATCCTGGGCGCGCGTCGTAAATATTAGCTGCGTCAAGTAGGAGCTTTATGCGGGGGGGGGTCAAGAGGCGTGGCTTATTTACCTAACTTCGCGGAGGACAAAGACGACAACGTCGGAAAAGGTGTAGAGGATTCTTGGGTACAGCCGCTTGACGGAAAACTCTCTCGACTGCGCCTTGGCGCCGTTGGCCCACTCCAGCGGCTTGCGGAGTTTGCTCCTGCCGATGCGAGTGTTGGCCCGTCCAGCCTCGAGCTTTTCCTTGCAGGCCACACCCATTGGCAACTTCTCCCCGCCGCTCATACCCTCGCAGTCGGCGTAGAGTATCGGACGCTTTTCCGCAAAGGTGCCCGGATCTGAATAGAGGTGGACATCGCCAGTGGTAGGGATCATGTCGTTGACCAAGCCAGTCACTGGGGCAGGAAAGGACTCGGGTGTGTGCGAGTGGTTTCTGGTTCGAGCTTGCTCCCTGTTGATGAGCATCTTGATCACGGTGCTCTTTCCAGCTCCTGCAGAGTGGTCTTTGTTAGCTGTCGGGAAGCTAGGTAGTATGGAGAGGAGCAATTCTGCGGTTACCCGTTTGGCCGACGAAAGATACTATGTGTGGGAAGCGCTCCGGGTGCTGTCCCGTCTGGCTCTCGCACATGATGTCGACGAGCCGGTTGGAGCAGTGCAGGAACGGTCGGCCTGCCCCCTTCATGACGCCGAACCACGTCGTGCTGATGTCCGATATGTGCAGGCCCTCCTGCTCCTCGGGCGTTCGGTTGTGACCAAAGATTTGCGTCAACCTGCTCACAACCTCGACATCGACCTTTTCATGGGGCCTCCCGTCGATGCCCACGGCTCCGGCCCGATGTGGTCGTTGCTTGTTCCAGCAGTCGTCACAAAAGGCATCGTTAGCGCATTGCACGCAGTTCCAGGTCTTCACCTCGAGACCACACTCGCAACAAGGCTTTTGGCCCGAGGCGCCGTGGGAGCCCATCGCGAGAGAGGTGGACGAAGGGTCTGGGGATAGCGCGCTTGCAGTGGCGCCGTAGTCTCGAAGATAGAGTTTGCAATCGCTTGGGCAAAAAAATAAAATAAAAAAGAATAAAAAGGTGAGCGTCCAAAATCGACCAAAACTTGAGCTCGCGAGGCGAGAACTGCGTCACTCATATTGACGACTCGCCGTCCCTCCTTGCCCACCTCCTCGAACTGACACCTCTCTAGACCTGGTTGGCGGCGCCCCTTCAGCCGCATCTGCTCAGGGGTCAACGAAGGCCGAGAGTAGGCCTAGACCCTGTGCCAAACCACCAATGGAAGTACTGCGGAAGCGCTTATATGCAGGGGCGGAGACTTTAATGAAATTCAATCTCAGCCGCACCGCTCGGGACGCGTCTGCTTGCATTGACCATTGGAGGAGGCATGAGAGGACCCCAAGAGAGGATGCAAGGCTCTGGGCACAGTTCTATGCAGTGAGATGGTGGCGTGGGAACCGAACACCCCGAGAGACTAGATTAGCGCCACTTGGCTGATAAAGACTGCGCGCCCTCATCGGGCTTCAATATATGCCAATAGTGTCCGGGGGCGACGGAAAATTTCCACCATCTGAACGCCTTCCGGAACATTACAACATAGTATTTTCTTGGGGTTTCTTTGTGTTCTTTCTTTTTTTTTCTAGTTCCGCATTACGCAAGATCCGGACAGTATCGTCACTGTCACTATAAGTCAAGTTTGCTCTGCAAAGAGCTTCAGAGAAGATTATAGATAGCGAATATATATCGCTTGCGTGAGGAACAAGAACCAGGAGCGTCACTTGTGGTGTGCTGCTAAGCCCTCCCTGACGCAGCAACGTGACTAAGCCTCAACCGACTTCCCGAAGAGAGGCACACACTTACCGAACAACCTCTTGTTGAGCCTGGTCCCAATTGAACTCACAACAGCCCCCCTCCATCACAGCGTGATCTACGGCTCTGGAAGCTGAATCATAACACATGATCTATTTGTCTAGATGAAGATTGAAGTCTAACTCCAGCTATGCGTCTTACAGTCCGTGTAACGCCGAGCCCTCGACACCATTCCCCTGAATCTAGCCATTCGTCTACCAATCCAATCATCTGATGCCTCAACACTGCCCTCAAACTACCCCGACAAGTACGAAGCCTCAATGGCAAATGCCGTCAAAAACTTGGTATGTCTCAACACGGTATCAAACTGAAGCTTATCATACGACTGGCACAAAAATGTCAGCTCAACATCAATCACCTCCTTCAACTCCCCAACATGCACTTACATCATTCTCATCATGCGGAACCCACGCAGTCCTATACTTTTCATCGCACACATACGCCGCAGCTATCCATCCCCAAAAATGTCAGCACACTCAACCACAACAAAACCCCAAGAAAAGTCAGACTCACGGAACCCATTACTCATCGCCGAGTTATGATCCGAGCACATACTGCTCCCACACGTATCGGCCGTCGTCTCCCCCGTATACCCCTCCGCCACGAGCCTCACATACCCCGTCAGCGCCGCATCCACATGATCCGTCCAGATGGAAATCTTGCCGCTCGGCGAGTACCCCGCCATATCGGTATTCACCATGCCCAGCACCGTCTTCCCGTCTGCTTTGTACTTGGCAAATACGTCCTTGGAGCCTTTCATCCCACCCTCCTCGGCGGCGTAGAAGTGGAACTCGAGGGTTACCTTGGGCGTGAATTTTGAAGCGGCGAGCACGCGGAGAGTCTCGAGGAGGACGACGGTGCCGGAGGCGTTGTCGATGGCGCCGGGGGCGCGGGCGGAGATGCCGCCGCGGGAGTTGATGGAGTCGAAGTGGGCGCCGAGGATGACGAGGGAAGACGAGGCGGAGCCGGGGATGCGCACGATGAGGGAGGGTTGGTTGAAGGCGGAGTGGGGGAACTGCGTGACGGTGATGGCGGGGTTGGAGGCGGCGAGAGACTGGGCTGTGGTGAAGAGCCAGGTGGCGGCTTCGGTGCCGATGGAGGATTGGTAGTGGCGGGTGTAGAAGCTGGGGAGTCAGTGGTGCATAGTATGAGGAAAGGGGGGGAGGAGACGTACTCGGTCATGGTCTTGGCTAGAGCTTGCTGGTTGGCAGATGAGAGTTGGGCGATCAGAGGGTCTGCTTCTGCGCGGTGGGATATGGTGGTTGGGTATGTGATAGCTCTCGCGTTCAAGGTCGATTTGTTCCCTTCGTCGGGAGTGGAGTAGTATGCGAGAACCTCTGGGTCAGTTACGCCGGTGATATCGACGAACTTGATGCCCTTTGCGTGGTACTCAGTGATCTTTTGTTCCTCAGTAACCCATGTGCCAGGGTCTGAAGGTGAGCTTTTGATGAGAGACAGCCCAGCATCTGGGGCAGCAGGAGCTGCGTTGACGAGACACGCCGAGCTGACGATAAGAGAGAAAAGAGCGTGAGACCGCATTTTGTTGATGCAGTGTAAGCGATTGGAGGAGTGGTGTTCTGTGTCACAAGAGATGGTTCTCCATTCCCATTTGATTTAAATACATTTCCGCGGTCGCAACCTTTTCTCATGAAGATCGTCTTCAGATCAGTCTTCGTGTTCTGTGCCACAGGCGCGGCCGTCCCATCGTGCCCATAGTGTTTTCGAAACCGGGCGCAGCGCTCACGACGTAATAGGGGTTGCCCCAAAACCGGGGTTTGCGTGGCGGCCGAGGCGTTCTCAATTCCTTGTCAATGCGAACTTGCCCATTTCGGCGGGTCAAAGCCAGGGCTGAGCTAAAGCTCATTTTCGGCGAACGCGACGGATCCAGGAACCAGGCATAGGTCGTGCTGTGCCTCGACCATGCAGATGGATGCCGTCAACTTTGATCACGTCGACATTGCATTTTCGTTGATGGTGCTCATCGTCGCACTCTGCAGTCACTGAATCAAGCGCCCCGATCCTTCCCTCTCACGCATTCACCCTGGGTCCATCCCGAGGCGCCGAAGCCAGGTTGACAGTTGGTCAAAGAGAGTCTTTTGTTGAGAACTTGCGTCCAATGGGTGTCAGATATTTCCGAGCGTCAGGAACCAGCGCAAGCCAGTGTTCCGCGCGTGCAGACTACAGGAGCGGTCGCGGCTCGCACTCCATCAACACTCCCGCTGATATCGATTAGTCATGCAAAGATTAGGAAGCTAGGCAAAAGACGGAGGGTTAACCAACCCGAATGCGGTTGGGTTGCCTGTATGTCACGAGATTTGGTGGTTGTCAAACTGAAGCCCGTCATTTTCGGCCGCCGCTGCGCCAGGATTGGTGGAGTCGGTTCCGCCGCGACTTCGGCGGAGAATGGTCATCAATACGGATACCGAGATGGCGACATCACATCGTTCGACAGCTGCATCGCGTAGTCCAATAATAAAAGGAGTAGCTCCCAGAGTAATTAGAAGAATTTGTACTCAGGATCAATCACTATCAGACTGGTTCCAACATTCCGTTACAAATTCACGCTTCAGGGTACGCTGAGCTCGTAAGGGTACGCACCCAACATCGGCAAAATGGTGAAAATCGCAATCGCCGGCGGCTCTTCTCGCAAGTTTATTATCCAACCCACCACTAACAATTTCATCAGCGCTGAGATTCCCTCCGCCCTCGCCGACGGAAAAGCCCCCATCCAAGCCTAACTCGCAGCCATCAACACCCCCACCAAAGTCCTCGAGTACATGCTCTTCCAGCCCAGTCTCTTCCTCAACTACCTCGCCGCTCCGTACCCTGCGGCCAAACACATCCGGCAGCTGCAGACCTGGTTCGACTTCGCCAATCGCCGCGCCATCGTTATCGAAGGGGAGGGGCACACCGCAAAAATCTCATGGACGACCGTCCAAGACCTCGCGGGGATCGTCACACGCGCAGTGGAGTACGAAGGGATGTGGCCCATCATCGGGGGCATGCGCAGCGGCACGGCCTTTGAAGGAGCTCCATTGATCTCTCCAGATCATCCAGTCGCTTCTCCCGTTGGTATCGGTGGTACAGAGCAGCACCGAGAAAAATAGTTGCTTGGAGAAAGTTTTTCTGCTGGGTCGAGAAGCAGCCTTCGAGAGTTTGTATTGCGCTGCCGAGGTCCTCAATATCCTCGCTTTGGTTGAATTTGCTGAAAAGAGCGCAGCCCAAATCACGCTTCTTCTCTTCTTTGAGGCTGCAATCTTCGAAGAAATCCAATGCCTAACCGAAGGCCTGAGATGTAGCGACTGATGTCTTCTTGCCTCTGCGACCTTCAGCCTTTTGTCCTAAGAGATGCGAGTATATGGTGACATATTCCTTAACCTTGTCGTGCGGTTTGGGCAGTTCCTCTAGAGCCCGCTCCTTGGAGCCGATCGCACGGTCCAGTGAGGCCAGAGAACCGCTCAACCTGTAGTGGAGGTGGAATTGACCTCCAAACCGAAACAGAGCGATCGCGCGTCTGTCGTCTCCCTCGGGTATGGCTTCCAGTCTTTTGTTGAATTCCTCTCTGAACTCATCTGACAAAATAATGTCAAGTACATCAAGATTTGCCGTCCGAGGGCCGGCATTTTCGGCATTAGGTTGTGGGATAGGTGGATCCATTTGTATCAAATTGGATACCGGACGGTGGTGGTCTTGCCAAGAATGGTCTCGAGGTCTCCCGTGAGGCGAGAAAGAGCCGAGAGCGTCGAATTTTAGAGACTAACAGTCACAACTATAGAATCATTCAGTACCCTGAGTGTGGATGTAGGTGGATGTAGGAGGAGAATTGGCAGCCCTGTCGAGAGCAGAGGCGGTGAGCGATGACCCCGCCGGCAAAAAGTCCGCTAAACTATCGACCGCTAGTTATTAGCTGGTATTTTTGGTTGGTTGAACTTTAGAGATTAGTAGCTCTGGGAAAAGATCGTGAGAGTCTTACCGCTAGATATAGAACTAATTGGCTCGATTCCTGGAAAAGAGGCGATTTAGGTGCTTTTAGGATATTACTTGGATAGTCCGTTGACTAATAGCTGGTGTGTAAAACTTATACTTAACGTTATACTTAGGCTAGACCTAAAGGCCCTAGAAGCATTACCCTTATCTGCCGCTCTACCTAGGTACGTAATTGGCCCGCATCGCCTTGTACGTTCAACACCAGGTTAGGGTCGTGATGCCGCCTCCGACTACACCAGCCAGACCAGCGCTCCCCACAAAGCAAAGGAAACAAATGTAAAGCAAAGGAGGGAGCCCAAATTAGTCAAACAAATGGCCCTGTTTTTCCGCAAATCAAAGCAAATTTAACTGCCATATTTGCTTTGGATATTTGTTAGGTCTTGGTAAATAATTACCCCCTGTTTAAGCCCATTTTGGGCTTTGGTTAGATAAGGTAATTGGCCCGATACTGCCGAATACTGCTAGGGTTAGGGTTGGGGTTGGGGCTGACTGGGTATCAAATAACAGTTTATAGCCAGAATAGGTTAATCTGTTGATTTGTAAGCGCTTGGCAAATCTTGGCAACTATTCAAAGCCAAAGCAAATATCTGGCAAATCAAATAAAGTGGCCTTCTTTCTGACAAAGCAAGGCAAATCTGGGCCCTATATTTGCTTTGTTTGCTTTATGGGGAGCGCTGAGCCAGACCAAGCCGTATCCCTACTAACTGTGACGACCTGCAGGGCTGTCAATGGGACCGGGGTGGCCTGACGTGACCCCACAGGACTGAGTGTGTGGATCTCAACATCGCACGGTGGGGTCACACAGAGTGATCACAGTGGTTACATCAGGGAGGCCGGGCAGAGCGTCGACGGTTTCAAAACGTTGTCCGAAAGGCTAAAAGGCAGTTCTGGGCAGACAAGGTCGACAGCGCAACCAACGATAGACAGGCGTTTGCCATGGCAGCGTGGGCTAGGCCAAAGCCACCAGAGGCCAGGGGGCCCCTAGTCGCCGGGGATGAAACCGCCGTCACAGAAACAAAAGAAGCTAGACCTCCTGCCCCACACACACGTCGTAAGGGGAGAAGAAACCACTACCCCAGACGAGGCGCCGTGTGGAGAAGACAGGGCACATACAGCACTCGTAGCGCCGATACAGGTAACTAAGCACCTGGTAGAGCGATGCGTTTCGGCGAACCCCGGCAAGGCTCCAGGGCACGATAACTTCACAGTGGGCCTCCTAGAGGCCGCGTGGCCGTGGATCTTAGAGTTGATGCTCCAGGTTTACAAGGCCTCCGTAGAATACGACACTTCCCAGCATGCTATAAGCTGGCAAGGATAGTGGGAAAGCCTGGGAGGAGAGATTGCTCAGCAGCCAAGTCGTACCGCCCGATATCACTATTACGTTGTCTAGGGAAGGGGTTGGAATGATTGTTCTCGAAAGCTATACTATAATACAGGAAGTGGCTGCAGGCCTGATAGGGACCCAGAAAACTGGCGCCGTGCCAGGGAGGTCATCATAGACCTGATTACTGCACTAGTAAACGACTGTAAGAACACCAGCGGATGGTCAACCGGCTCACGTAATAAGCGTGGGGCCTAAAGATCACCTGGTGGGTGGGCAGCTAGGCTATAAGAAGGTATACTTTCGTTACTAGGGGACTGGAAGTCATAGAAACGACTGTGCTGATTAAGGGGCTGCCACAGGGGTCGCCGCTATCTCCGGTTATATTCATATGCTTCCTCACCCCCATTTTTGGCCCTAAGACAAGATTTGGGTATATAGACAACGTCGTAATGTACTGCAGAAGCCGTAACCCACAGCAAGCAGGAGAGTTTGCAATAGAGGAGACAAGCAGGTGTATACACTGGTTAAAGCAGAACGGAGTCCCCGCCGACCCAGGTAAGACTGAGTTCCTAAGGCTAGTTAGGGGATACAAGCTATACTCAACCCCAGTCAAACTAAAGTGGCACAACCAACCCCTAAAGCCAGCAGCTAGCGTTCGGTACCTTAGAGTCTGGATAGAACCCACGCTGAAGTTCAAGGTCCACGCGCACGAAGTGGCAGAAAGAGGCTAGAGACTGTCCAACTGCATGAGGAGGCTTAACACTAGGTCTGGGTACCTAGAGGATATTCTTGATCGGCCACTAAAGGTGCTAGCCAGGGCAGTGATACCAGCTTACAAGTCCGCACCTAACTCGACTATACAGAGGGAGTCAGGGGTGCTACCTACGTCAGTGTGGACTAAGGGGACTCAGAGAGAGCCAGCGCCCGGTGGGCAGCATTACCGGCCAACCGTCCAGTAGTGGAGAGGCTTACCCCCTTTAAAGAAAGGACAGCGGTGGAAACCTCCATCCCCTACTAGACTACAACAACGTGTTACACTACCGGCGTCACCAACCAGGCCGGTGCCCCTGACGGATCCTATCCTAAGTAGGGAAGTAGTTAAAGATAAGGGAATTACAAGTAAAAAGGACATAATAACTATTAACTAAGCCTCTACCCAGGTAAGACTTATCTATACGGAAGAGCCGAAGCAGGAGGACTAAGTAGGCTAGGTATAGGTAGAGGACCTCCCAGGCCAGGCGGTAACCGTAAGAAGAGAAATTAGGCCCCTCTAAAGGGCGGAAGTCTTCAACACTAAGGTTATAACCATATATAAAGTAATAAAGAAAGCAGCTTAAAGGAGATTAATTAAGGTAAGGGTATACTTAGATAACCTAGTAATTATCAAGAGTTATAAATATAAAACTACCTTTAACTTACAGAAGGAGATATTTAAAACAGGGTAAATCTTTAATAGAAAAAGAACACTACACTAAGTTAATACCTTAAGCAGTAAAGGGTTACTAGGAATAGGTTAACCGATGTAGCAGTAAAAAAGGCAGTTAATAAGGCAGCTACCAGCACTTTAGTTTAATAAACAGTAGTTACTACTGAACTGGTGCGATGGCGTAACAGGGAAGAAACCATAAAGAAAACCACACTAATGAAACTGTCAGAAGCACTGCAATCTGGATTCTGTAGAATTAAAGGGGTTGTAACTACGTAATTGTCTTTCTTCTGCGGCTCTCTGGCTCAGCCAGAGAACCTTCCTTATAGCTGTGAATAGTGGCAAGCCGTGTGGTAAAGCCGAGCGGCTACAATTGTGCGTCTGTGGCAATGGTTACAAATCTATTATTCTGGTGGTTTCCAGACTCTTTCTGACAGTTCTGGCCTCTGGCTAAAACCCCCCTTTCTTTCTGACAGGAACGTAGCAGTCGGCTTAGAAGACCGACTCCCAGACTACTGGTCCTCCGATCAGAGGGACACAAATGTAACTGACGTAGAAAAACAGATACGTACTTAGTATAGAATATAACTTAGTATATGACGGTGCTTAGTATGGAACGGAGCTTAGCATGGAATAATAAAGGAAACGCGACCGTGGATTAAGTCATCTTCCTTCGATCGAAGGACCAGAATGTCACTGGGCTTTCAATGGGAGGTCTTTGTGGTGAAAATCGTCGGATTAATAATTATTAAAAGAAGCACGGTTTAAAGAACCACGCAGCGCGGCCCCTTTTTAACGGTAGCACGTGCTAGAGAACGTATCGCTATATATAAAAGCAGCTATAGTAATATTACATACAGAGCTTAAAAAGAACGACAGGGTTGGCCTGAATAAACGCCCCGAGTCACTATAGTATAGGTTAAGGTATAAGCGAAAAAGAAGAAAAGAGAAGTCGTTAGAGTATAGTAGGAGGCTAATGCTTTAAAATTATACAAAACACTAGGGTTAGGGCTATATCCTGAAATAGAAGGCCTTAACAGGATGGAAATGTTAAGACTGGTAATGTATAATGACTCGGGGCGTTTGTTCAGGCCGACCCTGTCGTTCTTTTTAAGCTCTGTATATAATATTACTGTAGCTGTTTATATACATAGCGATGCGTTCTCTGGCACGTGCCACCGTCAAAAAGGGGCTGCGCCGCGCGGTTCTTTGAACCGTGCTTCTTGGAATCAACAATCGATCCGACGATTTTTCACCACGAAGACCTCCCATTAAAAGCCCAGTGACATTCTGGCCCTTCGATCGAAGGAAGATGACTTAATCCACGGTCGCGTTTCCTTTGTTGTTCCATGCTAGGCTCCGTTCCATGCTAGGCACCGTCATATACTAGGTTTTGTTCCATACTCGGTACGTATCTGTTTTTCTACGTCAGTTGCATTTGTGTCCCTCCGATCGGAGGACCAGTAGTCTGGGAGTTGGCCTTTCAGGCCGATAACAACGTTCTGTGGGTGTGGTTCTCTTTGTGGTTTCTTCCCTGTTGCGCCATCGCACCAGTTCAATAAACCAGGTTATGGAAGGTTTACCTTATACTTTAAACAGTCTAACAGTGTTATAAAGGATCTGGAGTACCTGTTCAGGGCTATAGTTAAGCTAGAGCATTTAATACAGTGCTTAAAGAAGAGGAATATAAGTTCTTTAGTTCATTTATATTTAATAGGTATTAAGGAGGCTAGGGGGAAGTATAATATTAAATTAGATGAGGAAGCATATAAATTTTTCTTAGGAAATGGACATAATGTGATTGGAGCTAGGGATTAGTTCCCTAGACTGTTTAAGTAGCGTGTAGATTATTATCATTTTTGTAGTGTCTGGTGCCGAGGACCGCGAAGTTATCAACGGCTATGTAGAGCAACAGGAGGACTGGGGAGCTTGTATATAGGTAATAGGCGCATTTAATTTCACAATATTACACATTCAGCACTGTTTATTTTTGTGTTTTATAGATTTGTATTCCGTCCTTTTCAGAGCCATTTAAAGGCCCATAATTTTAAGGTACTTGCGTCCGCGGTCCATCTCTAGATATACACAGTTTCGTAGCTATCTGGTATGTGGAAGTACAGTCAGCACCGCCAACTCACTCACCCATTAGGTAGCCAACTACCATGACCATCGAAATCAATGGTAAGTATCCGGAAACTCCAAGTGAATACTCTGCAACATCTCCATATACCACTGATCATTCACCTCCAAATTCTCCAACATCGCCCTCACCTCCGTCGGCGCCTCCCCCCTCGGATGCACCGTAACAAGCAACATGCGCGTCATCGGCTTCACCCTCACCGGGACCTTATACATCCGCTGCCCCGCATGACACTCATCACACTCCCAGCACACCCAGCTCGGGGCGTAGAACTTCCCCGTGAACTTGCGAAGCTCTGCACGCAGAACCTCCTTGTCGCCCACCTCGGCGAAAACACCCACCATCTCTGGGTGCGATGGTTGCGAAACCTCGCTCATTACTGCGGTGACCACCTCGTCCATGACAACCTGCTGGCAGGGCTTGCACATGACCGACGGGCCCGTGAGGATGGGACACTCTGGCAGCGTGAGCGGCACGCGCGTCATCTCGTGCGCGATGGCCGCGAAGTTTACGATGGGCGGGGTGGCAGGGCCATTGGCGGGGATGGGCGCCGCCTGGAAGTAGCACTTGCACCGGCTGTATTGCGGGTGGTACTCGATGCAGGCGGGGATGGGGCACATGATTTGCTGGAAGGCGGTTTTCATGTGGTTGTGGGCCCAGTCCCAGCAGGAGGTGCAGAACATGTGCCCGCAGGCGATGACTACGCCGGGGGAGGAGGGGAGTCCGTTGATAGGGAGGACGGAGTCGGGGATGCCGACGATGTTGAGGTGCTGGGTGGTGCACATGGAGCAGAGCACTTGGGGGGTGGAGGCGGCCATTCTGAAGGGGTCGGTGATGTGGTCTCGCACCTCGTGCCAGAGGGTGTGTTGCTGAATGGGCTTGGACATCTTGTCTGGTTTTTGGGTGATGTGAAGTGATGGGTTGATGAAGTACAGGTGAAGAGAGTTATCTGTGACTGTCGTCTGATACTTTGTGGATGAATGTCTGCTGAGAGAGATTTTGGAAACGTCAGATGATGGTGTTATATGTTGCACGGAAGGATGAGTTGCTCGGTCTCAACAAGGAAATTGTCACCTACATCTAGCTGAACTTGAACTACGTATAATATGATTGTTCGAGCTCAAGATTCTTTGAGTTTGCCTGAGGTAGCCTGTTGCAGCACAGGATTCTTACAAAGAATACTTCGCTTGAGCACGTGGGACGTAGGTGACAGAGCTACTGTTTCTCGCTCATCACAAAGTTGTAAGGTACTTTTGTCACGACGGAAAAGCACACACTTGATAGTATGGGGGTCACGTCATCGACAACGTGGTGAGCTAGTTGATGGAAAAGGATGTCTCAGTCTAGAGTTACAAGCGTTATGCTGAGTTTACCTATTTCAGATTTTGTGGTATTCACTATCAAAGATGTTTTCGTTCACGGCATTGACAGTTCCAAAAGGGGCTCACTGGAAATGTACACCATCTCATTTCTTATAGTTTTTGGTATGTGTTATGTTTGTTATTTCTCCTTCTCCTAGTTTCCTGTTCATGCTCTTACCTCTGCGGCTCAAGATAGAACGGTAGCACTCGAGGTACCTACTACCACCCATCCTCGTTGGGATAGGTCAGCATATTACGATGTACCCCCTTGAAGGGCCAGTTCGAAATCTCCTCAACCGTCACAGCTCGAACCTGGCTCGAAGACTGTGGCTGAGTCGTCAGTTTGACGATACGTCGTCACGACAGCAACCCTTCGCATAGGAGATACAATGAGAGTATAGCTGACCTTCCTCTTCCCTGCCCAGCAGTCCTCGCAGTCCCAGCTCGACCATCCAGGGGTACACCATTCCGTGCTGTTAACACGGGCGATGAGGTCTTCTCGCAGGGCCTCTAGATCAATCACATCCGCAAAATCATTGGCGACCTCGGGGCTAGGTGGGCGGACCGCCGCTTGAACGACGGGCAAAACAGCCCCTTTCAGGACCATCTGGCAGGGCTTGCACATGGAGGGAGGTACGCCGATAGCAAGGTCATCCCCAGTCGCGGGGATGGTTCGGGGCAAAGCCCCCGGCGCATCGTGCTCGTTCCTGTTGTTTGCGGAAAGCGGGATAGGGTCAATGATACACTGACAGGTCTGAAGCTTAGGTCGAAGCTGCAGACGGGACAGCCGAAGTGACTACGCTCAGTTAGCCCCCCGGTGGCCATTTCATGGCTTCAAGAGCCTCGGTCCAGCACTCAACGCAAAACATGTAGCCGCAAGGAGATACCACGCCCGGCGAGGACTGGGTGTAGTGTTTAGAGGGTGGTGGCGTGAAGCGATCGATGATGAGTTTCTTCCGCTTACATACGAGGCAGAGGGCCAGCTTCGGGGCTACTTCAGAGTCCTTGGATTGCATGATCAACTCCTTTACCTCATTCCAGGAGTAGTAATGATCGACTGGGTCAAAATAAAAGCTGAAAGTAGGAGACTTACGACGAAGCGGGGGAGGGCTTGTTGTTACCGGGGAATTTGAATGACATGGTGTTCTGATGTAAGAGCAAATGCCAAGGCTTGACTCGCAGTGTTGCTCGTTGCAGTGCGCCGGTCTTTAAATCGAAAGAGGGCGTGTCTAAAACTTGAATGTGAAAGATTGATCGAGTTTCGTGTAGAACAATGGACTTGCCTCATTTTTGTTGGCACTCCCCTGGGAAAATCCATCGAGGCGAGACAAAGAACTGTGTGAACCCTGAAGGTGCCTTTGATGAGAGGACTGTTCTTACTGTGCATGCCCTGTTCCGTTTCTCCTCGCCCACGTACCAGGACAATATGATTGTGTGATGCTAAAATACTTTAACTTGTCATCAATAAAAAGTATGCAGAAGAGGCCGATATGTGATTACTCCTGCGCGCTTCACTCATCACCTGCGCAGTAACCGAGCCAGCTTAGGATCATAACTGGAAGACTCGCCCTTGACATAATCATCCCACTCTAGCGATAATGTCGTCAAACAGGAGCAACAACAACAACAAACGGGACGACTCTCCGTCACCCACGTTGCCCTCCTTCCCTACAATCCCCATGTTCGAGCCGGACTCGTGCATCGCCCCCCATAACCCCCTCCGCTACCCACCCACTAGCCTCCCCCCTGTCATACCCTCCTCCTCGGAACCCACGGACCTCCCCCTCCCCGGCTCCGAGAGCGAGTCCGGCACCCCCTGCGCGCCCTCCTCCGAGGACGAAGTCTCCAAGCACGGCCCCCCTCCGCCCAACCGGTACGACGAACCCCTCTGGCACAAAATCAAGGCCTTTGTGCGCGCCAATCCCACCCTCTACACCGGGCGCGCCCCCCCCCACCCCCCCGGCCCCCCCACCCCCCACCCCCCCA